>Ga0206886_1087_pt1 | contig 19569 bp, 14 predicted proteins | sample Alteio_BWOrgHeat_92_FD_152952 | JGI IMG/M metagenome (GOLD analysis project Ga0206886, IMG submission 152952) | Enriched cells from forest soil in Barre Woods Harvard Forest LTER site, Petersham, Massachusetts, United States - Alteio_BWOrgHeat_Nextera2 ... | reverse complement strand
GAATATAAACATGATAACCGGACATTGCTAACCAAAATCATCTATTTCAAGCAACAACTTATCGATTAAACAAATTACTTTTGCTCAAATTTTCAAATCTATACATGAGCCGTTGGTGGTGGAAAATATTGTGCATTCTCTTATTAGGGTATGTAGTTGCTGCCGGCTTTTTAATGCCTGTGCCACGACTGGACATTCTTAACGAAACCATACGCAATTTATATTTTCACGTGCCTATGTGGTTTACTATGATGCTTCTTTTTACAATAGCATTCTGGTACAGTATATTATACCTACGTACTGGAAATCTGAAGCATGATATATATGCGTGGCAATTTACCAATACAGGCATTTTTTTTAGTATACTTGGTATGGCTACAGGTATGGAGTGGGCAAAATATACGTGGGGTGCAGCATGGAGCAATGACCCAAAGCAATTGTGCACAGCACTTTGTATGCTCATTTACTTTGCTTATTTAATACTACGTGGCGGCATGAAAGATGATGAAAAGCGGGCAAGGATAAGTGCTGTATATAATATATTTGCGTATGCTATGATGATACCTTTGTTAGGCGTATTGCCACGTATGGTTGATTCATTGCACCCCGGTAATGGTGGTAATCCAGCTTTTAAACAATATGACCTGGATAATAATATGAAGCTGGTATTTTATCCCGCAGTAATAGGATGGATATTATTAGGTGTATGGATAGGTAGTTTGAAAACCCGTACAGAGTTAATAAAATTTCATAGAGAAAACATTTAATTTAAATAGAAAAACAGATATAATGCGTAAAGCATCTATTCTTCTTATACTGCTCATTTTATTGACTACTGTAGCGCAAGCGCAACAGGCCGAAATGGCAGATAGAATGCGCAGCAATGGTAAAATATACGTGGTGGTTTTGGTATTAGCTACTATCTTTGCCGGGATAATTTTATACCTGGTACTACTTGACAGGAAAATATCCAAAATCGAAAACAATCGCAAATCATAAATTATATATAGATGTCAGAAACAGCAACAGCTGCAACAGCACAAGCCCCGCATTATAGTTTTTTTCACGGAGTAGAACGCAATTTTGATAAAGCGGCTTCTCACACAAGATTTGAAAAAGGAATATTAGAGCAAATAAAAGCATGCAATTCTATTTTACAAATGAAATTTCCTGTTCGCATAGGCGACAAGATAGAAGTAATAGAAGCATTTCGCGTGCAACACTCGCATCATAAGCTACCATGCAAGGGTGGAATACGTTACAGTATGGATGTGAACCAGGATGAAGTAATGGCGCTGGCTTCCCTGATGACTTATAAATGTGCTATAGTAAACGTACCATTTGGCGGCGCTAAAGGTGGTATTAAAATAAACCCGAAGAACTACACTCCGTTCGAGTTGGAAAAGATCACACGTCGTTATGCATCTGAACTGGTAAAGAAAAACTTTATTGGGCCCGGCATAGATGTTCCTGCACCAGATTATGGAACAGGCGCACGTGAAATGAGCTGGATAGCGGATACCTATGCATCATTAAAACCGGGAGAGGTAGATGCTTTAGGTTGTGTAACAGGTAAGCCCATAGCACAAGGAGGTGTACGCGGACGTACAGAAGCTACCGGCCTTGGAGTTTTCTATGGCGTGCGTGAAGTATGCAATACAGTTGAAGACATGAAGAGGATTGGATTGAATACCGGTATTGAAGGCAAAAGAGTAATCGTGCAGGGATTGGGCAATGTGGGTTATCATGCAGCTAAATTCTTCTACGATAATGGCGCTATCATAGTTGGCCTTGCAGAGTATGAAGGTGGTATTTACAATGAAAGAGGATTAGATATTTACAAAGTAGTTGAGTATCGTAAAACAACAGGCTCATTATTGAACTACCCAGGCGCTATTAATATTAAAAATAGTGCGGAGACAATGGAACAGGAATGCGACATTCTGATTCCTGCTGCTCTTGAGAACGTGGTAAATGCAGGCAATGCAGCACGCATAAAAGCAAAAATAATTGGCGAAGGAGCTAATGGGCCATTGACACCCGAAGCTGATGAAATACTTAATAAGAAGGGGGCGATCGTTGTTCCTGATATGTATTTGAATGCAGGCGGTGTTACCGTTTCTTATTTTGAATGGCTGAAGAACCTGAGCCATGTTCGCTTTGGCCGCATGGACAAACGCTTTAGTGAAAACCAGAACAACACTATTCTGAAAACAGTTGAAGGTTTAACCGGTAAAAAAGTAACTGATACAGAACGCACTTTGATCATGCATGGACCTGACGAAGTTGACCTCGTATATTCAGGACTTGAAGATACTATGATCGGTTCTTACCACGAGATACGTGAATCTTTACTGCAAAATAATGGCGTGCAAGATATGCGCACAGCGGCATTTATTTGTGCCATCAATAAAGTAGGTGTTGCTTATGAAGAACTAGGGATATTCCCATAAAATATTACATACTGAATTTCTAATGAAAAAGGCTGCAAATGCAGCCTTTTTCATTATTGAGCTGTATATCTTGCAGCTATCTATGCAATATCCTCAAATAGTATAAAAAAATAATTTTGAATAAATTTAAATATGTAATATCTTTAGTAGGGTTATCTAAACACCATACACACTCTCACTCACCGAATGGCTAAAATGCCAAATATTATAAAGTGGCCGTTAACCTTATTTTTCATAACGATCAGCTTTAGCGCGTTTGCGGTTTCTGCAAGTTTTACTGTAGATCATTCAGCAGGGTGCGCCCCGCAAGTTGTTAATTTTACCAATACCTCTTCGGGTGCTGCTTCTTATTATTGGGATTTTGGAAATGGATACACTTCTGTACTTACCAATCCATCTACATCTTATACCACAGTTGGCGCATACACTGTAAAACTCATAGCAACAAGCAGCAGCGGTGCAAAAGATAGTACCACTATGACAATAACCGTTTATGACGTGCCTACTGTAAAATTTGCAGGAGATTCTCTTGGCTGTGTAGGTTCGGTTTTTCACTATTCCGATTCATCGGTATTATATTCTTCAGGTAGTGGAACTTACTTATGGAATTTCGGAGACGGCAATACATCCACTTCAAGAAACCCGACTTATACTTATACGGTAGCAGGCACATATACCCTTACATTAAGTGTAACCAATAGTGTAGGATGCTCTTCTTTTTTAAGAAAAAGTAATTGGGTAAATGTTGTAAGTGCTCCTTCTGTGAATTTTACTGCAGATACAACACTACTTTGCGGCCCTAACGCTACAGGTAGGTTTAATAATTTTACTGGAGGTTCATACAGCCCATTTACTTATACATGGTCATTTGGAGACGGAAGTACATCTACAAGTGCAAGCCCAACACATGGGTATAGCGGGTATGGCGCATATACGGTAAAGCTTGTGGCTACCAATTCTGTTGGGTGCAAGGACTCCCAGGTAAGATACTCTTACATAAACATTACTTCTGAAACTGCCAATTTTAGCCTTTCATCCAATAGTGTGTGCCCGGGTGTGTATGTAACTGTAATCAACACATCAACCCCAAGTTATACAAGTAGCAAATGGGATATGGGTGATGGATACACAACTACTGCTAACGCATTTTCACATCTATATACTACCGCCGGTACTTATATCATTAAGCTTGTTTCTACATACGCATGCAAAGACTCCACTACTAAAACAATAACAGTAAATCCTATACCTACCAGTGTTAACTTCACCGATACACCTGCAAACCCATGCCCTGCACCAACAACTATATATTTTGTAAACCAGTCAACAGGGGCCACTACTTATAATTGGGATTTCGGGAATGGCACCACATCAACTGCAACTAACCCAATAAAAGTTTATACCCGCGACATTGATTCAACTTATACTGTAAAACTAGTTGCTACCACTTCTAATGGCTGTAAAGACTCTGTAACAAAAAGCATTCACATTGTTATTAACCCACTGAGGTTGAGAATATATGGCAATGGAGACAGTAGCAGTACCGGGGGTTGTAGCTCTTTAACCGTAAGCTTTTCTTATCGCGCATATTCAGACACCCCATTATATTTTACACCTATTACTTATCCATATAGCATATCAAGTAGTAACTGGGACTTTGGAGATGGGGGAACATCCACAAGTACTTCGCCATCTCATACTTATACAAGTGCCGGAAACTATACTGTTGTACTTACTATTAATACTTCGAATGGTTGCTCTAAAACAGACACATTTATAGTACACGTGGGAACACTTCCTTCTGCAACATTTGGTGCCAACCAATTGAGTGCATGCGCCGGAATACCAATTACATTTACAGACACGGCAACAGGAGCTACAAGCTTTAGCTGGAATTTCGGAGAGCTTTATGGAACTGCGTCTACCAGTAGTAATTCAGTTACATACAGATTCAAATATCCCGGCTTACATACTATCAGCCTTACTGCTTATAATAATGGCTGCGGATATACTGTTACTAAAACTAATTATATCACCATTGATTCTGCAAGTGCAATTTTTACATACGCTTATAGCTGCGACACAAACCTGAGAATCAACTTTTATAATAATTCATTAGGCGCCAGCACATGTAATTGGGATTTTGGTGATGCTACGAGTTCTGCGACAAGTGCCGCTTCATTTTTTCATCTTTTCCCAAGTGCAGGCACCTACGCCGTAAGGCTGGCAATACACAACAATAATACAGGATGCAGCGACACATCTATACAATCTGTTTTAGTCTACGATCCACATGCATCATTTTCAACACCTGATACGCTTATATGTGTTGGTGCAGCCGCTCACCTCACTTCTACTCTAACAGGTGGCAATGTAAGGGCATCTACCGGGTACCCCTACCCACATACAACAGCTTATACCTGGGTGTTTGATGGGGCTACAACATTTTCGGATACTTCCGCAAACATCAATTATACTTATCTTTCAAGAGGATACCACACCGTAAAAGTGTTAATCTATGATACACGTAATAATGGTACCTGCAGAGATACTTTTACAAGGGTAAATTATATAGGTGTTGCAAAACCAACTGCACTATTTTATGCCAGCCCCATACCTGCATGCGGACTACTGTCGGTACTGTTCAAAGACACATCTACAGATATAAGTGGGGTATCTATTACAAGTAGCGCATGGACGTTTGGCGATGGCGGTTCGGCATCTGTGTCCACAGATACTACCACACATGCTTATACATCAGCCGGTAATTACACTATACAACTCATAGCTACAGACAATGTTGGGTGTAAGGATACACTTACTAAAAACTCGTACGTACAAATACAAAGGCCTGTCGCTAACTTTTTTGCCAGTCCTTCATATGTTTGCCAGGGAACGTCTATAACGTTTACCAATATTTCTTCTGGAAGTCCAAGCAGTTCTACCTGGGATTTTGGCGATGGAACAACTGCAACAACTACGTCAACAACACATACATATTTAACTCCGGGCACATACACTATAAAACTTGTTATTGCAAACGCACTTGGATGCATGGATTCCCTGACGAGAACCAGCTATATCACTGTTAATCCAAAACCCACCGCAACGTTTACTATTAGTGATACTGTAAAAATTTGCGCTCCAATGCCAGTCAATTTCTTTGATATTACATCAGGTGCTGTTTCATGGGCATGGGATTTTGGTGATGCAGGCGGAACCAGTACAGGTAAAAACACAAGCTGGACCTATCTCACTGCAGGAACATATACTATACGCGATATTGTTACTAATACCTACAATTGCAAAGACACTGCCTATGGCAATGTGCATTTACTTGGATATTCAGGAGCATTATCTTATTCCCCGTTACTAGGTTGTCATTCATTAACAGATAGTTTTTCAAGTCTTGTTACAGATGGTGTACCAGATTTTATTTTTGACTTCGGAGATGGCAGCACCTTTAGCTCATCAAGCCCTCATGCAATTCACACATATGCCCATCCGGGAAAATATTTGCCAAGGATCATTTTCACAAACGATTCCGGTTGCAGTTCTTATAGTAACGGCTTAGACACAATACGGGTAGATACTATATGGTCGGGTATTAAATATACCCCTAAACCAGTTTGCGATAGTGGTACTGTACAATTTTATGATACATCGAGGTCACCCTACTCCACCATCACAAAAAGAAGATGGTTATTTCATGATGGTACAGTAAGCACCATTAGTAACCCTACCATGCGGTATCACGGACCGGGAACCTACTCCATAAAATTATACGATACCTCTGCCGGCGGTTGTTATACCGAACTCGATACCAGTCTTACCATTTACCCCTTCCCAAGATTTTTTATGAATGATACGTTCAGTATATGCCCGCCGTTAACAGTTAAGTTTAGCGATTTTACCATCGGTGGTTCTACCTATTTATGGTACTATGGCGACCCTTTGGCAACGGGTCCGGGTACAGGGAAAGTTTCTTCGTGGACATATACAACTGCAGGCTATTATACCATAAAAGAAATAGAGACGAATATAAAGGGGTGTGTAGATACCGCTTATGGGTATGTACATATTTTAGGGCTGTCTGGTGATCTGCATTATTCCCCTTTAAAAGCCTGCAGAGAAACTATTATTAATTTCAACAGTGTAGTTACATGGGACGTACCAAAATATATATTTGATTTTGGTGACGGTACTTCATTCACAGGCAGCAGCCCGAATACAACACATGTTTATACAAAGCGTGGGTTTTATATTCCATCAGTAACCTTTACTAACGATTCCGGCTGCAGTGCAACCAGTACCGGGTTGGATACTATATATATTGATGGTATAAAACCAGGATTTTTTACTTATCCTGCTGCGCTTTGCGATAGTGGCAAAATATTTTTCTCAGATACCTCCTCTTCTTTATACTCGCCTATATTACAACACAGATGGGTATTTAATGATGGCAGCACAAGTAACTTACCCGGCACTTACCATACTTATCATTCTGCTGGCACCTACCCCATCACTCTTATAGACAGTACAGAATGGGGGTGCCGCGATTCAGCTTTTCTCAGTGTCACTCTTAATAAATCTCCAATTGTTAGTGCGGGGAATGACACAATTATTTGCATTGGCGATGAAGCTACATTATCAGCAACAGGGGCACTCACTTATTCATGGACACCAACTGCAACATTAAGTTGCCCTACCTGTGTTAGCACAAATGCAAATCCTTCAACTGATACTAAATATGTCGTTATTGGAACAGATATAAACGGTTGTACCGGTAAAGACACTGTGGAGGTATTCATAAAAACTAAAACTACCAGCAATTCTGCTAGCAGCGGAGCAATATGCCAGGGAGACTCTTTACAATTAAATGATTCTGCAGGCAACAATGCAAGCTATCTATGGATACCAGCTACAGGGCTTAATAACAGCAATATCGCAGACCCATTAGCAAGCCCGCAAATCACAACTACCTATACAGTAGTAGCAAAACAAGGAAGTTGTATCGCTGATACACAAACGGTAACTGTTATTATTCATCCTACTCCTACGGTATATATTATTCCAAAAGACACAACAATCATTGCAGGTAATACATTTCAATTTTTTGTTGGCGGCACTAATATCAGCACTTATGCTTGGCAAACTGATCAAAGTTTAAGCTGTTTAGATTGCTACAACCCTATGGCATCACCACATACAACAACCCTATATTCGTTAAAGGTATTTTCGGATTTTGGCTGTGCCGACTCTGCCGTAGCCCAGGTACATGTTATTTGTGATCAGTCACAAATATATATGCCAAATACATTTACGCCTAATGGTGACGGCCATAACGACATATTTTACCCAAGAGGCAAGGGCATACAAATTGTAAAGTCATTCCGGGTTTATAATAGATGGGGGCAAATTGTGTTTGAGCGACAGAACTTTAATATTAACGATAAAAGTAGCGGGTGGAATGGCACATACAATGGTGCCGTACTAACAGTAGATGTTTTTGTTTATGTAATGGATGCAATATGCTTTACTGGTGAGCCTGTAACAATAAAGGGCAATATAACTTTGGTAAAATGAGGAAGAGAGAGGTATGCGCTATATTATTTTTCACTTTTTGCTTTACACCTAATGTGAGGGCACAGGATATACATTTTTCAGAATTTTACCTTTCGCCTATTCTCAATAATCCTGCCTTAACAGGCGTGTTCAATGAAGATTTTAAAGCGGGTGCGATGTATCGTACCCAATGGAATACTGTAACGGTCCCGTTCACTACTTCGCTTATTGACCTTGAAACAAAAGTACGTGTGAATGAAGTGAATGATTATGTAAGTTTTGGTTTATTGGGTTATTCTGATAAAGCAGGCAGCGTTGGTTTTCAAACAAATGGTGTTTACCCGGCTGTTAATTACAGCAAGTCTTTGGAAGATAAATACACTTCTTATATTTCATTCGGATTTACAGGCGGATTTATTCAACGAAATATGGATATTTCAAAAATGACTTTTGATGAACAATATGTAAATGGAAATTTTGATCCATCTTCATCTACCGGAGAGCAAATGCTAAACAACAAAATATCCTACTGGGACCTGGGTACAGGAATTACATTCAACAGCAGCTTAGATATGGACAATAAAACCAATTACTTTTTGGGTGTAGCAGCTTACCACTTTACCCAACCGAAAAATTCCATTTTTAATGACCCCAATGCTCATCTGTCTATCAGGTGGGTTTTTAACGGGGGCATCAATTACGAATCTGATTTAGGCTACGGTGTTCAGATATATGCTAATATCATGGTGCAAAAACCTTATCGCGAAATAGTGACAGGCGCACTAGGTAAATGGACATTTGAAGGCCATTCAAACGATCCTGCTTTTGCACTATACATGGGTTGTTTTTACCGATTAAATGACGCCCTGATACCTACTATGCGTGTTACTTATAAGAAAACAACCATAGGCTTAACGTATGATATAAACAATTCCAGCCTGGAAACCGCTACACAATCACAAGGAGGCTTTGAAGTATCGCTGTTCTATACCGGCAGCTTTATAAATGTCACTGACCAGCATTTATGCCCAAGGTTTTGATTGCTGCATATTAAAAATGCCTAATTCATCTTAATCTATAGCGTCTTCATTATTCTATATATAGTTGCTACTTATCAATAAGTACATTTGCACTCTAATCATCTTAAATGATAACAGTTATTTCCAGTACCAACAGGCACGATAGTATGACACTGAAAGTGGCCGATATCTATTACCACTTATTATCTGAAAAAATCAAAGACGTACAATTATTATCTCTTGAAGGAAAAAAAGTATGGCAAGACGATAGTAAAGATATGCTGGAAATAGAAAGCAAATATTTGATACCTGCCGATAAAATAGTGATCATAATGCCTGAATACAATGGTAGCTTCCCGGGTATATTAAAGTTGATGATGGATAACAATGATATTAAAAAATGTTGGTGGTATAAAAAAGCAATGCTGGTTGGTGTTGCAGATGGCAGGGGTGGCAATCTTCGCGGTATAGAACACATGACCAATATTCTACACTACCTAAAGGTGCATGTACTATATAATAAGTTACCACTTTCACGCATCAATGATGAGCTCTCAGAAAGCGGGGAACTTTTAAAAGCTTCCACAATAAAAGCTATACAAGAACAAATACAAGAATTCATAGACTTCTAATCAATGAGATCAAGACGAGTTTTCTTTATCATACTAGGAGTTATTCTGCTGGCAGAATATTATAGTTTTATTGTTGTCCGCTCAGCCATTCGCAACATACCCAACCCATGGCGTATTGTTGTTCTGGGCTTTTACATAGTAATGACGATATTAGCATGGCTGAGTATATTTTTCTTCCGTCGTATAGACTGGGCCCATGTACCACACCTGCTGCGCAATATTTATGTGGCATTCACACTTGGCTTTTTTGTTGGCAAGTTGTTTATACTGCTTATAATGCTTATAGACGATGTACGCCGTATTATAATGTGGCTGATACACTTTTTTATTCCTGCCGGTAATCAAGCTGCTACAGCCTTTGTATCAAAAGGCATGAGCCGCTCTTTATTTTTAAAGCAACTGGCGCTTATTGTAGGTGGTACATGGCTTGGGGCATTTGTATACGGTATTTCAAATCGTTACAAATACAGGTTGCGAAATGTTTCATTAAAATTTGATTCTCTCCCTGCAGCTTTCAAGGGCCTTAAAATAGCGCAGATATCAGACTTGCATACCGGCAGTTTCGACAATCACGAAGCCGTTGCTCATGGCTTGCAAAGCCTGATGAATGAAAAACCCGATATCATATTCTTTACAGGAGACCTTGTAAACAATCATTCCGAAGAGGTAGATGAAAAATATCAGCAATTATATGTACAATTAAAGGCCCCTTTAGGTGTATATTCTATTCTTGGCAACCATGATTACGGGGATTATGCTGCATGGCCAACACCTGAGGACAAAAAACAAAACCTGCAAAAATTAAAAGATATGCAGGCTTCTTTTGGTTGGCACATGCTCAATAACGAACATACAGTATTGCAACGGGGTAATGATTCAATTGCAATAGTAGGTGTTGAAAACTGGAGTGCCAAGGCCAATTTTCCTAAACACGGTGATCTTAAAAAAGCGTGCGACGGTTTAGATAAGAATATTTCTTTCAAAATATTATTATCACATGATCCTTCTCATTGGGATGCACAAGTGCGCACAGGCTATCAGGATATACAACTCACACTCAGCGGGCATACCCATGGTATGCAGTTTGGTATAGAAATTCCAGGATTTAAATGGAGCCCCATAAAGTACATGTATAACAAATGGGCAGGATTATATAAAGAAGGTAGTCAATACTTGTATGTAAACAGAGGGTTTGGATTCCTCGGTTATCCAGGCAGGTTGGGTATTATGCCTGAAATAACTGTGATCGAATTGGTATAGCAGCGGACGAATTCAAAAAGCCCGCACAATGCTATTCGTTTCCGCCCACTGTTAATGATATACTTTCTTCAGTAAGTTTGCTACTGTTTCAGGACGAGGCTGCAAAAGATCGTTGGCAGCTTCTTTTAAAAACCCTTTCATTTCCTGCAACAAACTGATAACATCTGCTGTTGCCGCTTCACCCTCCTTCATATCGCTCTTGGGTTGGTTGTTTTTGCCAATAAATTGGTTGAGTATAGTTTTATCCATCTACAATTGTTTAAAGATTAAACGCAAGCCTAAATATATTATTGTGTATAGAAATAATGATTTATATTTAATATTGCATAATACATCGATCTTATGTCTACTATAGGTATTACGGGAGGTACAGGGCTTATCGGTACACATATATCAAAACTCTTACTGAGCAAAGGTTATGATGTAATTATCTTTACCAGAGGAGGTAATAAAGTAAATGAAAAATTGCAATATGCTCACTGGGACCCGTCGAAAAATGAATGTGATATAGAAAGTGTTAAAAAACTCGATGCTGTCATTAATCTTGCAGGGGCCGGTATTGCCGACAAAAGATGGACAGCCAAACGTAAAAAAGAGATTGAGGATAGTCGTGTGCAGGGAACCACCTTTTTAATTTCAACATTAAAAGAACATGCAAGGTCTTGTAACATATTTATAGGTGCTTCTGCGATAGGTTTTTATGGCACTGACAGCATACCACCTGTAGCTTTTACAGAAAACTCACCCCATGCCGAAGATTTCTTAGGCAATACCTGTATGCAATGGGAAGAGGCAGAAATACAGGCTAGTACATTTTTAAGAACTGTTATTTTCAGGTTTGGTATTGTATTGAGCAAAGAAGGAGGTGCCTATACTAAATTTGCACACCCACAATCTTTCGGCATTGTTCCTATATTAGGTAATGGGAAACAAATAATCAGCTGGATACATATCTATGACCTCTGCAATATGCTATTGTTTGCCATGGAAAATTCTCCGATAAATGGCATTTTCAACGCAGTAGCTCCGAAGCCTGTTAGCAATAAAGAATTAATGAAAATGATAGCCAAAGAAAAAGGTGGTATTAAAATACTATTACCTGTACCATCATTTGTACTAAAAATCATGCTTGGAGAAATGAGCGAGGAAGTACTAAAAAGCACAACAATCAATGCAGGTAAAATAATAAATGCAGGTTTTTCTTTTAAGTTTAATACCATTCCGGATGCTGTAAAAGACCTTGAGACTCAATAGGCATAATCTGCGAGGTATTCATACTCTTTTGTGAGTTTCCCGTTCTCACAAATAGTAGCCCGCTCAATCATATTGCTCTTACCGGAAAGAAATTCATTTAGAATATATTTTTCAAAATGCTGCCCGAAGTAATCAGAGGCATCTCTTGGCAATTCGTTAGGTAGGTTATCTACTGCCATCATGTCTATTATATCATGCGTGTTTTGCAACGGCTCTGTTATTTGCAAGCTTTTCCTGTCAAGCCCGTAAAATGGACTTTTTATAGTAGTGGTTTGTAAAGTAATCGGCACACCACCTTCAATATCGCAACTGATGTCTGCAATTACACTGATCCTCCAATCTTTTCTGTGCACATCTTCTTTCTCAAAAAGTCTTGCTATATTATGATCCCAGTAAATGCCATTCATCAAAATATCCGTTTGATTCACATAAGATGAAAACAGGCATTTGTATGCTTCAGGATGCGCATGAAAATCATCCCTGTGAAATAAGCCATTATCTTTCCGTTCATATAGTTCATTGCCTTTCAAATGCGTATAAACAGGGTAATCATATTGATGCGTTAAATAATCAGCAGGCTCAACAGATTCTACATCCAGTCTTGTCATTATATCTAATATTCCGGCAGCTACTTTACCCGAACCTGTCATTGCGATTTTTATGTTTGGCAGTTTTATATGGTCATATGAGTGAATCAGTGTTTCATAATTCTTTATCACATAAGCTTCGGGCAGGTGATACAGATCAAACTTCTTTCCATATGCCAGCAACCCATTATGCGCACCCACAATTCCCGCATACAAACCAAAGCCTAATATGCGTTGTTCATCTGCATGCATCAGGCATTCATAGTCTATCATGCGTATATTCTTTTTAATGAGCGCATGCATTAATGCTTTATTATAGGGTTGCTTTTTTTTGGTGTGCGAAAAGAAAAAATAGGTTTTGCCAAATATCAAATGTTCAACAGGCACTTCTTTTATACCCAATAGTACATCGCAGGATGACATATCATCACTCACCTCAACACCAACTATCCTGTATTCTTCATCATTAAAGCACCTAACATTCGATGTTTCTACTACTATCTTCACATCATATTGCGACTGTATTTGAAGGCATTGCTCAGGTGTAAGGGCTACCCTGTTGTCAGGATGCAATTTTCTTTCTTTTATAAGCCCTATACGGACCATCTTCATTAATTTTGTATCAAAGATAAACAACTCATACCTGCATAATGAACTACTTTGAATTATATAATATCCCGGTGAGTTTTTACCCGGATGCAAATACCGTAAAAAATAAGTTCTACGAGCTTAGCCGCCAATATCATCCCGATCGTTTTGCAAATTCAGACGATAATGAAAAAGCAGAAGTGCTGCAAATGGCTGCATTCAATAATGATGCCTATAAAATACTTAGCAGCAACTATGCAACTATGGGATATATATTGCGTATAAACGATATGCTCGAAGACCAAGAAAAATATAGCCTGTCTCCCGATTTTTTAATGGAGATGATGGAATTGAATGAAGCTATAAGCGAATACGAACTGGAGCCAGATAATGCTGATCTTCAAAACGAGGCAATAAAAACATTAGAAACACAATTAGAATATTGGAATGCAGAGGTGGATCCGCTAATAAAAAAATATGAAAACACGCACGATAAAAAAGTTTTATCTGATATAAAAGATTACTATTTCCGCAAGAAATACCTTTTGCGCATTCAGCAGAGAATTGCTACATTTGCAGCCCGCCAAATTTAATACAATGCCCAGATGGCGGAATTGGTAGACGCGCTAGACTCAAAATCTGGTTTTCGCAAGGAAGTGCAGGTTCGATTCCTGTTCTGGGCACAGATTACAGCCGACTTTAATAGTCGGCTATTTCTTTCGGTACAACATAGGTACAACGTTTCAAAATATAAATTGCATTAAACCCGTAAGTTTTATTGTTTTGTAAAGTATCAATACAAAGATTATCTTAATGTAAATATCAATTCAGTTATCGTTATTTTTAAGATTTTTAGAATAATTGTTTATTAAGCTTAGACTAATGGATTTAGTAAATAAATTTTGGAATTTTTGTCATACGCTCAGACATGAAGGAATTGACTATAGTGATTATATAGAAGAATTAACCTATTTGTTGTTTCTCAAAATAGCAGAAGAGCGAGACGTTGAAATTCCCAAAGGATGTCATTGGAAAAACTTAATCATCCTTGAAAAAGATGCGCTGTTAAATAGGTATAGTGAAATACTAAAACGATTAAGTAAACAAGAAAATATTTTAGGAGATATATTCCGTCAACCAATAGCTAAAATTCATAGTTCTTCTGCTCTAAAGAAATTACTTCTACTTATAGATGATATTAATTGGTCTAATTATGATGAAGATGTCTTAGGCTCAATGTTTGAGGGCCTATTAGAAAAAGCAGCTAACGAAGGCAAAAAGGGTGCCGGTCAGTATTTTACTCCAAGACCATTAATAAATGCAATTGTTAGAGTTATGAAACCAGATCCTTTTGAATCGGAAACATTTACAATGTCAGACGTAGCATGCGGGACGGCTGGTTTTATTATTTCAAGTTACGAGTGGTGGAAAAACCAAAATTCTCAAAAGCACCTTTCTAAAACACAAAAAAATAAACTTTTACAGAAAACATATTACGGGCAAGAGTTAGTCTTAAGACCACGTAGAATGGCGCAAATGAATTTGTATCTACACGGTATTAGTCCAAACATTAAACTTGGAGACACTATTTACGACTCTTATAATCCCAAAACTGATGGGCAATATACTTGCATACTAACAAATCCGCCTTTTGGAACACGAGGGGCAGACCAAATACCTGATCGCGCTGATTTTACAGTTAAAACAAGTAATAAACAACTTAATTTTATACAACATGTATATTCAGGGCTGAAGGATTTAGGTCGTGCTGCTATTGTTCTACCTGATAATGTATTAACTGAAGAAAAAGCAACTGAGCTATGGAGACATCTTTTACCGTTATGTAATATTCATACAATACTGAAGCTTCCGAATGGAACTTTTTTGCCCTATGCAAATGTAAAAGCAATTGTAATTTTTATACAAAAGGGTATACCAACAACCCATACTTGGATTTTCGATGCTCGAAGTGATACCGAAAGCATTAATAAAAAAGGACGCCCATTGTCCGAAGGACATTTTGATGAGTTTATCGAGTGTTACGGGGATGACCCTTATGGTAAACCCAAAAAAGTTCGAATTGAAAGAGACCGTTTTCAGAAAATGACGATAAAACAAATAGAGCAACGAGGTTACAATTTAGATTTCACCTGGCTATCTGACAAAAAGGGTGATCATATAGTTGATAAGATAACGCCAGAGGAAGCTCTACGATTGGCAATTAATAACATGCAAGGCATAGTAAATGACTTAACACACATTTTAACTACAATCAAAAAATAATTTGTTAAAAAAGAAACTATATAATTTTAATAGTGACATTTGGTCTTGGACACAGTTACAAGATGTTTTAACTACATCTATAGGTGGTACACCTAGTAAAAGTATTAGCTCGTATTGGGACAATGGTAATATTCCTTGGATAAATTCTGGAGCATTAAAAAATTTAGTTATTTCGGAGCCAAGCAATTTTATCACAGAAGATGGATTAATGAATAGTTCTGCGCGGCTCTTCCCAAAGAACACTGTTTTAGTTGCACTGACAGGAGCTACTTTGGGAAAGGTTGGATTGTTGAATTTTGAATGTTGTACTAACCAATCAGTAACGGGTATATACCCTAGTAAACATATAAATCCCAAATTCCTTTTTTATTACTTTATATACATTAGAGACCAATTAATTAATAAAGCTACAGGTGCTGCTCAGCCACATATCAACAAGGGTATTATAGATAATACTGTAATTCCGATTGCACCAATAGAACATCAAAATGTAGTTGCGGAAACCCTTAGTACTGTTTTAAATAAAGTTGCAGATGTCGAAGATAAATTAATGAAAATAGAGTCTTTAGAGAATAAAGCATTTGAAAGCTTTATTTTTAACGACAAAGAATTACATCCTGAAATTCCTTTACAAACCTTTTGCGAGCAAAGAGATGAAAAAATTGGCAAAAATTGGAGGAACAAACGCTTAATTGGTGTTTCCAAAGAAACTGGTATAACTGACCTTAGAATTACGAAAGCTAAAACCTATGAAAAATACAAAATCGTTAAGTCTGGCGACTTTATCTATAATCCTATGAGGGTGAACATAGGATCGGTTGCTATTTATGAGGGGGATGAAATTGCCCTAACCAGTCCAGATTATGTTGTTTTTCAAGTTAACAATAACCTTTCAAAAATGTTACTTCTGAAATTTTTAAAATCGGATTGGGGGCTTAAACAAATAAATAATAATACTCGGGGCAGTGTTCGTTCAAGATTGTATTTTTCTTACCTAGGAAAAATCACCATTCCATATTCTGGTGATCGGAACCAACAAAAAGCGGAAAAAATACTAAATGGTTTTTCTACAATGCGTCAGCAAACGCTTATTCTTAAAAATGATCTAAATACTATTATCAGTCAAACTTTCGAAAATTGTTTTAAAAAAAATAACTATGATGACATAAAATATGGTAAAGCGGGCAAGGAAATAGTTAAATTGATGATTATAGAAAAGAAAGAACAAATGAACACAAAAAAGAAGGCCACAATAAAAACAAGTACAATGAAATCTGTAAAAACTGTAGAAATTTTTTCTTTATTAGATTTTGTAAAGAAAATATACAAACAACGACGCTTTACTTTTGAGTCTTTGTATACAAGTAGTAATCGTTCATATGAAACTTTAAAAGAAGACGTTTTTGAATTACTTGATAAAGATCTATTACTAGAATTCGATGAGAAAGAATTAAAAATGTATCTAAAAATCAAAGTCAAATGAAAATCTTACAAATTCATCTATTTGAAGTTAAATATCGCCCCTTATTAAACGGTTTAAAGCTTGACTTTAATGATCCTAGTATTAGAGACATTAAACCGAATATATTAATCGGCATTAATGGCTCAGGTAAATCGCAATTACTTGAAACAATTGCTGAGATTTTTCTATATCTCGATAGATTATATAGAAAAAATAATCCAGTAACTATTCCTGAAGTTCCGGTATTATTTAAAATAGTTTACCTAATAACTTATAAGAAAAGACAAGTTGTAGTAACGATAAATCAAGAAAAAAATTCACAAAAACCATTAATAACAATAGTCGATATAAATGGTAGTGATGTAAAATGGGATGAAAATGAGATTATTAATTTACTTCCTCAAAAAGTTATTGGATATACATCGGGAGATAATGAAACATTAAGTTTACCATTCACGGACTATTATGATGAATATGCAAAGTATACAGGGGCCAGAGCATTGGAAAGTAAAAGTAAAAATCTAATAGATTATGACCCACGATTTTATTTAATGGATTATAACACCAATATAGGTGTGTTAATCTCTAACCTTATTTTGGGGAATGATAAACAAGTCAAAAAACTTATTAATCATGTTGGGATAGACAGTCTTAAAAGTTTTCAAATTGTAATTCAAACAAATCACGCTGCTGCCCCTTCAAAAACAGGTGTAAAACTTACCGATGAATTAAAACATTGGATAATGCTATTATGCAATTCAGCTACGTGCTACGAATACTTTGAAAAAGAAAATAAATATGTATTGGACTTCTATATTAATAAAGAAACTAAAAAGGCTTTAAAAGCTTGCTTCAATACTCCCATTGAATTTTATACAGCTTTATATAAAATTGAACTCTTAAATAATCTCATAATTAAAGATGCTCAATTAAAGGAAATCAAAAAGCAACGAAGTTTAAGGAAACTTATCATAAAACCCCCAACAGTACCTGAACAGGATAAAGTTCTAAGCTATTCAGAAGTAAAACTAGTTTTAACATCTGGTGATATTGTTAATTATATCAATTTAAGTGATGGTGAACATCAGTATTTGAATATTTTCGGTACAATATTGATGACAACTTTCCCTAATAGCATCTATTTATTGGACGAGCCGGAGACGCATTTTAATCCCATGTGGAGACGTGAATTCATTAGTATTTTGACTGAAATAGCGCAAGGAAGAAAACAAGACTTCTTTATTACTAGCCATTCTCCTTTTATCGTTGCAGATAGTAAAAGAGAACAAGTCTATATTTTTAAACGATCCGGTAATAAACTAAAGGTAGAAAGCCCTACTGAAGAAACTTATGGTTCTGATTCTGATTACATACTGAAAATCGCTTTTGATCTTAATACTTCTTTAGCAAAAAACTCTTATGACGAAATAAAAAAATTATCTCTATCGAACGACGCCAAGTTAATTGAGAATAAAATTAACGAATTTGGTGATTCTGCCGAAAAACTATATTTGTTTCAACGGCTAGAAGAATTAAAACCTAAATCAAATTAATGCTATACACTTACCCCAAATTTAATTCACACATTTCTTTTAGGCTTAATAGAAATATTATATACTTCTTTGTTAAACTTAGACAAGTTAACTCAAATACAGTCTTAAATTTCAATGATTATTTCAGCAAAGATTTTGCAAAATTTATATCTAATAACAAACAGGCAACTCTTAGACAATTATTCACAATCTTTTTCGATACGTTTAAAGTTTTGCCACAGATAGATAGAAATGATGTGATTTCAAAATTCTTTTCTGCACAGAGAATTGAAACGATTTTGGATGATAATACTATTAACTGCACAGATTATTTATTGGGGAATCTACCAATTTCCCTAAGAGTTCCAAGTAGAAACTTATTTGAGTATTTATTTACTACTACGATAAATAGTTATGGCAAAATTAAAGAACACTACAAACTTATTTTTGATAGCATCGAATCAAATATTTGTCCATTTTGTGGAATTGAATTGTTAAATAACCCAAGTATTATAAGACAAGATTATGATCATTTAATGAAACAAAGCACATATGTATTTACTTCTGTAAATATGGCAAACCTAGCCCCTACTGGTACTGAATGCAATCGCATCAATAAACAGGCTATAGATTCTGTCTATCATAATGGTACCCGTAGCGTATTTAATTCACCCTACATCCGAAATTATAATATTCGAATTTCACTTATAGGTAGTACTCCGCCTACCACAATTGATGGAAATGGAAATTGGATTATTAATATATCTCCAAATAATGATTATACTCGACAGTGGGCCTATGTATATAATATTAAAACTCGATATACGGATAATGTTCTACAAAAATTTTATAAAAATTGGCTAAAACAGCTTAAAGTCTACTTAGAAAATAGAAACCTAACTCCAATTGATGTTAATACCCTGGAAAATGAATT
>Ga0206886_1086_pt1 | contig 19647 bp, 14 predicted proteins | sample Alteio_BWOrgHeat_92_FD_152952 | JGI IMG/M metagenome (GOLD analysis project Ga0206886, IMG submission 152952) | Enriched cells from forest soil in Barre Woods Harvard Forest LTER site, Petersham, Massachusetts, United States - Alteio_BWOrgHeat_Nextera2 ... | reverse complement strand
TTGATCGCGTCGGTCGAACCATCGACTGCACTCACCCGGTATCCGCCAGTCATATGAAGTTTCTTGATCGGGTTGAGCATTAGACCGAGGGAGGCGAATTGGGTGGGAGCGTTATAGTAGCCTGTGCTTGCGAAGGGAGTGGCAGCCGCAATGCACACAGCGGGGGCAGCCGTCGCGGATGGCGGAGCAGGCGTTGATGCGTAACACTCAAGTGTGCTAGAGAAGACATCGTCGTAGGAGTAGTTGAGGTCCAAAGACCACCGTTCGCCTCGCGTTATAGATGTTCCGAACGAGAAGTCGCGGTTGTGTTCCAGATGGTTGACGGTTTGCACGTTGTTCCGGCTCTCCCGGACATTGATCGTGCCATTGAAGAGAAGCCACGGCCGCGCCTTGTAGGTCGTCCGGACGATGTAGTGCTGCATCTGGCGCGGGCTGATGCGCGTGAAAGACCTATCCGCGTACATGACTTCCATGTCGAAGTTGAATCGCAGTACGCTCGTCGGGCGGAGCGCCATACCAAACAGACCCCAATCCTCATGGATTGGAATAAAGTCTCCACTGTCATCCGTTATGATTCTGCTGCGATAGCGGAATCCTCCATCTATTCGCGCTCGGGGAGTTACATCCAAGATCAGCAGAAACGTATTCGTTTTTGTCTTCTGGTTCAGAAATTGAGAGTCCGGCGTGGTGGTTGTCGTTTCGGCCCCGGGCGATGCCAGCATTGAGGTACCGGCATAGTCGGTCTCGGTAAACGAGTTCGTCCCCGGCATTCGGAAGTTTGAGAAGTTGTAAAGATTCGTTGCGGCAAGCCTTGGTGTAATCTGCCACGTCATGCTGAGATCGCCGTTCACGTTGAGCCGCCTTATCCGGGCAAAGCCGGTGACGATGGACTCCCGCAGGTTCGAACGCGAAGTAAGACCGTTGAAGGTTTCGTTGTAATTGTTCAGCGTGCTGGCGGCGGCACTGTACAGTATTCTGCCGTTCGTCGTGAATCGAGGAATGGACGCGCTTTGAAAGCGAAGCTGTTCCGTGGGGGACAGCGTACGCGTAGGCGCAGAGCGACTGTATCCCAGAAAACCATTGCAGGCTGGGTTGAGCGTACCGTTCGTGTTGAATGGGGCAGCGCAGGGACTTGCCCAGACCGAGGAGAGATCGACTCCCAGGGCGACCGGCGTGCCGTTCGAGAGAACATTGTTCAGCCCTGCCAATTCCCAGCGAGTATCGCCTTTATAGCGCATGATGAACTCGTCATAGCTGATGGTCGTGTGGGGATTGAGCTTCCAGTCCAGCCCTCCGGTCCATGTGTCGGTGCCGTTGCGCCAGAACTGGGTCAGTAAGCCTTCCGCACCCTCATGAACGGTACTGAAGGAAGGCCCCTGGCTGATGATGTGCGCATATCCGAGGCGTACGCTAAATCGCGCCAATGGCTCCAGCGTTAAATTCAGGTCCGTCATGCGGCGTACCGTGTTGAAGAGGTGCGGCGAAGTGAGCACTGGTACATATGGAGTCGACGCAGGTGGTATCAGCGGATTGGCCAGCAGGTCGTAATCGGAATACTGCCGGTCACGCCGAAATGTTCCGCGAAAGTCGTACAGCTTTCCTCTGGAAAAGTTGAGTGACGATACGCTGTTCGGATCGCCGCCGTAGCCAAAGCTGGAAGTCGAAAGACGATCGAAGAGCAGCGCACGTCCTGTACCCACCCAGAGCATGCTCAACGACGAATCGAGGATGCAAAGACCTGATTGGATGTTGACCAGGGTGTCGTACATGGCGCCGCTCCCAGATTTCGAGACAAAGTGACCACCAAAGTCGATTGACTGGTGAATGACATAGCCGTAACGGATATTGTCGGAAGGAGTGGGCGGGGCAGTATTGGGCGAGACCGTGGTGGCAGATGCCGGTGCAGGCGGTGACACGCTAAGCGGAGGGGACGGTGATGATATCTTCCCGGGCGATGGAGGCACTCCTTGCGCCATTGCTAGAGGCGTCACCCTGTAACCGCAAAGGAATAGGGCGACAACTGCACACGTGCCACTGAATCTCTTGAGCGACTTAGAAGGCGACGGCACTGAGTTCGTCATCTGCGGCCATCCTTCACTTGAAGAAATCAGCATTGGCGTTTGAGCCATGAATCTGTGTGTGGCATGTGGTGCACGCCTGGTACTGGTTGGCCTGGTTATGAAACGAGGGGGCCCCCGGTGCCGTGAAGTTCATGGATGCCGTATGGCACTGCAGGCAAAGCGCGTTGACGTTGCTGCGTGCCAGCAGCCTTGGATTTTGAGACCCATGAGGGACGTGGCAGGACATGCATCCTTCCATCTTCAGCGGCGGGTGTTCGTAGACGAAGGGTCCCAGGGTTTCGGCATGGCACTTTGTACAGACCGCATTCTGATCGGCAGCGGTCTTCAGCAACTTGTCCTGCAAGGTGCCATGCGGGTTGTGGCAGTCGCTGCAAGTCAACACTCCCTCATTTACCTTGTGATGGAACGGCTGGGAGAAGGACGCCTTGACATCCGTATGGCACGACGAACAAAGCTTAGGCTCGGCTGCCTTCAGCAGATGCAGTTCGGTCTGTGGGTTGTGATTGCTGTGACAGCTTGTGCATCCCACGCCTGCCAGTGCGTGAGCGGAACGGTCGAAATTGGCGTGGGTCCCAAGGTGACAGGAGAGGCACTTCGCATCCGCCACTTTAGGCGAGGCTGTCAGAAAGTCGAGGATCTTCGTCTCGTCCCCGCCAGACTCCACATGCGCCTGTCCTGGCCCGTGACAGCTCTCGCAGGCGACTCCCTTTCCTTCGTGCGTCAGGGCCAACTCAGAGTGCGGATTTGAGGCGAACTTTTTAGCCAGATCCGCGTGACACAACGCACAGGTCTCCGCGCCGACAAAGCCATTCGGTGCTGCTGCTGCCTTGCCTTGCTTCACAAGCGCTTGCTGAGGTTGCTGCGCAGCTTTCACGTCCCCGGATTTCAGAAGCAGGGGGATCATGACAATCCCGAGCACGGCAAGCTGCCACCATCGTCTCATCGCCACCCTCCGGCTACAGCAGACCTGTAGGAAGGCTGCGACTTTCCGAGTTTTGTTTGTTGACAAGGGAAAGCCATGGCACCTGGACCGTGTTTTGGATTAGGAGCGAGTATGGGCCTATTGCTCGATAAAAACTGTGCAATAACGCTCATAGCAGGCAACGCACCTCTGTCGTTGCGAGCTCTCCTCTCAAGCCTGCGAATACCGTACCCCTTATGTGCTTTCGGAAAATCATCGACTCTGTACGAAGTCGAGTACGACACGCGAGGCCACATCACCATGCTCAAGGCGCTCGAAGATCTGGTTAATCGCTGAAAGAGGCTGCAGTTCTATATCAGCCTTAACCTTGCCTTCGGCAGCGAAAGTGAGTGCTTCAGCCATATCCTGGCGCGTGCCCACAAATGAGCCCCGGATAGTGATACAGTTCGCCACCACGTCGAAAAGTGGAACCGGAAATTCACCGGGCGGCAAGCCGATCAGGACGCAGGTGCCGCGTTTCCGAGTCATACTAATTCCCTGCTTAAACGCGCCCAGAGATGGTGCTGTAATCAAAACGCCATGGGCTCCACCGCCAGTCTCTTTCTTTAGGATGACTGCCGGGTCTTCGGTCTTGGCATTGATTACGAGATCAGCACCAAGGCCCATAGCGTGGCTCAGCTTATTGTTATCAATGTCTATTGCGCAGACCATCAATCCCATAGCCTTGGCATATTGAATCGCAAGATGTCCAAGTCCGCCTACACCAGAAATGGCGATCCATTCACCAGGCCGAGCTGCCGATACTTTGATTCCCTTATAGGTTGTGATTCCGGCACAGATGATTGGTGCGGCTTCTGCGGCGATCAAGCCGGCGGGTATATGGGCAACATAATTGGGGTCGGCAAAGACGTATTCAGCAAAGCCACCATTCTTGGTATAGCCCCCGAACTGGGCTTCGGGACATACGGTCTCCCACGCCGAGAGGCAATACTCACAATGCCCGCATGCCGAATAGAGCCACGGTATCCCTACCCGGTCGCCTTCTTTAACAATGGTCACGCCCGGACCAATGGCGACAACTAGACCAATGGCCTCATGACCGGGAATGAACGGCAGTGTGGGCTTTACTGGCCAATCTCCATGAGCAGCATGGAGATCTGTGTGGCATACGCCGCAGGCCTCAGTTTTTACAAGGATCTGCCCAGGGCCCGGGGAAGGAATACCCTGCTCTCGAACCACCAAGGGCTTTCCAAAAGCCTCGACTACCGCGGCCTGCATCATGAGCGCCATAAAGTACCTTGTCTTTCCCAACTTGGGTCGATGGGCATCAGCGGTTTATTTCTCTAAGGCTTCAGGGTGCTGCCATGGCACTCGGGGTGTTGGCATTGGCATGCTAGTTCGGTCATATCCTTTGCATCCGCACAGGTTTCGCTACAGTGTGCCTTTCCATCTGCAGTGACACAGTTACAAGCAGGATGCGCGCATTTCGATGTCGAATTCATAGGTTTCCTCTTATTGAATGTGTCCTGTCCTCTAGAAAAGCCTGCAACGCGAAAATCTGTCTATCGATTGATGGCGATTCTGGAGCACTCCTAGACCTGTACGCATAAAGCATCACACAGGTGGAAATCAAGAATCTGTCTCAAAGTGCTCATTCGTGGAAATACCCCCACCAGACCCCAGTCCCACTGATAGAAGTTTCCCACTCCGGAAGCTCATGCGCTGAGCAATTTGATACAGCTTGCCGACCAGCTTGGGACGATAATTAGGCCCAGGCTCCTGTGGCAGCTACCGTCCTGGGTAATGGGCTCGAAACCTTAGTGAGTTGCTTACCGTCGCCACTAAGCTGGCGAATGTCGAAGACAGCAACAATTTACCGTATTGGAGATATGAATGTTGATACTTTTGATTGTTTTGATCTTGGTGTTCGGCTTTGGCGGTTACCGCATGGGACCAGGATTCGGCTATTACGGCGGCGGCGGAGTCAGCCTCATCCTTACCATCATTCTTATCCTGCTTCTGCTCAAGGTCATTTAGTCATCAGGCATCACGAGGCAGTCAGTGCAGGACTGATTCATGATTGCATGAACTGACTTTTGTGGTGCCGTATTCCGAATGTCGAGCAGGACACGTCGGTACTGATAGCACCGGCACACGCTTCTTCATAGCTAATCTCATCACCGTCGATCGCAAAATATTACTTTGCTACAAGTTGTTTTCTGATACCGGCAATTCGTTCTTTTATTAGCGCGATTGTGTCAGGCCAGCTCTTTATTTCAGCCGTTGTGAATCCGGCATTGAATTTCCTTACAAAGGGTTCCTTAGCAATCGATTTGCGTGTAGCTTCCTCGAGTTTTTCTTCGAAATACGCAAGTCGTTGTTGGAGATCTTCTTCGCTCATGGACTTAAGAGTATCTGACGACGAGAACACCGGCAATGGGTTCGGGCAGCATATGTAGCTAGGAGCATAATCAATGGCAGTCATGATGCAGGCTTTCTACTGGGATGCACCTAAACACGAGAATAAGGAGCACGAGTGGTGGAATTTCGTTACCGAGAAGATTGAAGATCTTGGTAGAGCGGGTTTCAACGCATTGTGGCTACCGCCGGTCAACAAGGCTGCGAGCAATAAGTCGATGGGCTATGACCCATATGACTACTTTGACCTAGGAGACTTCGACCAGAAGGGTGGAATAAAGACATGGTATGGGAACAGGCTTGAGTTGAAGACGCTGATCGCGAAGGCACATACACATGGTATGGGTCTTTACGCCGACATGGTGATCAACCACAACGGGGGCGCGGACGAGGAAGAAGTGAACCCGATCGATGGGCAGAAGCGCTGGACGAAGTTCTACCCAAAGAGTGGCATCTTTCCCCGCGACTATAACCATTTCCATCCCAGCCATTACGAACACGTGATCTTCGAAGGAGAAAGTTACGCAGGGTATCCACATCTCTGCCATCGCAATCCTGAGGTCTATGCCGCTATGTACCGGTACGCGCGCATGCTGATCGAAGAACTCGGCTTCGATGGCTTGCGCTTCGACTACGCCAAGGGGTTTGGCGCCTGGATGATCGGGCTGCTAATAAAGTATCAGTATGTCAAGGACGGCAAGGATTTCGTGCCTTATGTGGTCGGCGAATACTGGTCCGGCACTGAGGACATCAACGGCTGGCTGGAGCGGGTCGGACAGTTTACGGACAATCAGATTGCGGCGTTCGACTTTCCCCTCCGCTATAAGCTGAAGAATGTGTGCGACACGCTGCAATACGACCTGCGCAACCTGACTGACGGCGGCTCGGTAGTGATGAAGCGGCCAAGGCACGCAGCCACATTCGTCGACAACCACGATATGGGCGACAACATGATCGTCAACGACAAGCTGATGGCTTATTCGTTCATCATGGTGCATGAGGGTTACCCGTGTGTGTTCTGGTATGACTACTACAACAATGGGCTTGCGCGTCCGCTGACACCGAACGGTATCGACGCGCTGATCCTGGCGCACCACAATTACGCTGGAGGTGACTCACAGATACTGCACGCTGACCCCGACCTCTACATCATCCAGCGAATAGGCTGGAAGGACGAAAACACCAATCAGCCGGGTTTGATATATGTGCTGAACAACCTGGGCGACCGGTGGTCGGGAACGCAAGTGAAGACGAAGTGGGCCAATCAGAAATTCGTGCCCATTGCCTGGGACGGGCACGACAAAGCGTGGCCGGACGAGCGCACTACCGATGGCGACGGTAACGCTGAATTCCCTGCCCCGCCGCGCGGCTATGCAATCTATGTTCCTGCGTAGATTGAACTCTCAAAAAATACCATCTGAGCCATCTGGGCTAGTAGTAGGTCGCTATTAGCGAATTCTCTCGATGACATCCATCCGTTTTGATGGGTTTGCCGCCTAGCAAGAAACAGCTTGGCCATGCAATAATGCCTCCCCAAAAAGCTATTCAGCAATCCCCGGATTTGGAGGATCAATGCCCAATGCAGTAGCAAGTGCGATGAGGTTGATTCCGAAACCCCTAATATCCTCTTGTAGGAACGTCGCCGCAGCAAATAAACTCGCCCGTTCCCTCTGGTAGAGGCATCCCACTACTCATGAGCGGCAAACATACTATTTTTGACGTGCGCAGGCGCAACATGGAAGACGAAGATGCTCCGCCACCGACCAAAGTAATCCCGCCACAGCCTCCCCCGGACAAAACGGAAGCAGACTGAGCGGAGGGTCTTTACGTCTGCTGGTCTTGTTCCGGTTGTCCTGACTGTTCTAGCAGTGCGGCTTGGGGAAACATTAAATGAAGTAGGGACGTCGAATAGAGAGCAGATTTGCCATCGTCGAATGTGACAATGACGCCATTCTCCAACCGTTCCGCGTCGATAATACGAGGGGGGATGGATATTCATGCATCTAATCCTCATCCCACAAAAGCTAGCGTTCTGCTCGATATCGAACACTCGGGATAAAAATCCGGCAAAAATGCTGACTTAACCCATCGGGTATTCAAGGTGCCGCTAAGGGCATCGCTTCTTGGAACTTTCGTTGGCAGCTTTGTGGTGGGTATCCGGCCAGTAATTTTATGGAAGAACGCGGCCTGTAAAGATCGCCGGGCATTAAGCGCGCTTTGTTGTCGGTTGGGGTAGGAAGGACTGCGCCAAAGGCATAGGCGGGAGCGGTATCGGAGGATGGAGTGGCGGGCGCGGCCGGGCGAGACAGCTTCGCACCGCTTTTCGCGACGATATGCGATGACCACCTGATCACGACCCTGCTCCTTTGCCCGGTAAAGTGCAGAATCCGCGGATCGCATCAGCGCCTCTGTGTTGGCACCATGTTGCGGATAGCAGGCGATGCCGATCGAAAGGCGAAGATCCTTTACGTTTGGCCACAGAATACGACGATGCCACGTCAAAATTCCCGGAAGCGGTGGGAGAAGTTGCATCGAAAATGGGGTTCGGCCAAAAAGTCCGTCGCGGTCTTTATACAGCACCTCGTTTGTTAAGATGAGTGAGCAATCCGGTACAGACGTCTCTTGTCCATCTACCTATACTCTGGGCGTATGGTAGGTGAACTCGCTGATTTGCATGCCGCACTTGAGCGGAATGAGATCGTTCCTTGCTTTCAGCCTCTGGTGGAACTCCATACCGGTCGCTTATGCGGTTTTGAAGTTTTAACGCGTTGGCAGCGCCCATCGCGCGACCTCATTCTCCCGGAAAACTTTATCGCTCTCGCTGAAACCAACGGCCTCGTCGGTCAGCTTATGCAACAGGTCTTCAGCAAGGCCTTTACCACGATTGCCCTCCTTCCCGATCCGCTCATCCTTGCGGTCAATATCTCTCCCACGCAACTGCATCGCCTCACCTTACCTGGTCAGATTCGCGACATCGCCGAAGAAACTGGCTTCCCACTGAATCGTCTGACAGTTGAGATCACTGAGAGTGCGCTGCTCAACAATCTCGACCGAGCTCTCGTCATCGCTACTGACCTCAAAGCGCTCGGTTGCCGGCTTGCGCTTGATGACTTTGGCACCGGATACTCTAGCCTTGGCCATCTGCAGAAGCTTCCATTTGACGAGCTAAAGATCGACCGCAGTTTTATTGATAAGATGACCAGCGTTCGCTCCAGCCGCAAGATCGTCGCAGCCATCGTTGGTCTTGGCCACAGTATGGACCTCATTACCATCGCAGAAGGCATCGAAACGGAGGAGCAGGCCGACATGCTGCTCTGGCTTGGCTGTGACCAAGGCCAAGGCTGGCTCTACGGAAAGCCCGCTCGCATCGAAGATATCCCTCGCATCGTCGCTGCGCCGCCTCATCCTAGGTTGATGGGACTGACGCCGGGAGATGGTTGGGCCGTTTCCAGCCTCGAGGCTCTGCCCACCCAGCGCCTCGCACAGCTTCAGGCCATATACGATGGGGCTCCGGTAGGTCTTGCCTTCCTTGACCGTAAATTCCGCTATGTCAGCCTGAACAAGCGTCTAGCCGATATGAATGGTGCTCCAGTCGCGGCCCACCTTGGCAGGACCGTAAAAGAGATGTATCCCAAATGGTTTTCCGTCTATGAGCCGTATCTCTTACGCGCGTTGAAAGGCGAAAGCATGACGGATATAGAGGTGATTCGTCCATCGCCCATTCCCGGTGAGCCGGACATACTCACCCGGGTCTCCTATCAACCTGCATGGGATGAAGGTGACGAGGTCATCGGCGTTTCTGTCGCAGTCGTCATGGCCATGGACAAAAATCACTCCGAAGAGAGCCTACAGGAAAGCGATGATCGTCAGCGGCATCTCTCTGAACTGAACCACAGAGTGCCTTGGATCATGGACGAAAATGGCAACACGGTCCACATGAGTGCCCACTGGGCCTCTCTCCACCCTCCAAACAAGAAACATGTGCGCCATCTGGGTTGGCTGGAAGCTTTGCACTCCGAAGACATCGAGCCAACCATGAAGATGATGCGTGACGCCCTCAGCACCGGCAATTCCATCGACCTTGAATATCGGGTAAAAACTCTGGATGGCGACTGGAAGTGGCTGCACTCCCGAGGTAACCCGCGCTTCAAACCCTCCGGCGAAATCATCCGCTGGTACGGCAGCGTTGAAGACATCGATGATCGAAAACATGCAGAAGCTTTGATCCCCGAAGCGTGATGGTAGTGATAACTAAGAATTATCATGACTTCGATGACGGAGCTGTAACTCGTAAGTTACAAAGTCCCGAAAAGTCTGCTTTTGGGAAGCTTCGGTAGCAAGCAAAAGGCCTCATACTCTCACAGTCTTGGGCGAACCGCTCTCAGTCAGCAATTCCCTGCTAACAGGGAAATTTACAGGAATTTCCGCAATTTCAGGCCTCAGGATCAATAGCAATAGTGCTCTAAAGAGCTGTTTTCAGGGAAGTTAGGTGCCGGCATGATTGGTTGAGAAACCGTGTGGAACAGGGAATTTATAGAGGCATATCAGGGAATTTGTTCTAGATAACAGGGAAGATATTTGGCCACATGAAACCTTTACATCAATCATGTTCCGCATCATGAACCTGTTCCGTGGGAATGGGATTACCTGGTAGCAGCTGAAGGAATAGAGGAAAGATGAAAGCTATAACGAAATATGCAAGAGTGACAGCAAGTGCTAGCAACAGAAGCCCCGCGCCGCAAGCCATGCCAATTCCCGTCACAAGCCAGACGGTGGCCGCCGTCGTAAGCCCCTTCACTGAGTCGCCACGTACAAAGATAAGGCCGGCTCCGATGAAGCCAATGCCTGTTACGATCTGAGCCGCAACTCGGGATGGATCAAGCACAACGCGGTCGTTGGCGAGAACATCCATAAAACCGTACTTCGAGATGAGTAGGAACAACGCAGCAGCCATGCCAACGACGGTATAGGTACGGAGACCTGCGCTCTTGTGACGGATTTCTCGTTCAAGTCCAACAGCAGCAGAGAGCAAAAACGCCGCACCAAGTTCCAAGAATTGCTTGATGCCCTGTCCGTCGGTCTGCAAGATAGGCATATTCATATTCTAGTCATTCAAAACCTGACCTGTGGCTCAGATGCTTTAGACGACGGTGCGCCACCCATAGCCTAATGGTAGATCTATAAAGCAGGTCGCGCCGTTCAACCGGTGTGGATCGAAAAGGATCTCACCGCCATTCGCCTCAATCGCCCACTTAGCAATGGACAGTCCCAGGCCCGCCCCTTCCTGTGCCCGCGTAGCCTCGGAACGATAGAAACGGCTGAAGACAAGTGCCTTCTCTGTATCTCGTACGCCCGGGCCGACGTCTCTCACCAAGATCCGCAGGAAGGGCTGCCCCTCTTTCTTGAGGATTTCAGACGTAATGGTGACCTCGGCGCCTTGAGGTGAGAACTTGATTGCATTATGCAGGACATTGACCAGCGCTAGCCTTACTAATGCTCGGTCGGCATGTAATGTGCCGCGTCGCCCCCTATCCCAGCGAATCGACACTCCGCGCTCTTCCGCAATGACTCCCAACAATCCAACGACCTCGTCGATGAGGTCATCAATCTCAAACTCCGTCGCGCGAACGGATATCTGCCCGGACTCGGCCTTTGCCATCATGAGCAGGCCGTCGATCAGCTGCGTCAGGCTAGCTGTCTCCTCCAGCATGCTAGAGATGATCTCCCGGTAGCCCTCTTCGGTATGCGCCTGCTGCAGCCCGACCTCTCCCACGCTGCGCATGGAGGCCAGCGGCGTACGCAGCTCATGTGCGGCGTCGGAGGTAAAGCGCTGTAGCTGGGTAAAGGACTGTTCCAGGCGCACTAACAGGCCGTTGAAGACCCGCGCCATCTGGCCAAGCTCGTCGACCTCATTGTCGATGGGCAGACGGTCGTGCAGACGGTTCGCTGTGATCTGTTCGGCTTGGGAGGCCATCTTGCCAAGAGGTGCGAGCGCCTTCTGTGCAATACGGTAACCAGCAAAGCCCGCAACCACCAGGGCAACAGGCAATGCAAGCAGCAGGACGAGAAGGAATTGCATCATCCTGCTCTTCGCTGGACCAAGGTCATAGCCAATGCGGATGAGCAGCGGTTGTCCATCCACCGGATGCAGATGGCTGATCATCAATACGCGTTCGCCGTTCTCCAGTTGAAAGATGCGCTCGTTATATGAGGGATATCCTTCGCCGGGCTGAATCGCGCTGTCAAGCGCCATCCCGTTTAGCCTATCGTTGCGATAGAGCAGCTCTCCCGATGGTCGATGTACCTCCATCAAGCGGTCTACCAACAGGCGCGATTGCGGGCGCGAGTGATACTCCTCATGCAAGTGTAGCTGGCCGGCACCATCGAAGTAGAGCAGGCCTTCTACAGTCTCCATATCCTGGACTTCGTCGTGATAGATCTGGCGCTTAAGTTGCCAGTCCTGAAAGCTGTAAGCTGCCGCGATATAGACGACTAGCACGCCCGCTAGTACGCCCACGTACCAGAACGTCAGCCGGATACGCACGCTTTCGGGGCGCATGTTCATTGGCTCTCGTCCTTCAGGATGAACCCGACCCCCCGCACCGTGTGCAGCAGCTTGCGCGGAAATGGATCATCCACCTTTCTGCGCAGTCGCGCGATCTGCACATCGATCACGTTGTCCAACGGCGTGTAACGCGAGGTCTCCTTCCAGACGTCTCGCGCCAGCATCTCGCGCGAGACCACATGATCGCGGTTCTGCATCAGGTATTCGAGCAGTTGAAACTCTCGCTGAGTCAGGTCAAGCCGCATCTTGCCGCGATAGGCCTCGTTCTTCGCGTCGTCCAGGCGCAGATCACCCAACTCCAGGACTACGACCTCCTCTGGTACGCGCCTGCGGCTCAGGGCGCGGATACGTGCGGAGAGTTCCGCAAAGGCAAACGGCTTGACCAGATAATCGTCCGCCCCGGCATCCAGACCGGCGACTCGGTCCTCAATGGAGTCCATCGATGTGAGCAGCAGGACGGGAATCCTCACCGCCATCTTCCGCGCCGTGCGCAGCACCTGTAACCCATCTTGCCCCGGCAGCATAATATCCAGCACTATCACATCCGGTACATGCTGAGCGATACGCGCCAAGCCCTCTTCGCCAGAGCGGGCCACTGCCACCTCATACTGCTCATCGCGCAGCCCTGCGGCTACAGCGTCCGCAATCTTCCGCTCGTCCTCCACGATCAGAACATGCCGAACTGGCATCGCTTGAGCCATCCGTCCATCATCAAAGAACGTCTGCATCTACGCAAGAGAGCACTTCGCATATCGCCAAAAGTAAGAAAGTTGTCAGAAAAATCGCGCACATAAAGGTGTGAAATTGGGCCATAGCAATTCATGTCTTGAGGTGCCTGATGAAACTCTATGTTCCCGCCGCAGCCGCAGTTGCGCTGTTCTCTGTCACTGCACTTGCCGCCGGCCCCAAGGGCGCCTCACTGCTCCCCGGAACAACCATCCCCATCGCTCTTACGCAAAAAATAGATGCCGCTAAAGCTCATGTTGGCGACCCCATTACCGGAAGAACAACACAAACCGTTACTTTGGCTTCTGGCGAGAAACTGCCCAAGGGATCTCTTCTGCAAGGACATGTCGTCGAAGCAAGCCAATTCCAGTTCAATTCGGCGCACTACGCCGTCCAGCACAATGCAGTGCTCTCGATACAGTTCGATAACATCTCCACCGGCACATACCAAATTCCGTTGCATGTTTACGTCCGCGCTATGGCTGCTCCTGTCACCGTCTCTGAAGCCCACATGCCGAAGGCCTCGGATATGGATTCGCTCGGTACTACCACTCAGGTCGGCGGCGACCTGGTCACCCCCTCGCAGGAAGAAGTGCTCTCTGCGCACGGCGATATTGTTGGCTACAAGCATGATGGTGGCATCTATGCTCACCTCATCGCCTCACGCCATGATGGCGTTTCCTGCGGCAGCAGCTCCACTGAGCAAGCCGTCGGCGTCTTTTCTGCATCTGCGTGCGGCACCTACGGCTTTGCGCAGGAATCACTCGCCGCAAACGCCAATAGCATCGTCACCCTCGTCTCCAACCACCACTCCCCGCGCATCTATGCCAATACCGCCATACTGCTCGAAGAACAACCTGCCACCCAAGCCGCCAACGAAGGCCTGAAGTAACTCCTCTTTTCCTTGGACGACCGGCGCACGCACCGGTTGTCTCTTTTTTTGCAGGGAACTTCTTGCTCTATACCACTGCCTCGGATGTCCGGTCGCGATACGCCAGGTAAAATCCTGCCGGTACTAGAAATACAGTTAGCACAACTGACACCATCAGCCCTCCAATCAGTGCTTGTGCCAACGGAGCATACGACTCACTTCCCTCACCCAGCTTAAGTGCCATTGGCAGCAGCCCAATCACCGTCGCCAACGACGTCATCAGGATAGGCCGCAGACGCACGCGGCAGGACGTGATGACGGCCTCACGCACTTCCATCCCCTCTTTCAGTAGATGGTGCGCAAACTCAACAATCAGGATACTGTTCGAAAGCGCGATACCTGCGAGCATGACGATGCCCATAAGAGACATCACATTGAGCGTAGTTCCCCACGCCAGAAGGGTCACCAAAACTCCTGTGATGCCTGGGGGCAACGCCAGCAAAATGATGAATGGATCGGTAAAAGACCGGAACTGCGCCACGAGGATAAGGAAGAGGAGCAGCACAGAAAGGCTTAGTCCAATAGCGAAGCTGCGGAATGATGCATTCATCGAGTTCACGCTGCCCGACAACGTTACTTCGGTATCCGGAGGAGGATTTGTGCTGGCAATAATTCCCTCAATCGCACTCGTAATACGGGATAAATCCTCTCGCTCCGGCCGTACGTAGATGTCCATAACACGGCGAATCTGGGTGTGGTCTACCTCGGTTGGCGCGTTGAATTGCTCAATCTTTGCCACCATGTCCAAACGTGTGGATTGAGTAACATTCGATCCGTGAAGGGGAATCGCTTTCAGGTCGTCGATGGACTTGATTTGGTCTTCCTTGTACATCACTGTAAGAAAATAATTATTGCCACTGTTTGGATCGATCCAGATACTAGGCGCAATCATCTGGTTTGAGGTCAATGCGGTGATGATGTTCGATACCACCTCTTTTTCCGTCAATCCAAGCTCGCTCGCCCGCGTCCGATCGATAGAGATTCGCAGCGAGGGGTAGTCGAGATCCTGAGGAGCGTAAACATCCGCCACGCCGGGGATGGAACGCGCCTGCTCGGAGATTCTCTGCACAACATCGTAGTCGGTGTTCAGATTGTTGCCAGCTACCCGAATGTCAATCGGGGCTGGCGCTCCCATATTCAGCACGCCATCCACCAGGCTTCCGCTCGAGAAGAAAGTTTGCAACTCGGGCATCTGTTTACGCAGTGCTTCTCTCACTTCGTCGATGTAGGCAAAGCTGCTCTTTGTATGGTCCTGGGAAAGGGCAACTTGGGCAAACCCGGTGTGTGTCGCGGAGTTTGGAGAGTATAACGCTGAGAACCCCGGATTGATGCCAATATTGGACACGATCATACCCATGTCGTGCTTGCTGACGATACTGCGTATGATTCCTTCCAGTTTGGCCGTTTCTAGGTTTGTCTCGTCAAGTCGAGTACCCGATGGAGCCTTGAAATTGATGACAAATTGTCCGGCGTCCGTTCGCGGAAAGAACGATCGCCTGAGCAGCGGGAATAGAAGCAGGCTAAGAACAAAGATCCCGCCGAAGATACCTAAGGTAAGGGCCGGCGCCTCGAGCACCTTCTTTATCGAGACATCGTAGCGGTGCAATAGAGCGTCGAATGTGGACGCGAATCTAGCATTGAACCTATGCCACACCCCATTGCTCTGCTTCACTGCGGCAACGCCCTTGTTCTCCGTAGGGCAATCAGATGCTTCACGATAGGGGCTCTTAATGTACCTCGCGCAGAACAGGGGTACTACCGTCAGTGCAACGAAATACGAGGTGAAAAGTGAAATGACCACTGCCAGCGCCAATGACGAGAAGAGAAATTTACTGACTCCATAGAGCATCGTCACAGGAAAGAACACCACCACTGTCGTCAGTGTGCCGGCCAGCACTGGAAGCGAAACCTCCCGTCCGCCCTTTTCTGCCGCTACTGCCGGAGATTCACCACCCTCAAGGTGGCGATATATGTTCTCCAGCACGACAACAGAGTTATCGATTAGTCGCGATAATGCCAGCGCCAATCCGCCCAGAACCATGCTGTTTATTGAACTGCCACTCAACTGCAGCACGATAAAGGTAGCGAGCACCGATAGCGGGATCGAGAAGAATACCGCAACGGTAGCTCGCATGCTCCCCAGAAAAATGAGGATCATCAAGCAAGTGAGGAAAAGCCCAATCCCACCTTCGTGGATCAAAGTCTTAATTGCCGTCCTGACGAAGCGTGCTTGGTCGAACACAACATTGGTGCGCAACGATCCCGGCACGTCGTATAGATGCTTCAGCGCGGCTTGAACGCCATCGACAATCGCAATCGTATTGGAGTCGCCGCCCTGCTTAAAGATAGGGAGGTATACCGCGCGTTGCCCATCAACACGGACAATGTTGTACTGCCGCCCGAACGCGTCCATCGTCGTAGCGATGTCTCCGACCAGTACCGACGATTGCCCCCTTGTCTTGATTGGAACCTGTGAAATATCGTCAGGACCCTTTAGCATCGAGTTCGTATAGACGTTGTAGTCGTAGCGTCCAATCTGTGCATCTCCAGCGGGCAGGTTAACGTTGGCGTCATTGATGGCACGTACGACATCCATCGGGCTTAGTTGGTTGGCTTCTAGCTTGTATGGATCTGCATAAAGCTGGATCTGCCGCCATGTCCCGCCGAAGGGTTGGGGCACAGATGCACCTGCTACGCCGGCAAGCTGATTTCGGACGAAGTTCTGCGCCGTATCTTTCAATTTACTTTCGCTCAACCCATTTCCGGTCAGAGGCACCAGAGCTACCGGGATATTCGATGCATCCTGCTTCAGGATGATCGGGGGATATGTTCCCGTCGGTAGATCTTTCAGGTCGCTCATCGCGAGCGAAGATATGGAAGCAGCGGCAGTATCGGGATTCGTCCCTGCCCGAAAGTAAATCTTGATCAGGCTAACCCCGGGCAGAGAACGCGACTCCATATGATCAATCCCGCCAGCCAGGGTGAATTGCCGCTCTAGGTGATACGTGAGATTCGTCTCAATCTGTTGCGGAGGCATACCAGAGTAGAAGGTTGCCACCGCCACTACAGGAAGATTGACGGCAGGAAACATATCTACAGGCATATCCGACACACTGACCACACCCAGAATCGATATCACTAGGCACAGTACGATGATCAAGTACGGGTTGCGGATAGAAAATCCCGGCATCTTGCTTGCTCTCTCCCTTTAGCTGTGGCTTTCAGTAGGTTCGTAACTGGCAGGCTGTGCCTGTACTTTTTCACCGTCGGAAAGCCCGGTATGACGGCCCACTACGACCTTCTCTCCATCTTCGAGCCCGGAAAGTATCTCCACTCGCGCTGCCGTTTGTAGACCCGTCTTCACCTGCACCAAATGCAGCACTCCAACGCGGAATACATATGCCTGCTGCAGGCTTGTTCCAAGACCCTCGACGGCATCAAGTGGCACGCTCAGCACATTAGATCGGGGAGCGAAGTGCAGATGGACTTCCGCGTACATGCCTGAAACGAGGGTGCCATCCGTATTCGGGACGTCTACCTCGGTCTCCATCGTGCGCGTCGCTGTCTCTACACTGTCAGCAAATCGCGTCACCTTGCCGCGAATGGTTTTACCCAGCGTCACTACGTTTACGTCCACGGCCTGCCCCACGCGGACTTCCGCCACGGCGCTCACCGGTACTGGAAGCATCAACCTCAGCACATTGTTCTGCGCCAGCCGCACTACCGGCATCGCCTGCGATTGTGAGGCTGTACCGGCCTGAATCATTGAGCCTGTGCTCGCATAACGCTTGGTAATCACGCCGGAGAATGGTGCCTTAATGCTGGCATATTGCAGCATTGCGCCTGCGCGCATCCGCTCCGAATCCGCCTGCACCCCATGCTGCTTCGCCGCCTGTAGGGCCGACTGCGCACTCGCCAGCTGCGCCTCCGCCTCAAGTTGGTGCGACTCCGCAACATCGACCTCCTGCCGCGGTACCAGTCCAGGCTCCTTCTTCGAAACATTCTGGATGCGTGTGAACGAGAGCTTCGCAATGTCATATGCAGCTTGCGCGCGCCTTACGCTACCCTCTGCCGTAGTAATGTCCGCCTGTGTTGCCTGCATCTCCGCTGCAGCCTTCCCCATCTCATCCTGCAGCTCCGGCACCTCCAGCGTTGCCAGCAAATCTCCTTGTTTCACGTGATCACCGATATCCACGCGCAATGTCTTCACATAACCGGCCACCTTTGCCATCACATCGACATCCTGAAATGGCGTAAATTCACCTGTCAGCGTCAACTCATCTGACAAGCTCTGCCGTGTCACCTGGGCTACTGGGACCGTCGGAGTTGTATTCGCCGCTACCGGAGTTGCCTCATGGCACCCAGCCAGTAGCATCCCGCCCACAATCCCCAAACGTCCCACATATCGATATCTCACGCCATCTCCTTAGTTCAGCAGACCGGCTGCAAAGTCCAACTCCGCGCGTCGGCTCAGATACGTATATTTCGCGCTTGCCGCAGAAATCTCAGCAGAGGTTTCATGCAACTGCGCCTCATTCAGCTCCACGATGCTCCCCAACGCGTTGTCATATCGTGCTTGCGCCAATCGCAAGGCCTCGCGACTCTGCGCCACCAATTGATCCGAAACGTCCAGGCTTCGATACGCCTCATCGGCCTGGTACCACGTATCTCGAACCTGCTCTTTCACACCGAGCATCGTTGTCTCTACATCCTTCGCCCGCGCCTGTGCTGCTAGCCGTGCCTCTTCCCGCCGCGCAGCAAACAAACCGCCATTAAAGACTGGAATTGTAAGATTGAACCCCGCTGCTGCGTAATCATTGTGTAGAGTGTGGTCGTGATACGGCAACTCACCCGCCGCTCCCACTGCGTTCAGCGATGGATAACTCAGCCGTTGCTCCGCCTTGGCAAACTCTTCCGCCGCAGCCTGCGCTGATCGTGCTACCTGCAGGTCAGCCCTATCTGTGATCGCCGTAGGCAACATCTCATTCGCGCTCGCAGACATCGCCGTTGGTAATGTCGGCTCAACCAGCTTCGCGGCAACGATGTTTTCCTCTCCCATCACCGTCGCCAACCGTGAACGCCCCTGCTCCACCAGACTCTCCGCTTGGAAGACCGCAAGCTTCGCTTCAGACTCCAGCACCTTCGCAAAACTCACATCTACTGTGGATCGCAGCTCGCTTTGAGCCAAGGTACCTATCTGCCGGGAGATAACTTCCCTGTTTGCCTCGGCCTCTTTCGCAGCGCGCAACACTGCTTCAGCACCCAACACGTTGTAGTAAGCATGCCGTACTGCCAGCCGTACCTGGGCCCGCGTAAATGTCAGAAACTCCTCTTGCTGCTCCGCCCGCGAACGCGCCGCGCCCACCAGTGCATGCGCCCTGCCAAAGTCCGTCACCATCTGCGACACACTCCCGCCGTAGGCAAACCTGTCCGACAACGAAGATGTTGTCAGCGCTCCTGCCGCTACAGCCGTACCGGTATCGGCGACCATCGTTCCTGAAGCCGCAAAGTTTGCCGTGGGCAGAAAGCTGGATCGCGCCTCGTTCACCTGCTGTCGCACAGCACGCGCACGTAGCTCCTCCCCCGCAATCTGCGGCTGGTTACGTAACGCTAGGTCCTCCGCCTGCTGTAGTGTCAGCGTCGGCACAGCGCCGGATGCCACGGACTGTGCCTGTGCTGCAGCAGCCGTGAGCACCATGCAACCCATCACACATAAATCACCTAAACGACTCACGACACCACTCCCGGCTTGGCAGTAGCGCACTTCAAAATTTGCGTAGGATGAGCTTCCACCATGCCATCCGTCACCATCTCCAATAACTCTGGGAGAATCGCGCGCACACGTTCCTCGTCATCAATAAAACTGACAACAATCGGCAGGTGCTCTCCAGCTACCGGTCCAGCACCTTCGGTATGCAACTGATGGTGCGACCCAAATCCGGCGTGAGCATGAAATGCCGTAGCACCCGCAATCTTGCTACGCTGCAAAAAGCGCAGAATCGCG
>Ga0206886_1085_pt1 | contig 19671 bp, 18 predicted proteins | sample Alteio_BWOrgHeat_92_FD_152952 | JGI IMG/M metagenome (GOLD analysis project Ga0206886, IMG submission 152952) | Enriched cells from forest soil in Barre Woods Harvard Forest LTER site, Petersham, Massachusetts, United States - Alteio_BWOrgHeat_Nextera2 ... | reverse complement strand
TGCAAGCTGAATTTTTAGCACATCTGTTAATTCCTGTTTAATTTCCGGCTCTAATATAGGACAGGCTGCTTCTATGCGGTGGTCCAGGTTGCGCACCATCCAGTCTGCTGAAGATATGAAGACTTTAGGGTTACCATTATTATGAAATATAAAAACGCGGCCATGTTCCAGGTATTCATCTATGATACTGATGGCTTGCATATGATTTTTAAATGATTTTTGATCTGAATAAGCACAGCAAATACCACGTATCACCATCTGAACATTTACCCCTACATGTGCTGCTTCGTATAATTTTCCTATCAGGGCAGTGTCTACCAGGCTGTTTAGCTTTAATATGATACCTGCCGGTTTCTTTTTCTTTGCGGCCCTGATCTCCCTGTTAATAAGGTCAATGAATTGTTTGCGCATATCCACAGGTGCGAGTGGTAGAAGCTTCAGCGGTTTAAGGTTTTCTGTTTTTCTTGCAGGGCTTTCAAGAAATTCAAAAATGGCATTAATATCTGCTATTATATTTTTTCGGGTGGTTAGCAAACAATGATCGCCATAATATTGCGCGGTGTTCTCATTAAAATTACCGGTAGAGAAGAATGCGTATTGTTTGGTAGTATTAAATTCTCTTTTCTTTATCACACAAAGCTTGGCATGCACTTTTACATCAGGCAGGCCAAATACTACTTTTACACCCTCTTCCTCCAGCCGCTCTTTCCAAAACATATTGGCTTCTTCATCAAAGCGGGCGCGCAGTTCTAATATAGCGGTTACATGTTTGCCGTTTCTTACTGCGTTTATAAGAGCATTCACGATTTTAGAGTCTTTTGCCAGGCGGTAACATGTAATTTTTATGCTTTGTACAAATGGGTCTATCGCAGCTTCTCTTAGCAAATCTATAATAGAATCAAAAGAATGGTAAGGGAAATGAAGCATTACATCTTTCTTCTCCAGTACCTCCATTATACGTACCGGCTGTTTTAATTGCGGGTGCACAAATGGTTTAGCGCGTGTTTGCAGGTCGGTGAACACATTGGGAGGAAAATTCATGAAATCCTTGAAATTATGTATCCGTCCTCCCGGTATCAGGTTGTCTTTTTTAGTCAGGCTTAGCCTTTGTATCAGGTAGTTTAGCAGGTTAGCATCAATATGCCTGTCAAATATAAAACGCGTGGTGCGCCCAGTTTTGCGTTTTTTTAGTCCCTTTTCTATTTCATCAATCAGGTTGGTATTTACATCATTATCTATTTCCAATTCAGCATCGCGGGTTACTTTTATAATGAAGCCCATAAAGCGATTGAACCCGAATGGAGCAAACAAGTGATTCAGGTTTGCCCTGATAATATCTTCGAGCAAGATGATGTCTTTTGTTCCGCTCTCAGACGGCAATATCACAAAACGCGGTAACACCTTGGTAGGTATTTCTATAAGTGCATACCTGTGCAACGACGGTACTTTATCATTGCCTAACACACAAGCCAGGTAGATGGATTTATCGCGTAGCAAAGACATGTGAGGTATGGTTTCTATCATTAACGGCACTATATCTGTGCGCACTTTTTCATCAAAATACCTTCTTACAAAATCCTCCTGTTTTTTTGTGAGTTGTTTTTCGTTCTTGATGTATATTTTATTCTTTGCCAGCTCTTTTATAATGCCTGCATATGTACGATCGAATGCATTTTGTTGTAGTACAACTGTTTGCTGAATTTTTCTGAGTATTTTATCCGGATTGGTTTCTATGTGCATTTTGGCAGCCTTACCCAACAATACCATCTTATTAAGTGCTGCAACACGTACACGAAAAAACTCATCCATGTTGTTAGAAAAAATACCGAGAAAACGCAGCCTGTCTAAAATATGATTCTTAGGGTCTTTTGCTTCCTGCAGCACCCTTGCATTAAATGCCAGCCAGCTCAGATCCCTTATTATGGTTTTACTAGATTTCAATTGCAGCGCTTAATAATTATTTAACAATAAAATAAACCTATACTACAAGTATAATATTTTGATGCTTATCTAGGTAGCGCTTCATAAATTCTTAATATAGGAAATGACGGAGGTGGTTGAATAGCCGGGAAGAAAAGGTATTACCTCTACCTTGCCCCCATAACTGTTAACGAAGTCGGTGCCGACAATATTTTGTATAGTATAGTCGCCGCCTTTTACTAATACATCAGGCTTTACGGCTTTTATTAATTCCAGGGGAGTGTCTTCATCAAACAGGCAAACAGCGTTAACACATAATAAAGACGCCATTTGAAAAGCACGGTCTTGTTCTTTTGTTATGGGACGCTTAGGTCCTTTAAGTCTTTGCACCGAATCGTCAGTATTTAATCCTACAACCAGCACATTGCCAAAATCTGCAGCTCTTGCAAGCAGGTCTAAATGCCCGCGATGTAATATATCAAAGCAACCATTGGTGAAAACAATTTTCTCTCCTTTGGCATGTCTTGTATTACAGTAGACTGTTAATTGCTCCCTGCTGAATATCTTATTTTCAATCCATTGAATTTTATGCTCTATTAATGGCGGATGCGACATTCTTCTTATTGTTATAAGGATGTATGAATAATAAAGAAATGATACCTAGCACTATAATGATGCCTGTTTGTCCTGCCCAGGCCACAAAGCCAAATGCGTTTGCGGCAGGTTCATCAATATTATATGACAGCAATATTTGTGCAACCAGTAATGTATATGCTCCAAGCCCGCCCGGTGTTATGATCATAGCAACACTTCCGAAAATAAGTACCGCAAGTGCGGCCATCATTGACAAGTGATGTGTGGCAGGCATACTTAAAAAAGCAAGGTATATCTGCATAGTATAACACAACCAAATTAACCCTGTAAACCCTATAAACTCCCAGCGTTTCTTCATATGAATAATAGAACTAAAACCATGTCCTATACCTTTTAGAAAATGACCGAGCTGTGTTTCTCTGTGTTTGCGGTATAATGCTATCGTAATACCTATCAACGCAGCTATTACTAATATTACCAGTACTAATATTATTTTATTGGCTCTCAGTTTTTGTCCCAGGGGTACCCAGATATCTTCCTTTACAAAACTCCCGATTATACTTGCCTGCAATAAAAAAGTAACAACAGTAATAAGAACCAAACAAATAATATCAAAGGCCCGCTCTGCCACAATGGTGCCTATCATTTTATTTGCCGGCATCTTTTCATATTTGGCGAGTACTGTGCATTTAGCCACTTCGCCCCCTCTTGGTATAACAAGATTCGCAATGTACCCTATCAATACTGCAAATGTTACATTGATAGAAGAGGGGTGTATATGTAATGGTTCTAAAAGTAGTTTCCATCTTAATGCTCTGAAATAATGAGAGAAGAAACCGAAAATAAATATGGGAACAAACAGCCACAGATTTACACTCTTGATGGCATTAATAAGTTTTGTGCTGTCTTGTTTATGAAGGATATAATATACAATGCCTACACCTAATCCCAGAAAGAATATGTACTTTAATATGGTAAGCAGTGTTTTTCTCATCCTAAGTAAAATTAATGCTTTACAGCTTATTATTTTCCTTAGGGAATATGATGGTTGGTTTATATGTTTTAGCAGTTTCGAAATCCATGATCGCGTATGACAGTACAATGACAGTATCGCCTACACCTACTTTTCTGGCAGCTGGGCCATTCATGCATATCATTCCTGATCCACGGGTGCCTTTAATCACATAAGTTTCCAGCCGTTCTCCGTTGTCTGTATTCAATACATGTACCTTCTCATTTTCTATAAGGTTTGCAGCATCCATCAGGTTTTCGTCTATGGTTATGCTGCCAATATAGTGCAGGTTGGCCTCTGTTATTTTTACACGATGTAGCTTCGACTTTAGAACTTCTATTTGCATAGGGCTGCAAAGGTAGAAAAAACATCACAACCGTCATTTCGCGTTTATTTGATTATAGGGTATTGTTATAATATAATAGCATGAGTTGATGATGAGGTTGTTTTTTTAACTTTTTAGTAACTTACCTGGTTGCATTTTATAAGCAAAGCAAACCATATTTATAACCAAAACGATCTATAATGGAACTGAATGTTTATCTCTACTTTAATGGTAATTGCGAGGAAGCCATGAACTTTTATAAAGAGGCACTCGATGGCGAAATAATAAATATCAGCCGGTATGGCGATGCGCCTATGCCCAGCACTGATGCATGGAAGAACAAAATATTGCATGGTGTAATGAAAGCTGCAGGTACTACTATCTATTTTTCTGACAGCAACGAAGGACGCGATGCAAAGTTTGGAGATAATTTTTCGGTATCGCTTAGCCTTCAATCGGATGATGAGATTACCCGGGCATTTAATGCTATATCTGCGGGTGGTATTGTTACTATGCCATTGGCAGACCAGTTTTGGGGCGCTAAGTTTGGCATGTGCTGCGATAAATTCGGTGTGAACTGGATGTTTAATTGGGATAGGCCAAAGGCTTAATTAGCTAATATGATGATTAGTTGATTTGATAATGTTGTATTACAATTATTCTGTCAAACGTATAAATTAAAGAAGGGTTGCAATTTGCAACCCTTCTTTAATTTACTTTTCATCAGGTCATTACTCACCTACAACTTCAAAGCTAATTTCTACAAGCTTGTCTTTACCAAAATCAACATTGGCTTTGTAAGTACCTGCTTCTTTTACATCATCTATTATGTTGATGCGATGGCGGTCTATTTCATAGCCTTTTTGTTCACGGATAGCACGTGCTAATTGTATAGCAGTTACTGAACCGAATATTTTGCCGCTGGTACCTATTTTAGCGCCTATTTTCAGAGGGCTTGCTTTCAGCACTTCAGTTACATTGGCTATTTCAGCTATTAATTTGTCTTCTTTTTTGCTAAGCTGTTTGTGGCGCTCTTCCATCACTTTTACGTTAGAAGGGCTTGCTTCTACAGCATATTTCTGAGGTATGAGGTAATTGCGTGCATAACCGCTTTTTACTTCTACCATTTCATGGGCGCTGCCCAAATTATCTACGTCTTTTATAAGAATTACTTGCATGACTGTTTTTACTTTAAAAGGTCAGTTACATAAGGAAGCAGAGCCATTTGGCGCGCTTTTTTAATTGCCTGCGATACTTTGCGCTGGTATTTCAGGGAGTTCCCGGTAATACGGCGCGGCAGCATCTTGCCCTGGTCGTTCAGAAATTTTTTCAAAAATTCACCGTCTTTGTAGTCGATGTATTTGATACCCATTTTCTTAAAACGGCAGTATTTCTTTTGGCGTTTTTCTACGCGGGTAGACGTTAAAAATTTTATTTCGTTTGCTTTTGCCATTGTTCGAATGTTTTAAATTGAATTAAGCGGGTTGCGCTTCTGTGGTTTTACTGCGCTTTCTGTTATTGTATTCAACAGCATATTTATCAAGCGCTGTTATCATGTGGCGCAATACGTTTTCGTCGCGGTTCATATTTATTTCCATTTTACCATTCAGGTCTGCGGGTGCCTGGTATTCTGCTACCCAATACAAGCCGGTGGTTTTTTTCTGGATGGGATATGAAAGCGAGCGAAGTCCCCACGCATTTTGGTGGCTTACTTTTCCGCCATTCTCTTTAATGGAATCTGCATACTTCTTTTGTATGCCTTTGTACTCATCTTCTGACAATACAGGAGTGAAGATGATCATGAGCTCGTAGCTCTGAAGGTCTTTTTTTGCCATAGTATTTTTAATTGTTTAACAATACCAACCGCCCGGCTGACAATGGGTACCTGTTTTAATGTAAAACTGGTAGCCAGACTGATTTGGGAGTGCAAAGGTAGGCATCCTTTACAAGATTTCAAAAAGATATATGTTCTTACAATCCCTGATATCAGTCATTATTATTTCGGCATATAAACAGCATTTTTGCAAATTAGCTCATCATATATAGTCATATAGATATTTTTATTTCGCATGCCTGCAAATAATTTCAATATAACCGGTCTTTCCAATAGTGAAGTAATAGAAGCAACACAAAAATATGGGGGCAATAGATTATATTATAAAAAAGAAAATGGGTTGCTTGACGCCATCAGGAGTCTGGCTAAAGAACCCATGCTTATATTATTACTCGTCGCATCAGCTATATATTTTATCAGTGGCAATAGGGGCGATGGTATTTTCATGGCACTGGCCATTTTATTGGTAGCCACCATTTCTATATACCAGGATTCACGTAGCCGCAATGCATTAGATAAACTTAAAGAGATTACCCAGCCGGGTTGTAAGGTCATTCGTAATGGTAATGTGCAAGAGATAAGCAGCGACGAAGTAGTAATTGGCGATAGCCTGATGGTAGAAGAGGGTAGCTCCGTAGTTGCAGACGGCACCATTATACACTCCAACGATTTTGCGGTCAATGAATCTATACTCACAGGCGAATCTCTACCCGTTTACAAAGACAAAGAAGCTAAGGACAATTGTATATACCGGGGCACATCCATAACAAGTGGTTTAGCAATAGTTACAGTTACAGCTATAGGCAACAATACCCGCCTGGGAAAAATAGGCGCCAGCCTGGAAAGTATTAAAGAAGAAAAAACACCCTTAGAATTACAGGTAAACAATTTTGTAAAAAAAATGGTGCTGCTTGGCGCCATCGTATTCGTTATTGTATGGGCTATCAACTTTGCCCGTTACCCCAATATATTAGATAGCTTACTAAAAGCGCTTACACTCGCTATGAGTATCCTGCCCGAAGAGATACCCGTAGCATTTACCACATTCATGGCATTAGGTGCATGGCGCTTAATGAAAATGGGCATTGTAGTAAAGCACATGAAAACAGTGGAAACCCTTGGCAGTGCTACCGTTATTTGTGTAGACAAAACAGGAACAATTACAGAGAACAAAATGAGCCTGGCCAAAATATTTGTGCCCGGCGCTGCAAATAGTACCGATCCCACAGTAACACTAAACGACAAAGAAAAAGAATTAATAAGGCTCGCAATGTTTGCCAGCGAACCTATTCCTTTCGACCCTATGGAACTGGCATTGCACCAGGCTTATGCAGCAACGACTTTAGTAGACGAAAGGGCAGAGTATAAAATGATACACGAGTACCCGCTTAGCGGTCACCCCCCTATGATGACGCATCTATTTGAAAACAACGCACACAATCGAATCATAGCAGCTAAAGGCGCACCCGAAGCCATCATGAATCTATGTGATTTAACATCAGCAGAAAAACAAGAAACCGACAACAAACTCAAAGACCTAACAACAGAAGGTTACCGTGTGTTGGCAGTAGCACAAGCAGATTTTCCAGGCAACGATTTTCCACAAACACAGCAAGAGATTCGCTTTCATTTCAAAGGTGTTGTAGCCTTCTATGATCCACCAAAGGCAAACATTCCGCATGTATTAGAAGATTTTTACAACGCAGGTATTACAGTAAAAATAGTCACTGGCGATAATGCGGAAACAACCAGATCTATTGCTAAGCAAATAAATTTCAGGGGTTATGAAAAAAATTTAAGCGGAGACGAACTGATGCATATAAGAGATACCGATTTGCAACAACGTGTTGCAGATACCAGTGTATTTACAAGAATGTTTCCTGATGCCAAACTAAAGATCATCAATACCCTCAAAGCAAATAAAGAGATTGTGGCCATGACAGGCGATGGTGTCAATGATGGCCCTGCGCTTAAAGCAGCCCATATTGGTATTTCAATGGGCAAAAAAGGCACCGAGATTGCAAAGCAGGCAGCATCCCTCATATTGGTCGAAGATGACCTCTCTAAAATGGTAGATGCCGTAGCTATGGGACGTAGAATATATACCAATCTCAAAAAAGCCATTCAGTACATCATATCCATCCACATCCCTATCATACTCACGGTCTTCATCCCTTTAATATTAGGATGGGTCTATCCCAATATTTTTTCTCCTATACACATCATCTTTTTCGAATTAATTATGGGCCCTACCTGTTCTATTATTTATGAGAATGAACCAATAGAAAAGAACACCATGCTCCAAAATCCGCGCCCGTTCACAACCACATTCTTTAGCTGGAAAGAACTCGCTACAAGCATGCTGCAAGGTATCATGATAACAGCAGCAAGCCTCATCGTTTACCGTTTGGCTGTAGCTATGGGTTTTGATGAAGTCATCACTAGGTCAATGGTATTTACGGTTCTTATTGCCGCAAATATATTTCTCACTTTAGTCAACCGTTCCTTTTATTATTCTGTTGTCACAACACTTAAATATAAGAACAAGCTCGTGCCACTCATTATCAGTATCACCATAGTCATTACAGCATTGTTGTTATACATAAAACCATTTGCGAATTTTTTCAAATTCGAAGCTTTGAATATCATACAGTTATCCGTTAGCATTGGCCTTGGTTTCTTTTTTGTTATCTGGTTTGAGCTGGTAAAATGGAGGAAGAGGAGAAAACTAAGTACAATTGGTAACTGATATATCCACATTTTTATTCTCATACTAGATTGAGCCATTACGCAATTGAGCCATTATTAAAATGTGGTTATCTTTTTTTGTCTGGCTTTAATTGTCAAACTACCTTTGTTCTTGCTTATAACCCTATTATAAGCACCATTATTTGTTCCGACTATTTAGGAATGAGCTAATTTGTTGATTGTCTTAGTTCTTTAATTTATTGGTCCGTTTTAGGATCTGGTATTTTAAAAATTGTTATTACCTAATATTGCCTATACTTACCTATTTATTACCTTGTATAAAATAATAATAAGGCCTACTGGCAAGGTTTTCATAAACAACTATCAACATTTAGGTACTTTTTGCTAAAAATGGCTTGAACTTTAGGCTTTCATTAATACAATACCAGTCTACCTTTATCGTTGAAAGGAAAACAACTACATGAATATACAAGGAGAAATACTATGGGTGGATGACGAGATAGACTCATTGAAGTCGCAAATACTATTTCTTAAAAATAAGGGCTACGAGGTCACTCCGCTTACTAATGGGTATGACGCACTTGAGTTGCTTAAAGAAAAAAATATAGATGTAGTACTGCTGGACGAGAGCATGCCGGGCATGACAGGGCTGGAAACGCTGAGTAAAATAAAAGAGGTGCTGCCGCAATTACCTATTGTAATGGTAACCAAAAATGAAGCGGAGCATATAATGGAAGAAGCCATTGGCTCACAGATCACCGACTATTTAATAAAACCCGTGAATCCTAACCAGGTATTGCTCTCCCTTAAAAAAATAATGGATGGCAAAAGGCTGGTGAGCGAAAAAACTACTACCGCCTATCAACAGGAATTCAGGAACCTGTTTATGGCACTGAATTCTAATCTGAATCATGAAGAGTGGAAAGAATTGTATAAAAAACTGACGTATTGGGAACTGGAGATGGGTAAGAGCGATAGCGCTGAAATGATGGAAGTATTTCAAACTCAAAAAGGAGAAGCCAATACAGAGTTCTTTAAATATATATCTAAGAATTACAGCAAATGGGTAAAAGACAACAAGGGCGATGCTCCATTGATGTCTCATGAATTGATAAAAAGAAAGGTCGCTCCTTATTTAGAGCAGGGAAAGCCAACCTTTTTAATAGTAATAGATAACCTTCGGTTTGACCAGTGGCGTTCTTTGCAGCCTATTGTTACAGATTCTTTCAGGCTGGTTGAAGAAGATATGTTTTACAGCATATTGCCTACAGCTACGCAGTATGCGCGCAATGCTTTGTTTGCGGGTATGCTGCCAATAGATATTGCAGCAAAATTTCCGATGGAGTGGAAGAATGATGATGAAGAGGGTGGCAAGAATTTGTTTGAAGAAACATTTTTAAGACACAACCTGAAACAACTGAAACTTGACAACCTGAAAACGCAATACCTGAAGATAACCAATAACGAACATGGTAAAGACCTCGAAGATAACATACATAATTACCTGCAAAACGACCTGACTGTGATCGTGTATAATTTTGTGGATATGCTCTCTCACGCACGCACAGAAATGGAAGTGCTGAAAGAATTGGCAGGTGATGAAGTGTCTTACCGCTCACTAACCGTAAGCTGGTTCGAGCATTCGCCATTGTACCGAGCGTTGAAGAAAATAGCTGATAAAGGGATACAGGTATTTATTACTACAGATCACGGAACGATGAAGGTGATAAGACCGAGCAAATGCGTAGGCGACAGGCAAACTACTACCAACCTGCGTTATAAACATGGCCGCAACCTGCAATACGAAGAAAAAGACGTGCTGGCTTTTCGTGATCCGGCACTGGCGGGCTTGCCCAGGCCAAATGTGAGTTCTACTTTTATTTTTGCCAAAGAAGATATATTCCTCTGCTATCCTAATAATTATAATCATTACGTTAATTATTACAGGAATACATTTCAGCATGGGGGTATATCACTGGAAGAAATGATAGTACCTGTGATAAGGCTGCAGAGCAAATAAAATTTAACGGTTTCTTCTCTCTCATTTTCACAAAAAATTAGTGAGTGGTCTGTAGTTTGATACTATATAAATGATTAATCTTGTATAAAGAATATTTTCAATAATGGAATCTGTTTCTGAGCCAATTGCTATTGATGCTACTAATGCCATTCAGCAGTTAATAACGCAGGTAGAAAAAGTGATACGCGGCAAACGCCCGCAGATAGAAATGGTAATAACCACCCTGCTTGCAGGCGGCCATATATTAATGGAAGATAACCCCGGCACGGGCAAAACGATTTTGGCACGCACACTGGCACAATCCATCAGCGGTGATGCTGCAGGCCATTCGGTAGTATTCAAGCGTATACAATTTACACCCGACTTGTTGCCCATGGACCTGATCGGCACTCATATATTTGACGACCGCAATAAGGAATTCGTATTTAAAAAAGGTCCGCTGTTTTGTAATGTATTATTGGCAGACGAGATCAACCGCGCTTCACCCAAAGTACAGAGCGCTTTATTGGAAGCCATGGCCGAACACCAGATAACCGTAGGGGATAATACGATGCTATTGGAAAAAATGTTCTTTGTTATTGCTACTCAAAACCCTGTGGAAATGGAGGGCACCTATCCTTTGCCCGCTGCACAACTCGATCGTTTCTTTATGAAAATAACCTTTGGTTATGTAGATGAGGAAACGGAAATGAATATCTACCGCGAATATCTGGACATAGCGCAAAACCTTATTGACCTGCAACAAGTGCTGACATTAGCTGATATTCTGTCTTTACAGGAGCAATCTTCACAAGTGTTCATTCACGAAGAGATAATAAAGGCGGTAAGTACAATTGTTCGCTCCACAAGGTCGCACTCCGATATTACTTTAGGAGCTTCTACCAGGAGCGGTATCGCTTTTCTCAGGTGCCTGCGATCATATGCTTTAGTGAAAGGCCGCAGCTTTGTTATAGAAGATGATGTAAAAGACCTTGCAAAAGCAGTTCTGGACCATCGTCTCATATATCGCAATAAGGATGGAAAACTAAAAGCACTTGATAGTATAATTCTTAAAGAAGCAGAAAGACTTGCCCGTCTTAAATTATATCAATAGAGAGTACTATTGCTGATGAGTTTTGTAAAAGCATATTGCCTGTTCCTTTGCTGTATATGCCTGTGTGTTTATACTGCCTCTGCTCAAAATACTACTGATCAGCAGCGGCAGATGCAGCAAATACAACAACAGATCATACAGATGGCACATCCGCATCCTGCGGGAAAAGAAGTGGTACGATATGAAATAGATCAAAAGAGAATGGATGAATCACGCATCAGTACAACTGCAGCTGGTGAAGATGAATTGCCCCGTGCGCGGGAATTTAAAAGACTCGACAGCACTTATTATGTAGGTTGGTTGATGGAAGGTGATTATAAATTTGACCATGCTGCTGATTATCTCGGTTTTAAAAATGCTTCCGTTCCCTTATTACGCGCCTTAGATCTTTTGGAGCATGACTATAAAAAAATGCTTTTGCTGCATACGGATAATGGCATTACCTATTTACCTGCTTATAAGTTTCAGTACGATTATGCGAATCTTGCGTTTCAATTAGCCAATTGCTATAGCAATATGGATGAGCCGGCCCAGGTGTATGCATTGTTACGCCGCGCCTTGAAATGGAATTTTCAGCGGGATATGTTTGATGTATATAATTGGATGGCGTGGACCGTGCACCGTAATCGTTTTTACACAAGCGAAAAATACCCGTTTCTTAAGAACTCAATTGACGCAAATGAAAAACTGGCTAATTCACTTCTCGATTCCCAGTTAAGAAAGATAAATAAAAATGAAGCACTCAATAGCCATGTTTGGAACGGCTACAAAGCAGAACAGGATAAGATGGGGGTGTATCATTATAAAAATATCCTGTACAGTTACATGTTTAATATAGATTCTGCAGAGCACTATTTCAACCTCATGCGTAATACGCCCATTTTCCCGCATAATAATTATGCAACTTTCAGGGCGGTGTGTGGCGATTTCAGGACAGCGGAAACTGAATATAAACTGTCAGTATCGCAGGATAACGGAGACAAACGCCTGAAAGAATGGGCATATTATCGTTCCATCCTCGAAATATATAAAGGCTACCCAAAAGCTGGTGGGGACCTGATGAAAGATATGATAAGAGCCAACGGCACTACTCCTGGCTTTGGTTGGTATAATATTGCACTTGCCCGCTGTATGGTATATGACGGGGAAAGTTCAGAAGCAGAAAGGTATATAGAAAAAGCAGCAGGATTTAAGGAGCTGCATATAGGCACAACATTAGGACAAAGCCATTATGATTTCAGTGTACAGTTATTAAAGCTGATGGATAAGCTGCATGCCCAGGAAGCACAGAAATTTGAGAACAATAATTGGTGGTATAACCCACGTGTGCTGGCAAAAATATCCCAGCTTACAGCAGATAAATACCTGCAGCAGTTTTTAATCATTAACCAGTTTGCCCAAAACCCCGAGCGTGACCGCGTTATATATAAACTGTTCTCTACTGAAAGTACTGTAACCTGGGATGAAATATGGTACCTGATCAGCGATTTCAGCACCCAGTTTTTCTTAGACAGGTTTAAGAAGGAGTTGCAAACCGATCCGCGCAAGAACATAGCACGCTACTTTGCATACTTTGTTGCGAGGCTTGAAATGAAACAAGGCAATTATGAACAGGCACGTTCGGCCCTTGACAATATTTTACGCGACCCCGGAATAGACCCCGAATATGAAGTGTTATTTATAGCACGTATTTTCCAGGCTGAGGCAGAATGTGCACAACATTTTAAAGATAGGGACGCTTATGACGCATGGATATATAAATTGTATAAATCATATCCGCAGTTAATCCCATATTCAGGTCTCCAAATGAATATGACCCTGCATATAAGCGGACAAACAGATGAAAAAGTACTTTCAAGGCTAAAAGCTTGTAATGTAAATTGGGTAGCTGCAGAAAGCAATATTGTTCCTGATGTTTACATCGCATTTAGTCACGCTGCAGGTAATAAAAAAAAGGTGCAATTTTCTGTTCGGGATAAAGCAGGCAAATATATAGTAGAGGACCAATCCTTCATTTATAATAATACTGACCCTGATGTGGGTGTATTATTAGCCTACCGCCTGTTTAATATAGGTGCTAAAGAATCTGATGCGGAAAACACCCAGAATCAGTAATTATTATATCGTTATCAGTTATTTACAAATATTATTATTTATAATTTATTATTGATCTTATCCAGTTTAGTAAAGCCTTAATATGTTAAAATACCCTCAAACAGGGGTGACATTATAGCTATTTATATACCTTTGTGGTTTACAATGGCTTATAAAGCATGAAGTTTATTCGTTACATTATATTGATTTTTTGCTTCACCACTTTACTTACTTCTCAGGTAAGTGCGCAGGGTGTAGTAAGGAATTATATATCTAAATATAAAGAACTGGCTACTGCTTTATCAGACCAATATGGTATACCCGTAGCTGTAATATTGGGAGTAGCCATTGTAGAATCTTCCGCAGGTAAGGGTCCGGCAGTCAGAAATCTGAACAATCACTTTGGGATAGAGGGGCATAATACATTGATAGCTCAGGGCAAACATAAGAGCCGGTATAAAGAATATGAATGCGACTCGCAATCTTACGAGGACTTTTGTAAACTGATAACCCGCAAACATTTCTACGAAAGAATAAAAACAAAGAAAGATCCGGTATTATGGGTAAATGCTATGAGTAAAGCCCATTACTCTGAAATACCGGAAGCATGGAAGAAAAAGATCATTACTGCCATTCATGCATACCACCTGGAGTCTTTAGATTAGATACATTTTCCATTTTTTCTTTATCTGAAAATCGGTTATCATAAGGTTGTATGATAATTATAATTCTTCATGCCAATCATTTTTAAATCAGGTAAATCATGGTTACCTTTGCCGCAAATTTTAGGAACTTAATTCTTTTCTAATATAATTCTAACTAATATTTATGCCAAACATTGGTAAGATCAAACAAATTATCGGGCCGGTTGTAGACGTGCACTTTGCTGATGACAACAAATTGCCTGAGATCTATAATGCGCTCGAACTGACTCGTGATAATGGTGATAAGCTGGTACTGGAAGTGCAGCAGCATTTGGGTGAAGACAGCGTTCGTTGTGTGGCCATGGACGGTACAGAAGGTTTGGTGCGTGGTATAGAAGTAAGAGATACAGGTAAAGCAATAGCAATGCCAACAGGTGAGCAAATACATGGCCGCCTGTATAATGTAACAGGTGATGCTATTGATGGTTTGCCAGCTCCTGACAAAACTAATGCACGCCCTATTCATGGCAAACCACCTAAGTTCGAAGACCTGAGTACAGCATCTGAAGTGTTGTTCACAGGTATCAAGGTTATCGATCTTATCGAACCTTATGCAAAAGGTGGTAAGATCGGTTTGTTTGGTGGTGCCGGTGTGGGTAAAACAGTATTGATACAAGAATTGATCAACAATATCGCGAAAGCATATAGTGGTTTGTCAGTGTTTGCAGGTGTGGGTGAACGTACACGTGAGGGTAATGACCTGATGCGTGAAATGATCGAAGCAGGCATTGTAAGATATGGTGATAAGTTCAAACACAGCATGGAAAACGGGGGATGGGATCTGTCTTCTGTTGATATGAATGAATTAAAAGAATCTAAAGCAACTTTCGTGTTCGGACAGATGAACGAACCACCCGGAGCACGTGCTCGTGTGGCATTGTCCGGTTTGACGGTTGCAGAATATTTCCGTGATGGTGATGGTAAGGGCAAAGGAAAGGATATCCTTTTCTTCGTAGATAACATCTTCCGTTTCACACAGGCGGGGTCTGAAGTATCAGCGCTTTTAGGCCGTATGCCTTCAGCGGTGGGTTATCAACCTACACTGGCAACGGAAATGGGTATCATGCAGGAGCGTATCACTTCAACCAAAAATGGTTCTATCACTTCCGTTCAGGCGGTGTATGTACCTGCGGATGACTTGACCGATCCGGCTCCGGCTACAACCTTCGCGCACTTAGATGCGACAACGGTATTAAGCCGTAAGATAGCTGACTTAGGTATCTATCCTGCGGTAGATCCTTTGGATTCTACTTCACGTATCCTCACTCCGAAGATCGTAGGTGAAGCGCACTATGCTTGTGCTAACCGTGTAAAACTGATATTACAACGTTATAAAGAACTGCAGGACATCATCGCTATCCTTGGTATGGATGAATTAAGTGAAGAAGATAAAATGACAGTGGCACGTGCGCGTAAAGTGCAACGCTTCCTGTCTCAGCCTTTCCACGTAGCAGAAGCGTTCACAGGTCTGAAAGGTGTATTGGTGCCGATCGAAGAAACCATTCGTGGTTTCAATATGATCATGGACGGTGAAGTGGATGAATATCCTGAAGCAGCATTCAACCTGGTAGGTTCTATAGACGATGCTATAGAAAAAGGTAAGAAACTGATAGAACAAGCTAAGAGTTAATTTTAGGTTTTGACTTTTGAATTTTGACTTTGTAAGATGCAATTAGAAATATTAACACCCGAGCATAAAGTTTACACCGGTAATGTGCATGGTATTTTATTACCCGGCACAGAAGGTACTTTCGAACTGCTGGACAGGCACGCACCTATTATTGCTTCATTAGGCAAAGGCAAAATGAAAATAATGGTGGATAAGAATAAGACCGAAGTGTATGAGATAACAGCAGGTTTTGTAGAAATGCTTAATAATAAAGCTACTGTGCTTATCGAAGACGCAAATGCAGTTGGCTAAAAAGGGCAGGTTAAGATTATTTAAAAAGGATTACCACAATTGGTAGTCCTTTTTTATTTATATCAGGTAATAACAAATCTTAAATCCTCTGAATCGTGGTTATATTTGTAATCAGGATAATCTATTTTAAAATCATGTTAATCGTGGTTCCGGGTTGAACTTACCATTCTTCATAGCGCGCCGTTACCTGCTCAGGCAAAAAGGCACTTTTTCGGCCTTTATTATCAGGCTGTCTATTATTGCCACTGCACTCAGTGTAGCTGTAATGATAGTAGCAGTGGCGTCGGTCAATGGTTTCAAATACACTATCAAAGAGAAAATGTACAGTATGCTCGGGCATATACATGTAGAGCTTTTTGATCAGAATAATTCCCAGTCGCTTGATTTTTCTCCTTTAAAATATGACCCGCATCTTGCTGCTTCTATACAGTCAATACCACACGTATCGCAGGTAAGTGTATTTGCCATAAAGCCAACGATCATTAAAACCAAAGGCGAAATGGAAGGCATACAACTGAAAGGTGTGAATGCTGACTATCGTTTTTCCGAAGGCATAGAATTTACAGGCAACAAAATAGATTATTCAGATTCTGCTTATGCAAAGCAAATAATAATTTCACGCAGCACTGCCGACAAGCTTAATGCAAAGGCCGGGGATACCGTCCAACTTATTTTTTTAGATCAGAACAGCAATTTCCCCAGGATAAGAAAAGTAACCATAGCGGGCTTGTATCATACAGGTGTTGAAAATGTAGACGAGTACTATGGCATCTGTGATATACGCATGATACAGCGCATCAATAACTGGACAGCAGGTGATATTAATGGTTACCAGGTAGAGTTGGACGATAGCAGGTATTCAGACACAGTGTCTTCTTATATTTTCAGCAAATACTTAAATGCCCCGCTTACCAGTTACACTATCAAAGAACTCTACAATTATGTATTCGATTGGCTGGGACTTATAGATATGAACGGGCGCATACTATTGTTCATCATGGCAATAGTGGCTGTAATAAATTTGGGCGCCGCATTAATGATATTAATTGTAGACCAGTCACGAATGGTAGGAATGATGAAAGCGCTGGGCATGGCCCCCGAAAAACTGCGGCTGGTATTTTTGTATTATTCAGGATTAATTGCAGGTGCGGGTATATTGCTGGGCAATATAGTTGGAGGCGGTTTGTGCTGGATACAGCAAAAAAACAGGTTTTATAAAATTGCCGGAGGATACCTATTATATGAAATATGCTCCCATTCATTTCGATTGGAAGCAAATAGGAATAATAGATGTAACCACACTTGCTTTGTGCATACTTTGCATGTGGCTGCCCACGTTGTATATTCGTTTTATACAACCGGCAAAAGTGTTACAGTTTAAATAACATATTGTGTCCCTTCTGGAGGGGGGACTAGTGGTAGTAGTTGCCCCGACCTTCAGGTCGGGGTAAGAAAAAATAAGAGTTGGCTTTAGCCGAAACAATAATAACCTTGACCTTCAGGTCGGGTGGTAAATAATAAAATGAATATGGCTTCAGCCAAACCTTTAGTTAAGGAAGAGTATAAAAAGATTTGCGAACAGCATTCCGGGCTGCCTTTGTTCCTGCAACACTGGTGGCTCAACGAAGTATGTGCCGATTGGGATGTAGCAATTGTACATAATGGTGATGCAGTAGCTGGTGTATGGCCCTATAATATAGAGAAGAAAGCAGGCGTTACAATTATCCGCACACCTGTACTTACACCCTATATAGGCCCTTATGTTTTTTATCCTGCCGATCTTAAAAAAAGCAAGCGCGATAATTTTGAACATGAAACTATAACAGCGCTTCTACAGAAATTACCGGCTGCAAAGGTCTGGTCCATTGCCTTGCAGCCGGGTTTAAAGCAAATAGGTTTATTCAAAGAAAGCGGTTTGGAGATACAAACAAAACAGACTTTTATTGTTGATCTGGATGAAGGCGAAGAAACTGTTTTTGCAAATTTCAACGAAGATCACCGACGCAACATTCGCAAAGCAGAAAAAGAATTAGCGATCACCGATGAGCCGCAATTATTGAAACAGTTATACGAATTTCAAAAAGCTACACTCAGCAGTAAAAAAGTAGGCGTCTTTTATTCTTTCAAACAAATGCAATCACTGTTCAATGCATGTGCTAAAAGAAATTGCACGGCATTGTGGGTAGCGAAAAAAGAAAAAGAAGTGCAGGCAATCATATGGCAGGTATGGGATGCCGATACTGCTTACTATTTTATGGGTTCCAAAAATCCCGAAGCAAATAATAAAAAAGCGCTTACAGCATTGCTCTGGCATGCTATTAAACATGCTATGCAATTGGGTAAAAAGGCATTCGATTTCGAAGGTAGTATGGATCCGGGCGTAGAACAGTTCTTCAGAAATTTTGGTGGCAGTCGCGAATTATACCTTGTTTTAAAGAAAAATGATTCTTTATTGTGGAAAGTAAAAGAGAAGCTAAGAGGTTAATCTAATTTGTATTCTATCCTTACAGTCACGCTCATAGAGACAATGTATAGGGGGTTGGTTATGTTTCAAAACTTATTTAATTTTGATAATAAGCTAAAATCGTATTAAACATGGACCTGGGTGCAGAAAAGGCAGCGATCATAAAACGTTTTGAACAGGTGCACGACCTGAAGTTGATAAAAGCTATTAAAGACCTTTTGGATTTCGGTTTAAGCAAACAGATTAATGATGATCAGGCCCTTGAAGAATCTATAAACAGGGGTATACAACAATCTAAACAAGGTTTAGTGCGCCCGCACAGTGAGGTGATGGCTGAAGTTAGGAAACGCTATCATAAATGAGTTATTCAATTAACTGGACCTTAGAATCTGAACTAACCTTTTATCACAATCTGGAATATCTGGAAAAAGAATGGACCTATGCTGTAATAAATGAATTTCTTGATCGGGTAGATGACGTTATAAATAAGATCAAAAATAATCCCAAACTATATCCGTTACACAGGCGCGATGTACATAAATGTATAATTAATGAACGCATTATTTTATACTACAGGGTAGTAGATAACAAGACAATTGAACTGTTAACCTTTTGGAATACTTACCAAAACCCGGAGAGCTTGGATATATAGCTATTACCGCATCACCACCACTTTCTTCACCATTTGCTGCCCCTCTGCAATTATGCCGCACTCATACATGCCGGCAGGCAATGCATCAATATTTATAATGTTATCGCCCGCTTTCAAGCTCCCTTGCTGCATTATCTGCCCCATCAAATTATACAAACAATATCTTCCCTCTTTGTATAAGTTAATAGACAGGCTACTACTTGCTGGGTTGGGGTAAATCTGTATACTATTATTATTTACTATCGAATTTATACTTGTATTGGTGTCTGAAATGGAGGAGATTAACTTAGCTAAAAATATATCGTTCTTGCTACTATTTGCATTTGTAT
>Ga0206886_1084_pt1 | contig 19896 bp, 14 predicted proteins | sample Alteio_BWOrgHeat_92_FD_152952 | JGI IMG/M metagenome (GOLD analysis project Ga0206886, IMG submission 152952) | Enriched cells from forest soil in Barre Woods Harvard Forest LTER site, Petersham, Massachusetts, United States - Alteio_BWOrgHeat_Nextera2 ... | reverse complement strand
GAGCTCTTCCCAATTGCCATGCGCAAACGCTTCTTTCGCTTCCTGCGAGAGGTCAGCGTTGAGCAGGAAGGAACGCCCAGGCTTCCCGGGCCGGTACTGGTAGGGATAGTCGCTGGAAAATAGGATCCGTTCCTGCCCCACAACATTCACGGCCCGTTTCAGATACTCCTGGCTCCACATGCCGCTGGGAGTAACGTACAGGTTCTGCCGGAAGTAGTCCTCAACAGAGCGCTCGAGCTTTGCCACACGCGCAAGCGACTTGAGGCGCTCAAGGTAGAAGAGCACAACCTCGCCCCCATGACCGAGGATGATTTGCAGATCAGGATAACGGTCGAACACGCCTGTCACAATCAGCCGTACGAACTGAATGCCGGCCTCATAGTGCCAGCCCAGGCCAAACGTCGCGAAGGCCAAATCAACCAGCTCCCCGAACCCTGAATAGAGGTCCGCTCGAACAGAAGCCTGCGGAATTTGAGGATGGATAAACAGCGGTACGCGTTGTTCTGCCGCTGTGCGAAGCAATGGGATGAAGTTTGGGTGATCCAGGTTTTTGTCGCGCACACGACCACATACCATCGCACCGCGAAACCCGAGGCGGTCCACGGCACGCTGTAGCTCCGATGCCGCTTCCGGCGGCGCAGCCATCGGGAGTACCGCCAACCCCTGAAACCGGTTTGGGTACTTTGCAATGGTCGCAGCGATCAGATCGTTGGTCTCCCTCGCCAGCTGGATGCTCTCTTCTGGTTCCAGGTTATGAAGTGCACGCCGGAAAGAGGGACCGATGAAGATCATTAGCATTGAAGAGCATCTACTGACCCGGAGCATCCACGCCGCGTGGGATGCGTCGCCTATCGGTGCGGAGGGCACGGACCTTCTGGACCGGGGTGAGATGGGGGCAAATGCTTGAAGACCTGGGTTGATGGCCGTTTAGCGCTGATGGACGAGAGTGGAATTGACGTGCAGGTCCTTTCCGTCACAACCCCCGCAGGGCTCAGCCAGCCAGCTGCAAGCCGGGTTCTAGCCCAGCTACGCATTACGCTCGGTGATCCACTTCTGGTCCGGGGTCGTCAGGGGAACACGTTGACGCCAAGGGGCGAGGGACTTCAACCAGCGGTGGCGGAAGCAATGAGGTCTATTTCAGCTCTCTTCGAACGAGAGGTCTTTGCGCCGTCCACGGCAAAGCTGATCGTACGGATCGCGACCACGGACCATGGTGCGACCGTAGTTCTATCACCGCTAGTCAAGATGCTCGGCACGTTCGCTCCGGGCATAACGTTGGAGGTCACCCCATGGAATGCACAGACTCTCCACGAACTGGAGACAGGCCGGCTTGACCTTGCTCTAGACTCTGAAAGCCGCCTGCCCGAGAACTTCCATGCCCGTACCCTCTATCAGGAGAGATCCGTCTGTCTTGTTCGGCAGGGACACCCGCTGCTTGACGGGCGACGGAAAGATGGAAGCCTCGACCCCGCATTGGCGTCCAGTTATCCGCAGATCGTACTCCTGTATCCCGTTGGTGACCGGCTGGAGGGGGACGATCCACTTGCCCGCGGCGGTCATCCGTCGCTGAGGATTGCGTTGCGGACACCCTACTTCACTTCCGCTCCAATGATGCTCACGCATACCGATCACTTCATGATCCTACCCTCACGCCTGGGGCGCGTGCTCGCGGACTCGGCACCACTCGCACTAATTCCATTGCGCGGCGAAACACCGTTTCCTTACCGCCTAATCTGGCATGAGCGAACGCAAAAGGACGATGGACTGAGATGGTTGAGGACCCGGATGTACCAGCTTCTCAACTAACGTTTATGGGGAGTAACAGGCAATTCAATTATCCGGCTCGCAGGTCTTAAAATAGTCTTGTGCTGCGCGATCTGAATGGCAATCCCGCGATGTTCCTACTCAAAATTGGCCGGCAAGAACACATGGAGCAGTTTCGCCGTGGGTTGCTGTACATGAACCCCCTCAATCATTGGCGTAGGGTTGCTGCTCTTGCGCAGGTCAGCGGCCATTGCCCTCGCGACGATCTCCACCGCCTACGGAGTTTGGCTGTCTGTCGGGAGTTTGCTGCAAGTGCCATTTCCCGAAGAACTAATAAATCTTGCGTTCAGTGCAGTTCTCTTCATGCCACTGATCGTGCTGGTTCTCGGTTGGAAGTCGTTCAAGGGCTGGTGACTGTACTCTCGGGATGAGGGGTCGTCGACTACTCGCCCTTTAACATTCATTCGTCTGCCGCCAAGTGGCGGCCATTGAAGATGCAGCATTCGTGAATTGGCGACGGCTTGAGACAGGACAACCGGCTGTATTGGCAATCAGCTTCTGGAAGTGAACCCCAATTTTCTGCTGTCACGGCGGGTCAGGCGATACTCCCATAGTCTGGCTATGGACGAGTCTGCGGTGACACGCCCACAACCGAGTCGGATATGATTTTTGCAGGAAAGAAACGTTGTGCAAATCGTTTGCAAACAGTGCGGAGCGTGTCTGTCAGAGGAACTCCGACTCGCCAATAGCAACGAGTGCAATGCAGAAGACGGGAAGGCTTATGTTGCCCGGGGCACGACAATTCAGAACAACGACTCATTCTTCCATCAGAATGTTGGCGGATACATTACAAATGTCGAAGACGTTCTCCACACCCACTTGACGAAAGACGTGCGTCGGCTAGCTGGCTGCTGCGGCCTAGATGGGATGGATGGTTCAAATTTGCTCTGCGATCAGTGTGGGGCTGAGATTGCGATCAAGAAGACCGATTGCTGGATGCCGCACTGCGTACTCTTTGAACCGAATGCGACAAGGGCCGTGTAAACCCGCCGTGGGGCGAGTCGTGGGCAAGCGGAAATAGCTCCATTTTGGGTTACGTCTCGTTTCGCGGTCACTCGCGCAGGATGCGCTAAAATCCTCGCCAAACTGTCTAATCCATGATCCTGTTGCGGGAACAGAGCTCGGGAATCGCCTGTCGTCGATATGCCGAGCCAGGGGATGATAAACCGGACTCCGTGGGCCTCTGGTCCCGGACCCGCTTGCCGCGAATCGCTAGACTGCCGCTGAATATGGCCGACCGTAGCTCCCTCCAAATAATAGCGTTGTTGACGGCTGGAGATTCCTTTAGATTTAGGGGCTCTTGCGGCTACGATTTCGTCTACACTAACTCCACTCCACTCACCTTCCACTGAAGCGGACGATAGCATGACGTGCTCAAGGTTATTCAGCAGTCTTACGAAGCTGTTCTTGCCGATGTGTCTAGCTTCAACGTCGTGGCAGAGTTCTGCGCAGGTTCATTTGGATCGTCCCACGAACTCCAGTGACAACCAGGTTAGATCGAAGAATGCCGACTCAAAACGGCGGACGACCACAAGCAGATTCTTGGGATGGAAGTACGTTGCCGACGCGCATCAGGATAGCTCACGGTGGATTCGGAAGCATAGCAATGCAGCGGCGGACGATTCATTGACAGCGGCCCCTCGAACCTCCCAGGCGCCATTCGCGAAGCATTTCCGCGCGACTCCCGCGGCGCCATCAACTGCGTACTCAAACGCAGGATTTGCGTCGCCAACCAAGCTTTTTACGGGGTACCTACCCACCGCCGTGGTTCAAGGTGACTTCAACGGCGACGGGAAGCAGGACGTTGCCATCAGCAACGGCGGAGACAACACGATCTACGTGTACCTCGGCAACGGCGACGGAAGTTTCAGTGTACCCGAAGTGCTGTATACGACAGGGCAGTCGCCAGTGTGGCTCGCAGCAGCGAATCTGAGGAAGAACGGCCCCATCGACCTCATCGCAGTCGATGGGGATAGCAACGAGGTCGAGGTATTCTTGGGAAACGGTAACGGCGGCTTTCAGGCGAGCGCAATGGTGGCATCGCTCCCGCAGTCTCCGACATTTGTGGTTGCTGCGGACTTCAACAAGGACGGTTTGACTGATCTTGCCGTTGGTCTAACCATCGATCCGTTCAGCGCGGAACCTCAATTTGAGGTGCTCTTGGGCAACGGAACCGGCGCATTTTCCAGTGCTCTGCTGCCTCCTCCTGTCCAGAATGCGGGCGATTCGCCAATTCCCACAGGTTGGCTTTCGGCGGGCGACCTGAACAACGACGGATACACCGACATCGTTGCCACCATCGCGTTCGGTGGGGCTACCAGCTATTTGAATCAAGGCGGTACCGCGTTCGTTAGCAAATCGCCTTTCGGTCCTCAGGATGGAGCGGTTACCGTTGGGCTCGCGGACATGGATGGAGATGGCTGCCTCGATGCGATTGAAACAGGAGGTTTAGGCTTCCTCACCATCGCAAAAGGCAATTGCGACGGAACGTTCGCGATTGCCAGTCCCACGGCGGAACTCGGCGACGTCGACGCTGCCGTAACCGTGGCAGACATAAACGGCGACGGCAAACTAGATGTAATAGCATCTGCCGCATTTACGACGCTGAAGCGACGCTCGGCGCTGGGGCATTCGGGGGCTACCTTGTCTCCGTGCTCAACGGCGATGGGACAGGTCATGTAGCCCCGGCAGCAATTTATCGCGTCGGGCCAGACGCATTCGATCTGGCCGTCGTTGACCTTAGCGGTACCGGTCGTCCGGACATAATAGCCATCAGCCAAACTGAGGATTCCGCGAGTGTTCTTATTAATGACGGGAAGGGCGGATTCGGCAGCCCTTCGGGTGAAACGGTTGGTTATTTGACCGGAACTTCAAATGCGCCAAGTTCCCAAAGTGTGCCGCAAACATTGGACGTAAACGGAGATGGAAAGCCGGATGTGGTTCTGATTGAGTATGGAGAATACAGCACCGCTCCGAGCGCCTTCGCGACACTGTTGAATGACGGAACCGGCAAACTCCTGCCACCGGTGCGCTCTCCTATCACCGTAGGTCCCAACATACCGTTTCCGCAATTTGTCGTGGCAAAGTTCCGGAGTAGCTCCCCTGCCGACCTCATCTATCTAAGCGAACTCACACCCCAGGTCGGCTCGACCGCAATCCTGGCTTTCATGCCCGGCAATGGCGACGGCACCTTTGGCGCCCCCGTGACCATTGCAAATCTCCCCGATCCGCTGAAGGTGGTGAGCGGCGATTTCAATGGCGACGGGAAGATGGACTTCGCTGTCTTTGGCTATACTTCCGGCAACGTCACTGCTACCGAGTTGGATGTGTTTCTCGGCAACGGAGATGGTACTTTTCGACAGCTTCCTTCGCAGCAGTTTCCGATGCTCACTCAGGACCCACCGCAACAATTGATTGCAGGAGATTTCAACCACGATGGCAAACTCGATCTTCTGATAGGAAACAACGCTAATAGCGGCTTCGTATCAAGCGGCGACGATCTTGATCTCGCGCTTGGCAATGGAGACGGAACGTTCCAGACGCCGACTACTCTCATGCCGCATTTCGGTCCGGTAGCAGTCGCTGATTTGAACGGGGACGGTTACCTCGATCTGGTGCAGGCACGAGATCCAGATGAGAATCTCACCCGGCAAGCCATCCTCTATTCCGGCCTTGTTGCGATAACCCCGGCAGTGACGGTGTACCTCGGAGGTCCGGGAGGTACGTTCTCCAAGCAACCCTCCTATATCATGCCGGGATTCGGAGAGACTTTCGGAGAGAGTTCGTATGCGCCGGCTCTCGTCGGTGACTTCAACGGGGATGGCAAACTGGACATTGCCTTGCCCTATCTCTTAGCGGATGTTGCGAGTGACCTAGGTGAATTCAAGCTGCAGATGCTGCAGGGAAATGGAGACGGCACTTTTGCTGTCAACGGAATTCCGTACCAACTCCCGCTTTATGACATCCCCATGGTAGGAGGAGACTATCGCGGCCTGGGCACGACGGACCTCTTGGACCTTGTTGGCACGACCTCCTCGGTCAACACTCTTTCGGCCGCCCCCGGCCCGGCTATGTCGATCGTAACCTACTCTTCGCCACTCATTGGAACGCAAGTTGGCGGCACAGTGATGCTTGCTTTGCCCGCACTATCCGATGAAACTGTCCAACTGACCAGTAGCGATCCCGCAGTGACAGTCTCGCCGGCGAGTCTCGCCTTCAGCTCTGGACAGACTCAGCAGTCATTCTCCTTTTCGCTTAACTCCGGTTTTGATGCTTCGCATCTTCTTGCGATTACTGCAACCCTCAACGGGGAAAGTGCCCTCGCATACGTTGCCAAAGCGAATCCCAACCTCCATCCCGAGATCACGGCATGGATCGGAGGAGGATTTCCACTTCAGCAAATCAAATCGGCAAGTACCTATCCTGGGGGAACGATTTTCTCGATCTTCACACTACAAAGCGTCGCAGGTTTCTCTGGAATGCTAAACAACTTTTCGTGCTCTGGGTTGCCCGCGCGAGCGCAGTGCACCTTTGCGGAACCTGAATTGACACTTTCACCTGGAGGCTATGGTCAGGTCGGGTTTGAAATAACAACAGAAGCAACGACCCCAGCCGGTACATACAACCTGGCGATTGGTGCGAGCGACGCAGAGACTTCAGTCTCCATTCCTCTCACGTTCGGGATTGGAGGATTCACGATTTCGGCCAATCCGGCAATCGTTCAGATTAACGGAACAAATCCTCCAGCACTGCAGGTCACCGCAGACTACACCAACGGTTTCAACCAACAAGCGGGGCTCACCTGTGCCGGGCTGCCAGCGGGTGCGTCCTGCAGTGCAGGCGGACAGCTTTCTGCGCAGGCTCCCTCTTTCACATTAGCGCTCTCCGCGCCGTCGAATCTCGCTGCCCAGGACTATCCATTTCAGATTGTTGCCGCAACGGGAAGCCTGACAGCGCAGACCAATGCGACGCTGCGTGTCTCGACCTTCACTGCCAGCCTGCAATCCACGTCCGCTACGGTCGCCAACGGTCACTCCACTGTCGTCAATGTCCAGCTCTCTTCAATGAATCATTTCAGCAATGGCGACATAACGGTGTCCTGTCAGACGACCCCAAATGCAACCTGCAGCACCGCCAACCCATTCGCAACGTTAACTGATGGTGGCACCACAACGGTCGCTCTTACAGTGAACGTCGGCCTACAGGCCAAGACAGTCGCACCAAATTCGAACGGTGACCAGTGGAAGATTGTGTTGGCGGGCGTTCTGGCAATCTTCCTTCGGTTGGGGCGCAGACGATTTAAAACACTCCTCGGCCTCTTGGCATTCCTCGCACTGCTCACCATCCCAATGAGCTGCGGGGGCGGCGGTGGTGGTGCTGGCGGTGGTGGTGGTGGCGGTGGTGGCAGCCCACAGACCACCCTTTCTGTGAGTGTAATTAGTCAGGCCACAACAGCGACCGGTATTCTTCAAATCTCAGCAGGGACGCTGACGATCACGGTGACACAGTGAACAGTAGACGATCAGATCGTCCTCTGATCAACGAAGGTGATCCGACTGTTCCGAACCAGATCGGGTCAGCTCTTGGAGCCTGATAGATTGCCTCCGACATTATTGAAATGTTTGCCCCATCCTTCGCAGCCCGCGAACAGCGGCCGAGTGGTGGGCCAACCGGAGATTACTTTTGCCATACTATGACGCTCTAGGCGTTAACCGGCGAGTAATTTACGGATCCGCGGTTTACGGATCCGCGGTGATTGCCCGGCAACATGGCCGACGCGGCTACTCTTTCAGCTTTTCCCAGAAACTGAGCGGCCTAACGAAGATGATTACTTCCCCCGGCTTCGCTGTCGCACTGGCCTTTCCGCAGGTATTCGGCATTGTGACGCCTTCCTGCAAAACCCGGCTGGTCGGCAAATCCATTATCTTGAGCCACGAATAGTCCCCACCGTGTGGCTGACACAACACGAAGGGAACGTTTATCCGAAGCGAGTCATCGTATTTCACCGTCGGGCTGCTTGAGCCGGGGTGTCCGCAGCCGTTTGATCCTTGGGGAGTATCTGCCGCGTCGCTGAAGCAAAGCAACGCAAAGCCGTCCTTATCGGTTGAGATCACCATCGCCTCTTTGCGGTCCTTTCCGACCCATGTATTCACATACGAATCCGCTAAAGGGTGACCGTTTCGGCCATCAACAAGCCTGATCTTGATCGCCTCTGCGTGCGGTTGCAGATCAACTGCTTGCGAGTAGTTAAGGATCGGGAAAACTAAGAGCGCAACAATTGAAGCGACAGCAATTCTACAGGCTGGTTTTCTCATGGCGATGGACTCCGGGAAGCATAGCACGGGCATAGTTGGCCTATTGTGGGCCAACCGGCAATTACTCTTGCGACAACGCCACGCGCAAGTGTTAACTACTTCGTAATTCATGGATGCGCGGTGATCCAGGCGCGACTCGGAAGTTGATGTGTTTCCGCCTCTTCGATGGTTCCGATGGCTTGTCCGAACAGCCGGTTATACGGCCAGGTGGAGAGTCCCAACAGAATGCTGCTTTGCGGCGGTAGCAACTTGATACAAACCCACAGAGCACCTACTTGCTTGACGGGTGCAGGCGCGTTTCGGGAAGGTCGATATACTGAATTGCTGCGTTGACCGGGTATTGCCGAGACATTTCCGTGCGCGATGAGTGACTTCGCGTGGACCTCGACCGTCGGCCCAATGCGACGTTGAGGCAGCCGAACCCGGCCAGTTTCCAAGTAAGCGTCGTCATTGTTCCTTGTCGATTAGCTTCGTCAAATATTAGCCGCACATGATTTGCATTCCTCACAATGACCACAGATCTGAGCGATTGTCATCGAAGGCGATTCTGACTTCTCTCGACGTACATCTAGATGAAACTTGCCCATCAACACGTCGAACTTGCGCGAACGATTTCTGCAGTTGTCCGCTCAGGTGTCGCCATTCCTGATCGTACCTCGGATCAGGAGGTTCAAGTCGCGATTGCAGCCAAACCGAATGCGATCAATGTTGGGTCCTGACGAGTTGTGCCCGGCTTCCTGCCGACGGCCGACGATAATGCAAGATCATGTGCAGTTAGATTACCTCCGACTTTCGAAGGACGAAGCCGACGCCACGCACGGTGTGAAGAAGTTTCACAGGAAAAGGGTCATCGAGCTTGCGCCTGATCCGAGCGATGTGAATGTCGATTACGTCATCCAGTGTCGTGTGGCGGACGGGCGACCGCCACACGACGCTGGCGATCATTTCGCGCGACACCACCGAGCCACGATTCGCGAGCAGGTACTTCAGTAATTCGAATTCTATTGCAGATAGGTCTAACGGTGTATTTCCGCGCACTGCCGAGTGGGAGCTCAAATCCATTCGGAGATCCGCTAGTTGAAGAATAGGAGGGGGGACTGGCTTTGCCGTGCGATGGAGATCCTGAATGCGAGCCAGAAGTTCGGAGAATGCGAATGGTTTGACGAGGGACTCATCCGGCTCCGCATCGATGCCGCGCATCCGATCATCCAAAACTCCTTTGGATGTGAGGATCAGGACTGCGGACTGTAGACCATTCCGGCGCACCGCACTCAAAATGTCCAGAGCACTCGTGCCGGGTAGCATCAGGTCGAGGAGGATGACATCGAAAGTGGACTCAAGAATGCACTTCATCGCGGCTTCCCCGGAGTTTACGATGGTCATCTTGTAGTCGTCCTCATGCAGTCCGTCGGAGGTCGCGACCGGCGGCTTCGTCTCGTCTTCTACAATTAGAACGCGCATCATGGTTCGCAACGAATCTGAGGGCCGACCAACAGAACCCCTCTAAAGTAGTGATTTAACATTGCGGAATTTCCGAACGGGCTTGGCACTTTCTAGCTGAACGTTCAATTGGCTTGGCTGGGTTTAGTTTCTGCGCGCCGCTTTTTCTGGGCCGGCTGGCCTGCTTCTCGGCGTGCCTCCAACCTCTGTCGGACTTGCCGCCGCTGTACAGGAGTGAGCACCTTGAAGATTTCGCCGTTCTCCAAGCGGGTGTAGCCCAGTATCATGGCATCCTTCTGGTCCTGCGTTAGCCTATCATCCCCTTCAACCGCCCTCCTGCGCGCGTCGATGTTATGGCGAATCCTGGCAATTTCCGCTTTCTGTTCATCGGTGTAATCCAACCCGGCAAAGTAGTCAGGGAGAGGATCGGCCTTGAGAAGGGGCATTGGCGAAACCGGCGTTGGAGCCCGCATCACTTCCTGCGAAACGCTTTCGGCGTGACTCGACGCTGGCGCGCCAATCAGAAGAGTCAATCCGGTTGCAATGGTCAATGATTTTGAAAAGCCGTTCTTGTTCATGATTTTCCTCGAAATCTGATCGGACTGGGATTAACCATTGGGTGCGGCAGCAGTTCATTGCTATTCGACCGTGAGCCATTCGCGCGAACATTACCTATCACGACGTAGACGAAATCACTTGGCTTTTACTGGGCGGCCCCTGTTGAAAAATGCCATCCAAGAGGACTCCTCGCCACAAGGGGCTGGGGAGCCTGGCGCGCTTTCCTACCTTCCCCATCGACGAAATCACAAGACTGAGATGCATTTCCGGACGCCCCAACACTGATGCGGAATTCTTGTCAGTCAGTCCCTTGGCTTTCTCGGGATCTAGAAACCGGTGGTCAAATCGAAACAGGACGCCCGATTCCACCGCCTTGACGCTGGGGGCTTCGCTACCCCAGTTGGCTCCGCATATAGCCGCCGCTCGATTTGAAATCCAAGCGGGCTGATTGCGATACGGAGTCAAAACTAAAGCAGCCTTGGCGGGGGAAGCTGAACGACCAAGCTGGCCCGGTGAAAACTGCGCACCAACGGCCGAGAATAAGATGGTTCCGAGTGCAGAATGCCCGGCTTCGATTGATATCGCTGACCTGCTGATCATCTCGATGCGTTCCTCCCTCAGCCCTGGCTGTTGTCTCCGCCATCTGTTTCTCGTGGTGCGCTTCACGTTGCAATAGAGCAAACACGCCGAGACAATTCGCAACTAGCAGCGGCCCAGGTGACTGACCGGCTGTCAGTATGGCAGTTCCGTTTCCACCATACGGCCCCACTCAGCTCCGGACTCAAGGTCGTGCGAGAATGTCGAATGCACCAAGGGACATGAGAGCGACGGAATATTCATCTCTTTGGCGATAGATCTCAATCTGCCGGTCAAGATATTTGAGGGAGTAATTGGCTTACCCCTGTGAGACACGAGCACGAAGTCATTAAGGCCGGTGAACTCATCACGACACTTGAGTTCTCGAAAGATTGGGAGAAGGGCCTTGGGAATCGTTCGATTCAGCTTCCTCTCCCGAGCCACGGCGATCAGTTGGTTGCGGACCACCTCTTCCCTGACAATAACGCTCATCGCTGGGATCACCTCACCGTCTGATCGCGAGATCTTTTTCTCAGCCAAATTAACCCGCCTCCACTGAAGCCCACATATCTCTCCAGCGCTCATGCCGAGAAACATGGCAATAAGTATCATTTCTCCCATTGGATAACTCATTTGCGAGACAAGACGGACTATTTCCGGATGTGGTAGGTGAGGCGATTCGTTTCCACTCAAGTTGAGCGATTGACTAGGTTTCGCCGGGTTCTCGCCGTCGAAGTAACATTCCCCTTTTGCGTAATCAAATACTGTGCTCACGATCTTCCGGATTTGGGCTGCAGTCCTGATCGAATACCCCTGTCTCAAGGCAAATGAGGTTAGGTTCTGCACAGTTTCCGGCTGTACATCGTAGAGCGGAAGATCACCGAGATAGGGCCAATCCGCGATCGGCCTCAACCGCGTCCTCCTATTCACAGTGTAAGCTTGGAATATCCGATCAATTGTTTCAGGATGGACAACATATTTGAGCATCGATTGGTAGTGGATACGGCCAGACAAGGTGGCGAACTCCACATGCTCTGGAATGAATTTAAGCTCAACGAACTGTGCCACCGTCATTGACGACCGCTGCGAGACAGTTTGAGGGCGTAGCTTTGACGGAAGGATCGCCCGGACTATCTCCTGTCTCTCGCCTTCTGTCAATCCCTTTGGTGCGGTCGACATGTCAAGCCACATCGGTGCTTGATTCCTGAGGGCAATCGACTGAGAGATTCCCTTACCTGAGGCCGGCCCCATATCAGAGTTGCTAGACAGAGATTGCCATAATTCGTCCTCGACAACGAGCGCGCTATGTTCGCAAATGGATTCCAAAGTCATCTCCGCCTCTCCTTGAGCCAACAAATGAAGGGAAATCTAACCACGCATATCGGGTACTCAACAGACAAGTTCGGCTCTTGCGACTTGGGGCTGACGCTAAGACCTGATCGGATACCGCTTATTCTGCTCAGCTTGCGACTTACCACCATTGGAGTGGCAGAATACTTTCGAGTTCTTTGCAATAGTTGCGACCAAACTCGGTTCTCAATCTGACATGAGTGTGGTGAAACACGCGCCAGGAGAGCCAGGGCACCTCACACAACTGCCCAATCGACTTAAGACGTCTTTTTGCTATATTCCCTGGGTAGATCGGACTACCAGTTCGAGACGCGACGACGAAATGCTCGGGCAGCGTCAATTGTTTACTGGACCTCAAGCCCCGCAAGATAGAGCCAAGTAGTTCTGGCACCGGCACGATTCTCCTGCGCTTCCCCATCACTGGTGAGAACTCACCTCTGTACCACTGTTTCCGCACGGCGATCGTTCTGGCGGGTATCCACTCTTCATCGACGAAAATGCGGTTGTTCGATAAGTTAACGAACTTCCACTGGAGCCCGGAAATCTCCACCAGGTTCATTTCTGTCAAAATGGACAACAGGGCGATAGCCCGTTCAGGAAATCGCATGACTTCAAGGACCCTTCTCAGCTGTTGTGTAGAAAGTGTATGTCTATCCTTGCGGGCCATCGCCGGCATCCTCACGAGTGCCGCAGGATTCTTGCCTGTATAACAGCAACCCACTATAGCGTGCGAATAGATAGCGCGTATTACGTTGCGAATGTGAGTGGCTGTCTGAAGTGAGTACCCGGAAGCTAAGGCGACCGAGACGATCTGTCGAACGGAGCCCTCATCGATGTCACATAGGCGCAAGGAGTCCATGTAGGGCCAACTCTGTACGGCTCTTCGCTTAACGTCTATCCTGTCATAGGTCTCCTCAAGTCCACAATGTGCGGTTTCCGCAAGAAGTATGTACTTGAGAATCTCGCGAAAGTGTGAACGACCAGCCGACCGTTTCACTTCCACGAATTCGGGAATGAATCTCCTCCGCACAAAATCCGAAAGGCTCATCAGAGAGATCTGGTCCGGGCTCTTTCGAGCTGAGCGCGTGGCGTTAGTTGTTTCGATCGTGAAGCGTGGCTCAGGGTGCGGCCTTGTCGTTACACACGACGCAATGGTCGGGAGCGGCGGAAGACCGTTAATGTGTGGATCCGCCCCATCCTCGGATGAGTCCTCGCCACAACGGTGATTGCATGGATCGGAACGGTCGAGGTTTTCTTCACTCGCCGTTGTCGCCGGACTTCCCATATGCCTCCCACATCTCTCTTGAACGTCTAACAAAGTGTCCACAATCACATGGCATGGTTTGGCAAGACCACGGCAAGTCAATTCAATTCAATCGGGGATACAGTTGCGGGGAAAATGATTGTGCCAAACTTTAAGTCCGAGCGCACCTTAATATATTCTGAAGTTTTCCTTAATCAATCCTGAAGCGTCGAAGTGGGCTGTTCAAAGATGAACGCAAGTGGGAAGTTGTCCCGCGTAGATCCTCAATGACATGGGTGATCGTAACGACGATACTCGACTCTTTCGAGACGATATAGGCAACTGCTAAGTGTTAGTCGACGCAAGGAGTCATTCAGACTTACCCGGCGAAGTGCAAGAGGTCCAAAACTGCGAATCGTTTTAATATTCAAACGATAGATTACGCGTACTTGCGCTCGATCACACATCGACACCCTTGATCACCCGATTGTCGTTTCCATTCGAGCGGACGAGGCCCAGCACCGAGAGCCGGTGGTGAGTCGCCCCGACGAAGGAGGAAACGAATGTCGAGGAGATATGCGGGTGCCGTGTTGTCTCTAGCCGTGTTCACCTTGGTTTCAGCGGGAAAGGCAAGGTCACAATCATTCAGAGTTCAATGTCCTACAAGCACAATCACGCATCCCAGCATGCTGAACAACAATAGTGCCGAACCAGCCTACAGCGGTCCTACATCGTTGGCGATCAACAGCAGTGGCTTCATGGTTCCGACCGCGAACGTAAACGGTGCGATTAAGTGCCAACAGGTTTCAGGCGGCGACGGTTACTCGACCATGGCCAATGGGGTTCAAACGTTCATGTTTTCGTTTGGACCGCTGTCGGGGCTCGCGGATATCGCCAAGGGCCTTCCCGGGACCGAGTTCCCGTCGGTCTTCAACACGACGTACCCGGGAAATCTGCTGCCCGGCGACCCGGCCAGCACTGAAGGGATTGTAGCCAACACATGGCCGGCTTGGCCCACGCCATTGCCGACGAGCGGCTTTACTTACAACGGTGCTGTAGGTCTCGCCCCCGACATTGCGAACCTCGTAAGCATCTACGATATCGCGGAGAGCGGGAACACGGTTTACGTTCAAACGAACTCTCCTCTCGGCTTGAATACCGGGAACAGCGTCACGATCGCTGGAACTGGCGGCGCTCCGCCGGTAGGCTACGACGGCACCTGGACTGTTATTGCCTCCCCTTATACGTTTCCGGCGGGAGGTGTAGCTGGAGTTACTAACTACGGCTTCCCGGCCCCCTTCAACTTTACGTTCACCATTTCCACTGCCACAGGGTTGCCAGATCTGAACGAGTCTCAGACTGCCGCCGCGTCGACCGGCCCAGTATTCGACGGTCACGTAGATCCCCGCCAGATCATGGACATCGGAGTGATGAATGGCAACATCCCAGCGCCTCTCGTCGCGTTTGATGAAGACGACGAGATGTTCTTAACGCTAACCAACGTGGGCATGATCATGCGGCCGGACTTGTTCGAGCAGCACACCATCCATTTCCACGGATACCCGAACGCATCGTCTGTGTATGACGGCGTGCCGGACGCCTCAGTCGCCATTAATATCGGCGGGAGCTTTACTTACTACTATCTCGCGCCGGATGCCGGCACCTACTTCTGGCACTGTCACATTACGCCTCCGGAACATCTGCAAATGGGCATGGTCGGCCAACTGTACGTTCGGCCGCGGCAGAATCGACTCGCTACCGGCGCCAGCCTCTACACCGGGCTTCAGTATCAGAATGGGCAGGTTCCCGGGCAGGTAGTGGATCTGCGCACGGCCTGCAACCCCGCTGCCGATATCCTGTGTAGCGCGGTCACGCCGGCCATCAACACAGGAGCTGTGCGGGGTACCGATAAGCTCGGCAATCCGCAAAAGTACGTCTACAACGACGGCGACGGGTCAACGGCATACGACGTCGAATATCCTCTCCAAATCCACGGCTTCGACCCCAACTTCCACTTTGTCGGCATGACCTTCAACCCGGAAGCATTTGCGGACATGAAGAGCAAGTTCTTCCTTTTGAACGGCCGCAGTTACCCGGACACGGTAACCCCTGGCCCCATGGCGACACAATCTTCCGACGGCAGAATGCACTACTCGCAGCCGCTGCCTTCCATCATCAACATTCCCGTGGGTGGAAAGGCTCTTCTGCGGATCGCGGACTTGGCCGTTGATGAGTACGCGACCCTGGCTTCGTTGGGGATTCCGATGAAGGAAATTGGTTTCAACGCCAAGCTCCTGCGGGATCAGGCCGGTAACAACATGGAGTTTTACACCAACTCCATCACCCTGGGCGGCGGAGAATCTCTGGACGTGATGCTGGATGCCAGCGACGCAGGCTGCGGATTCGCAGGCTGCGCGGCACAGTTGTATCCGGCCGGCAGCACCTTCTACCTCTACACCCCAAATCTTGATCATCTTTCCAACGATCAGGAGAACTTCGGGGGACTGATGACCGAGGTTCACATCTGCAACACCGTGACCGGCGGCAACACATACGGCAACACCTGCAATTAGGAGAGCGGCAATGAGCGCAATGAACACGACAAAATCGATCTCGATCGCACGATCGCTTCTGGCGCCAACGCTGGCACTGTTTCTGGCGGCCGCGGCTCACGCTGCAGTTCCTGGAATTACAGGCCCCACCTTCAACCTGACGGCACAAACCGCCTACCTGAACCAGCCCGACGGCAACGCGGTCTACTCCTGGGGCTACGGGTGCAATGGAGCGCCTAGTGGCTTCGCGCCTGCAGCCATATCCGGGGCCAGCTGTTCCACGATGCAGGTTCCCGGCCCCACGTTGATTGTGACCGAAGGCCAGACAGTCACGGTCAACCTGCTGAATGGCCTTCCCGCGGCGGCCGGCAATACCTCGATTCTGTTTCCTGGTTTCAACGTGACTGCAACGGGGGGTGTAACTGGCCTGTTAACACAGGAAGCCACCCCGTCAGGCACGGTCACTTACACGTTTGTAGCTTCATCCCCGGGCACCCACTCGTATTACAGCGGCACGCAAGGCGATTTGCAGGTCGAGATGGGTCTCTATGGTGCGGTGGTAGTGCTACCCGCAACCGTGCCCGCCGCCTGCACCACCGGAACGCACGCCACCAACCTTGCTGTCAAAGCAGTTTGGGGGGAAGTAGATTACCGGCTGGCCGCGGCCGCGTACGACCATCCCGGGTCCTGTTACGACCGGGAATACCTTTTCCAGTGGGCGGAAATGGATCCCCGGATTCACAACGCTGCTCTGGCGCAGGTCACGGCCCTGAATGGGTGCGCTGCTGGTGCCGCGGGATGCAGTCTTAATGTCCCCACCGAGCCTTATCATCCGGCCTACTTCATTATCAACGGCCGCTCAATGCCGGACCTGATGGATGCCAATTTCGCGCCTGAATATCCTCACCAACCCTACAACGGCAATCCTCATATGCATTTGGGCGATCTGACCCTCATCCGCACCATTGGCCAGGGCCGCTGGCAACATCCGTTCCACGAGCACGCCAACCATGTGCGTATTCTGGCGCGCGACGGAAACATGCAGCTCAGTGCCACAGATCCTGCTGCCAATCTCGCTGGGCTCCTGATGTTCAACACCGACACCACACCCGGTGAGGCATTCGACGGGATCTTCTACTTCACCGGCAGGGGGTTGAACTGGGATGCGTACGGCCATCATCCCGGCTCAACTGACGCGTATGCTACGGTCTCGTGTACCCCAGATGCCAACGGCTACAACACAGCGATCGCGACTTTCGATAAGCTGCACACCATCAACTACTACGAGTGGTGCCAGGACCACAATAAGCCGCTCGAAGTAGCTCCGTTTGGCGATGTTGCTGCCGGGGGGGCCTGCGACTCTGCCTGATCCCAACATCTTCACCAATGGTCCCTGGTATGGCGGTACTCCGTATCTCGGACCAGATGCGACCATTCGTGGCGGCGGGGCGCAGAACTGTCTCACGACGGGCGGAGTTACCGGCGGGACCAACGCTCCAAGTTCTCCTTGCACTAACCTACAGCCTTTCAATATCCAGGCCAACCCAGCGAACGAACGTGGTTGGGCGTACATGTGGCACTCGCATAACGAGCGCGAAATTACAACTAACAACGTCTTCCCGGGCGGAATGCTGATGATGATGCTGGTTGATACCCGTGAATTTGTGATCGACGAAAACAATTAGTAAGGAGAACAGAGATGCGAATGACTTACCTCAAAGCGATTGTGAAGAGAGCTGTTCAGGGAGCAACTGTTCTCCTTCTTGGAGCCGGAGTGGCCAGGGGGCAGGTTAATCTCACTGCCGCGCCGACGACTTCTACTCTTCCCGACGGATCAGTGGTGCCGATGTGGAGTTATTTCTGCGGCACGTCGACTGGCGCAACGTGCACCACGTTGAACCCCGCCTATGCTGTGACGCAGACTGGCTGGTCTCCGGTTGTGATTACTGTTCCCTACACGGGGAGCGGCACGAGTCTCACAATCAACCTCACGAATGCACTTTCCTTTACGCCGGCAGGCGCCGCGACTGCAAACACCGTGCCCACGTCGATCGTGATTGTGGGACAGGTGGGCGGCGGTTTGGGTACGGTGGCGTCGAGTTGCCTCCCGGTGGCCCCAACCGCAGCAAATGCAGCGGGAGCGACCTGCACACCAAGTCCTGTTCACACCAGTCAGTCCGTAACCTGGCCGACGGCGAACACAGGGCCAACAAACCTTCCTCCGCCGCAGGGCCCACGTGTCCAGTCGTTCGGCACCGAAGTGGCGGCAGGCACGACTACGACGCTGACCTGGCCCGCGCTCAGGCCTGGCACTTATTTGCTTGAATCCGGTACACACCCTTCAATTCAGGTCCCTATGGGGTTGTACGGAATCTTGGTTGTTACCGCGGCGCCCACGGGGGCGTCCGGTATCGAGACCGCGGCCGGGACCGCATATCCTGCAGTCGCGCCCACATCGACTACGGCCGGGCTTTCCGCGGTGGCTTATGATGCCGAACTTCCACTGGAATTCAGCGAAATCGACCCCGTTCAGAACAACCTGGTGAACATCGCAGTCAACTCTGTCGACTTCGGCGAGACAACGGTGTGGTCCGGTCAGCCTGGCGGATGCGGCAACCCCGCCACCGCGAACTCGGGTAACTGCTATCCACCTGCGGTGAACTACACTCCGCTGTATTACTTGATCAATGGCGTTGCTTTCAATAAGACAAGCGCCACTAGCTCTCTCTTCCCGGTTACACCTACGACAATTGCGCCCGTCGCCGGCACCACGGGCACAGTTCTGGTGCGCATGGTCAACGCCGGTTTGCGCATGCACGTCCCGGCCATCGTTGGATCGCAGGTGCCGGGCGCAACCGGCGCAACGAACCCGGTCGTTACTGGATTTGACGTCGTTGCCGAAGACGGCAATCATCTTCCCGGTCTTCCCAAGATCAAGAGCGAAGTGTTCATGGCCGCGGGGAAGACCTATGACATCACCATCAACGGACTGAACACGAACGGAGCTACAATCGCCCCATACTCCACCGCACTCGCCGTTTACGACCGCGAGTTGAGCCTTTCTGGGAATGCGACCGAGCGCGACGCTGGCATGCTGGGCTACATCGGAGTTAATAGGAGCTCAATTCCCGCCGACCCTGCATTCACGGCTGCGGTAGCCCGTCCGGATACTTATAGTGCATTAGTTGCAGGTGTAACACTAAGCGTGTCAGATCCATCCAAAGGCGTAATTGCCAACGACACGAATGTTTATGGCGTAAGCCTCCTTACCGGAGCAGCCAGTGGAACTGTAACCCTCAACAGGAACGGAACATTCACCTATGTACCAACCGGAACCGCGACTGCCGATTCATTCTCATATTGCGCGAATGGTACTGTGGCCGGTGGAGTTTGCTCGTCTGGCCTCACCGCTGCGGTGACTCTCGGTGCTTCGAATATCACGGACAGCGGCATCACGTGTAGTGCCACCACATTCAACGCAAACATCGCCACATACCTTGCGATCAAGACGCCAGGCGTCCTTGCCGGTTGCAAAGACGGAGCAAACCTGCCTCTCACGGTCGCGACGTCGACGGTCACCTCTACAGGGATGACGATTCAGGCCGATGCGAACGGTGGATTTACCGCGGTAGCTCCCGGCGCGGGCACCTATCAGTTCACATTCCGGGCGCAAAACTCCCACGGAGTGCTCAGTCCGGTGACCACCATGACTATTGTCTTCCCCACGGGCAGCAACCTGGCAGTTACGGTGCTGGACGGACATGACAAGTCCACCGTCATTACCGACTATCGGTGGATCATTGAGGAAGACCGAACCTTTTACATCAATCCGAATTGCACGGCGAATCCGCCGCCGGCGGGTTGCCCGACATCCAGTCTGGGAGTCGTTCCAACGCTGGGGACCAACTTCCACACCAGCTACATGCCGTATGTGGCCCAGGGTTGTACTGGGCCGCAATCATGCGAAGGCGGTCAAACAGCCTTCAATCCAGCGACCGGTACGCACACGGCCGTAGTGTGCGATGTAGGCAATGGAGCC
>Ga0206886_1083_pt1 | contig 20143 bp, 31 predicted proteins | sample Alteio_BWOrgHeat_92_FD_152952 | JGI IMG/M metagenome (GOLD analysis project Ga0206886, IMG submission 152952) | Enriched cells from forest soil in Barre Woods Harvard Forest LTER site, Petersham, Massachusetts, United States - Alteio_BWOrgHeat_Nextera2 ... | reverse complement strand
CCCTATCCTTTGCATAATATTCCGGGAAGCTATCCAATATTGCCATAAAACAAATTTAATTCACTTCATCAATTTCTTCAACTCATTCCTGCTGTCTCCTCTTCAGGGGGATATCTCTTTTATGCCCTCTATAAAATTGAGTTGTGCGAGGCTGAGGCCATCAACATTAATTTTCAAAAATTATAGCCTGCATACTTGAACTATCAATTTTTTACTCTAACTTGTTAGTCCCAATTCTAAAACATTGAGTCATGGCTTCACGTAAAAAAGCAAAAAAAGCAGCGCCCAAAAAGAAGGCAGCAAAAAAAGCAACAAAAAGAGCAGCACCTAAAAAGAAAGCCGCAAAAAAAGCGACTAAAAAAGCATCTAAGAAAAAAGCTGCTCCCAAGAAAAAAGTAGCAGCAAAGAAAAAATCAGCTCCTAAAAAAGTTGCTGCTAAAAAGAAATCAGCGCCTAAGAAAAAGGCAGCTCCAAAAAAAGCAGTTGCTAAAAAAGCTGCTCCCAAGAAAAAAGTAGCAGCAAAGAAAAAGTCGGCGCCTAAAGCAGTAAAACCTGTTGTAATTACTCCGGCTCCGATGCCTGTTCCGGCTTCAGCACCTGAGATGCCACAGGAAATGCCTGCAGAATCAGGTAACGGACAAATGTTCTGATAACAAGCAAATTTGCTTTATAATATTCACACCGCAGTGCGAAAGCCTGTGGTGTTTTTATTTGTGTCGTTCTTCCTTGCAGATTTTCCTAAGCCCTGTTATTGCTTCTGTATCTGCTTCTTGCAAGGGCACAAGTTTCAGGTAAGCATCTATATATTTCATTCCTTCATCGCAATGCCTGGGTTTTGAAAATACCAATGCTATTGCACAATCCCATAAGGCGTCTTTATTTTCAGGGTTTATTCTCAGCGCTTTTTTATATAGTATCACTGCTGTATCCATGTAGTGTGTGTTACGGCTATGGAGGCTCATCTTATAGTAGATAAGACCCAGATCGTGATAATACATGTCCAGGTTTTTACTGATGGTATGTGTATCTACACGCAGCAACATCAGACGGGCTTTAAAAGTAGCCTGCGAATCACTGCCGCAGGTAGATAAATAATTAGAATGGCGGATATCTTTATAATCTGTTTTTTGTGCGTAAGAAGACCCACCTAAAACCATTAAGTAAACAAAAATCGATATGCTGCGCATAATCCTATAAAGTTATTATATCATTGTATTGTTGCAATAATTTTTGTAAGTAATTTCAACTTGTGTTCAGTAATTAATTGAATTATATTTAGTAAATTTTTAAAACAAAAAATTATGAAATGGTATCATTACATTTCTTGCTTCTTTGCAGGACTTTTTATTGCGAACGTTGTTCCGCATTTGATACATGGTGTTTCGGGCGATCCCTTTCCTACACCATTTGCTAACCCTCCCGGCAAAGGCCTGTCTTCTCCAACTGTAAACGTTATATGGGCGCTTTTCAACCTGCTCGTTGGTTATTTGTTGTTCGGGGGTGGAAAAATTTCTAAGTCTAACAAATGGTCTTTAGTGGTCTTCTTTATTGGTATCATTACCATGAGTGTTATGCTCAGTTATGCATTTATGGACAAAGCACATTCATAAAATAGTAGAAATATTCAGCCATGGAACAAAGCGCAGCCCTTTTGGTAATGGATATGCAGGCAGGTATTACCAGCAGGCTTGCTGACCCATCAGCTGTTCTCGGCAATACTGCTAAGGCTATTGCATATGCACGGGCCAACAAAATACCTGTGATATATGTAGTAGTGGGGTTTAGAAAAGGAGCGCCCGAACTCAATATGAACAATAAATTCTTTGCAGCATCGAAAGAGCGTTTTTTAAATGCAGATATGAATGAATTTATGAGAATTGATGCCGCTCTGCAGCCACAGGCAGAAGAGATCATTGTTACCAAACGCCGTGTAAGTGCATTTACAGGGAGCGACCTTGAAGTGGTGTTGAGAGCACACAGCATTCAGCATATTATACTTACAGGCTTTTCAACAAGCGGGGTAGTGTTGTCTACGTTGCGTGAGGCTGCTGATAAAGATTATAAGATCACGGTGCTAGCTGATTGTTGCGCAGATATGGATGAAGAAGTGCACCGTGTACTCACCACCAAAATTTTTCCAAGACAAGCCGATGTGATGAGTGTGGAAGCGTGGAGTAAATAAGTAATACTTTGCTTCACCTTTGCTTCATTTCTTTTCACCTTTGCTTCACTTTTGTTTCACCTTTGTTTCACTTTTGCTTCACCTTTTTTCACTTTTGTTTCACCGATTTGCTATAAAACAAGGGCTTTCAAAACGATTTTTCGTTGATAATGAATTAGTTATGATTTTTTCATTTTCACCCCCGCAGTATTGCGGGGCAGGCGGTTTGCCATTTACTGCATAAATACTATTCGGTTTACCCATATTCCAATATGTCAAAGAACTTATAGCCTTACCTACATCCTCTTCTTGGAGAGGACTTTGTGATGGCGTATTTGGGCAGCAAGTTACTATTGTGAAGCAGCCATTTCCAAAAAAAGATAAACACATTTTTAATAGTTGTAAGTAGAAAGCAGATAGTAGTAAGACAAATGATCCTGGAGTGAAAATGTGGATAGGATTTATGTGGAGACTTAAAAGTGGTTGTCTGAACTAAGATTTATGGGATTAAAGGATTGTGAGATGTAAGAGTGGAAGAGACTCGCGCGAAATTCTGAAGATCAGTGAATGAGTGTGGTCGAGTCGTAATAGCCCTTAGATTGTCGCTTTTGCACACCATGGCATGAGATGGTGTTGGGTACATTTGTGAAAAATATACCAGTTAATTATGCGAAAGTTGATCATGAAGATGTCCGTATCGCTGGATGGTTTTGTAGCTGACTTTAATGACCAAAAGGATTGGCTTTTCAAGACCGGGGACGAACAGTCATTGGAGTGGAGTGTTGACAAAATAAGGCAAGCAGGGTTGATCATTATGGGCAGGAAATCGTTTGAGACGATGGCCCCTTACTGGCCGACCGCGACCGGACCTTTTGCCAAGCCGATGAACGAGATATCCAAAGCGGTCTTTACCCAAAAAGGTTTTGCGGGCATTCAGCGTAGCGTGGAGCAATCGCCAGCAGGGGCTTCCTGGACAGAGGCACGGATCTTTGATGGTGATCTTGCTGAAGCGATCAGGGAACTTAAAGCCGAGCCGGGGAAACCGATCGTAGCACTTGGCGGTGCGGGATTTATGCAGAGCCTGATAGCAACGGGCCTCATTGATGAATACCACCTGGCCATACATCCTGTAGCATTAGGTTCGGGACTGCAAATCTTCACCGGTTTAAAAATACCTCTTTACCTGAAGTTGGGAGAAGTAAAGATTTTTCCGAAGGGAATAGTAGCAAAGACTTACCATGTGTAAAAAAAGAAGAACCCCAAGAGCAAAATCCGTAATTTAATATTTTATATGAACGTACAAGAACAGATCAAAAAGTATATTACCAGCCAAGCTGAACCAAAACGCAGCGAGATGCAAGACTTGCACCAGCACATAGCCCGGGTATCACCGGGATGTAAATTATGGTTTGAAGATGGTAAAAACAGTGAAGGTAAAACCGTTAGTAATCCTAATATAGGATATGGATCGTACACCATACAATATGCTGATGGAACAACCAGGGATTTTTTCCGAATTGGTTTGAGCGCAAACAAAACCGGGATATCTGTTTATGTGCTTGGTCTGAAAGATAAGACCTACTTAGCACAGATGTATGGAGATAAACTAGGCAAGGCAAGCGTGACCGGGTATTGCATTAAGTTTAAAACGCTGAAAGATATAAATATGGACATACTTGAAGCGGCAATACGATATGGCTTTGAGGCACCGGAATGAAAAAGTGTAGGCTGATGAAATAATTACCGAACCGCTCGCGTCAATGTCCTTCGTAACATCTCGAACAATCGGGGTGGTTGTTGGCATAAATCAGGAGTTGACAATATCTTTATGCGATAAACATTCCCCAATGAGCGTAGAACAATTTACTGCTGATAACAGAACAACTATTAATTGGGCCAGCGGAACCAGTACTGAATTATTTATTTATCCTGCCAATGGAAGTTTTTTGGAGCGGAATTTTTTATTCCGGATCAGCACTGCAACCGTAGAAGCAGAAGCATCAACTTTTACCTTCTTCGAAGGAATAACACGACACCTCATGATCCTGAAAGGAAAACTGGAGCTGATACATGAAGGACGTTATACAAAACAACTGGAGCCATTTGGCCAGGACATATTTTCCGGTGAATGGAAGACATTCAGCAAAGGAAAAGTCACGGATTTTAACCTGATGCTGAAAGATGGTGCAAAGGGTTCATTAACACATTGCCGGATAGAGCAGGGCTGCAATGAATTATTTATAGCAAAAGCTGACCATTACTTCATTTATTTTGTTACAGGCACAGGAACGTTAAGCAATGGGAAAAAGACAAAAGCCGGAGATCTTCTCTGGTTAGAGAAAGGAACGGATATCTCCGTTCATGCGCAAGAATCTTGTGACCTGGTGACGATAGAGATCGTGAATCCTATCTATCTTTAGTTTGAGATGTCCTGCGGAATATATCGAACATCTGGAAAAGACTACGCCAAGCGGGGAGTGTATAAAGCTGCAGAATATTTATTTGCTATTTATAATTTATCTTTATTGTATTAAGATTTATACGCTACCTTATGAAAAATAAACTGCGGTGGGATGTTATTAGTAAAATAATTGTAGTAATAGGTGCTATTTGGATGCTCATCCAAATATGCTCTTTTGTATATGATAAGATATCGAAATTAAATGTCACTTATTATAATGAACAATATACTATTCCTATTGTAATAAATAATGAAATTGAGAATCAGCAAACTTTAGAAAATTATCATAATAGTATAAGTAAAGGAATTGATAGCATTCCAATTGATAATTTATTAAAATACAAAGTGCATTATTTGATTAACGATAGTTTTGCACATTATAGAAAATACTTCCCTCAGACTTATTTTTACCATCATTACAAATTATTCATCGAAAATAACAGTAGTACATCACTAAATCGTGTTGTTTGGAATTTTGGAAGTTCAATGTATTATCAATACAAAAGTGGTGGAGTTATACATGAGGGCACTAATGAAGGTAAATTAGAAATAGGAACATTAATGCCAGATGAAAAAATTGAATTAGATGCTTGGTCACGTGAATGGAAGTCAGACTTATCAATTGTATGTGATAACGGGACAGCTTCGATAAAAGAAGGGAAGATGTTATACGGTATGGCAGCAAATACTTTATGGGTGCTTACATTTTTCTTTTCTGGATGGAGCGGCCTTTTTTTATTTATTTGTCTAGCACTCTATTTATTTGTATCGATTTTTCAGATGTATATACACTTAAAATATAAAAATATCGGGAGCCCAACACCTGTTGAAGAGCCAACAAAAGATAATCCGCCCACATCTTGATTCGCGTTGCAAACACTTCTCCATAACATCCTCGTTACAAACGAGGACGAGTGGGGCCTTTCTTCTTAGGCGTAAACTTGCCAAACTTGCTGCCATTTTTCCTGCCATAATATATCTGGTGGCCGGTTCTGAAGATCACAAATACCACAAATACCGAAATTGCTAATATTAACCATATATTCATAAGAAGAAACGTTTACTTATATGTAGTAACATCGTGCCATGTCATAAAAAACAAATGGCGATGAATTATTACCGCTCTTCAGTTGGATAAAACGTCATTGACCATTAGAGATGCTTGGGAAATTAGAGTCCATATTCTCCTTCACCGTCGAGTCTCCCTTTTGCGACTCGGCGGTATTCATAATTTAAATGCTGAAAATATCCTATGAGCTAAGACTTAAGCCAGATAGATAGGGTGGTTGGATTCAGAATAGTATGGCATGTGGTTGCTTTGGTAGGAGCATCGTTTTTGTGTACCTTTGCAATCTTAAAAATTGATATATCAATATGTCTCACGGAACTTTCCTTTTTGCCGAACCTAAGAACGAACCTGTACTGAGTTATGCACCGGGTAGCCCCGAACGCAAAGCCCTTAAAAAAGCTATTGCTGATATGAAGGCACAGATGCGTGATATACCCATGTATATAAACGGCAAAGAAGTACGTAGCGATAATAAAAAGGAGATACGCCCACCACACGAGATCAATCATTTATTGGGTCATTTTCATGTAAGCGGTAAGGAACATGTGCAGCAGACAATAGATGCGGCGCTGGCTGCACGCGAAAGCTGGGCCAATATGAGCTGGGAAAACCGTGCGAATATTTTTATTAAAGCAGGCGAATTGCTGGCAACAAAGTATCGCTATAAAATGAACGCGGCTACTATGCTGGGGCAGAGTAAAAATGCTTACCAGGCAGAAATAGACAGTGCATGTGAACTTATAGATTTTCTTCGTTTCAATGTGCATTTTTTAAGCCAGATATATACACAGCAACCTTTATCACCCGCAGGCATGCATAACCGTATGGAGTATCGCCCGCTGGAAGGTTTTGTGTTGGCAATTACTCCGTTCAATTTTAGTGCCATTGGTGGCAACCTGCCAACCAGTGCGGCCATGTGTGGTAATGTAGTGGTGTGGAAACCTGCCAACACACAGGTGTATAGCGCCAGTGTGTTTATGGAGATATTACTGGAAGCAGGATTGCCTGCAGGTGTTATCAATCTCATTTATCCTTCGGGCCCAATGCTGGGTGATATATGCTTTAGCCATCCTGATTTTGCTGGTGTGCATTTCACAGGCTCTACAGGCGTGTTCCAAGGTATGTGGAAGACAATAGGGGAGAACATTGCCAGGTATAAAACATATCCGCGCATTGTGGGCGAAACAGGCGGAAAAGATTTTGTGTTCGTTCATCCGAGTGCGCATGTAGACGCGGTGGTGGCAGGCCTGGCGCGTGGTGCTTTCGAATACCAGGGGCAAAAATGTTCAGCAGCTTCAAGGGCTTATTTGCCTTCTAACCTAGCTGCAGAGATAAAAGAAAAACTCTGCGTGGAAATAGATACGATGCAAATGGGCATTGTAGATGACTTCGGCAATTTCATAAATGCTGTGATAGACGAAAAATCATTTGACAGTTTGGTGGGTTATATAGAGAATGTAAAGAAGAGCGATAAAGCAAAAATACTTTGTGGTGGTGGTTATGATAAATCGCACGGTTATTTTATAGATCCTACTATTATCGAAGCATACGATCCAAAGTATGTAACCATGTGCGAAGAATTGTTTGGGCCGGTACTGACTATTTATACTTATAATGCAGAAGATTGGGAAGCAACAATGGATATAGTAGATAGCACTTCTCCATACGCACTTACAGGTGCCATCTTTGCGCAAGACCGCCATGCGGTGGATGTAATGACAAAAAGATTTGTGAACAGCTCCGGTAATTTTTATATCAACGATAAGCCTACAGGTGCAGTAGTAGGCCAGCAACCATTTGGTGGTGCAAGAGCAAGTGGTACCAATGATAAAGCAGGTTCTGTATTGAATCTATATCGCTGGTTGAGTGCGAGGGCTATCAAAGAAACACATGTGCCTGTAACGGATTATCGTTATCCTTTCTTAAAGGAAGATTAACTTTCTATGGTGCAATAATTTATATTGACCTGCGTTTGTTTTAGCGTAAACAATACCTATGAAAAAGCTACAAGCTGCTTTATTTATTACATTCCTGTTACTCATTGTTTCGTGTAGAAAAGATGGTGGCTTAGGAACAATAAATGCGCCCTACGTAACCGGCATTGTTTATACAGATATGAATGGGCAGGCAACAGGGATGATATATGGTAAGCCAAATGTGCAGGATTCTATTGTACACGCAGGAGGTAGCAACAGGCTGCTTATATATCCTAATCCCACTTCTTCCATTGGCTCGTCTGTGATAAATGTTGCTTACGATGTTATTGAGCCGGCAACGGTAAAAACAGATATTGAAGCTGCATTTTTCTCGGGACAGTCAACTTACATGTATAATGATTCTTTATTTGGTACAGGGCCTGTACGAACACATACAGACACTGTGTCTGCAGGCAGGCACAATACCATATATTTAACCGCGGGAATGCTGCGTGGCTTTTATCGTATATATGTTACAGTATCTACTTCATCCTACATAGACAGCCTGTATGAAAATATGTGGGTGTTGTATTAACAATACTTTTAGCGCTTTAACATTTCTGCAACCTTTTTTGGTAAGCTTATTGGAATAGATAATGTAATTGATTAAAACAAAGTCATATGAACAAGAGCATGAAGCTGGCAATTATATTAGTTGCCGCAGTAGGGTTAACAGTTATTGAGAACAGAGCACAGGCGCAAGCTGTGAGTGTGAATTTTTATGCAGGTTACCATCACCGTTGCTACTATCCCCCTGTCAGATATTATAATGCACCTGTAGTGGTCTATCGCCCAGGGTATTATGGAGGTTGGCGCAGGCCGGCACCTTATTACAGGGACTATGACCGCGGATACAGACACGACTATGGTTATCATCGCGGGTATGGAGGCAGACGCTGGTAAACACAGATAGAGCAAAGCTTTAATAAAGGCGCTTTCGACAGAAAGCGCTTTCTTCTTTTAAATAAATGATTAATTTTATGTGAACCAGAATTTTTTATTCATGAGAGAGATCATCTTTATTTTCGCCTTTGCAGTTTTTAGCAGCAGCGCTTTTGCGCAGCAACCCGCTTCACAAAATCAAGACCCTCATGTATTCTTTAAGAAACAGGCTTTGCAAATTGAACCGGCCGGCTGGGTGATCACATTCTATCATGTCTCCTTATTAAAAAAAGGTAAAGAAGGGTTGGTAGGCCCGTATACCTTCTCACGCGGAAAAGCATCGAAGCAGGCTGTTAGCCTGCTGCAAAGTGCAAAACCCGGTGACAAATTGTTTATAGATGAGATCAAAGCCAAAGGCCCTGATGGTAAAACATTTTCACTGGGTCCAATAACAACCAATCTTGAATAGGTAATAAAATAATTTACCGATGAAAGAGTTATTTATCATACTTGCGCTTCTTGTAAGCAGTTCAACTTATGCACAGCAAATAAATAAAGGGCCTGTTATTCATTCACCGTTAGATGTTCCGCTTCCTGTGGGTTATTCTTTATGGAGTTATGAGATCTCTATCCTTCCTAAAGGTGGTGACCTTTTGGGGCCTTATGTAGTTAAAAATAATCGATTATCACCCGAAGCGTCTAAGGCTATGGCATACTCTAAGCCCGGTGATAAAATTTATCTAGAGAATATACAAGCTAAGGACCAAAAAACAGGAAAAGTTATAAGAGTAGAAAACTATTCTACGATATTAAAATAGCTACTTATTATATAGGGTCATAGTTTTGGAGATGCCTTGTGTAGCCCAGCTTTCAATAATATCTACGCTTTTCAGCACATTTTCTTTTACTATTGGTAATTCAGATGGCGTCCATTTACCCAGTACAAAATCTACCTGCCTGCCTTTAGGAAAGTTATTGCCTATGCCAAATCTAAGGCGAGGGTATTGGTTGGTTTGCAATACCAGGTGAATATTTTTAAGCCCGTTATGCCCGGCATCACTTCCGCCGCTCCGCACACGCAAGGTGCCAAGTGGTAGTGCAAGATCATCAACCAAAACCAATGTGTTCTCTATAGATATCTTTTCCTTGTCGAGCCAATATTTTAAAGCCTTACCACTCAGGTTCATATATGTTGTTGGCTTTATTACAATGAACTTTTTACCCTTCCATTTTACCTCTGCCTTAAATGCTTGCCTGTCCAGGTCAAACTTGCCATCATGCTTTATTACAAATGCATCAGCCACGTCAAAACCTATATTATGACGCGTAGCATCATATTCCACACCAATATTGCCCAATCCAACAATAAGGAAATTCATGGGGCGAAGATAATTGATAACTTGTTTATTATTTTAGTATGGCATGACAAAAGCAGCGATCATAGAAAAACTGGAAAAATTCAAATTTGCTGATAAGTTCGCTACATTCTATCGCATACAGCCTACTGTATTGCTTGCAGCAGACGATCAGCAGGATATTATAAGCGGTATATTGGATGATTGTTGCAAAGAATTGATAAAATTGTATCGTGCAGCTAAGAAAAATCCTACAAAACTTAGTATGAGGAAAGAAATAGTGAAATGTATGAATACTATTTACAAAGCGGCAGTAAGGCAGGAAAATAAGGATTTTGCCTATGAGCTATGTTGGTATATAGCTGAAATTGCAGGGGTGAACATAAAAAAAATAGCGTCTAATAAGAAATGGGGTTATAAAGAGCATTAATAATCCTTAATATAGAAGTTTCGTTATATTCATTAAATTTATCGCCGGTTTATATAAAGATAAACGGCCCTATATAAATTATTTATGTCAAAAACATCGATCGGTACATTAGAATTATCGCCACTAAAAGAAAACGGCAAATTTGTTTTCCTGAACAATTCCATCACCATTAATGGCAAAGTGTCTAAAGGTGATTATGTGAAAATTTTTGTAGAAGCATATAGCCTTGTAAACGGCAAATATCAGATCAGTACAGGCAGACCTGAAGCTACACTCCTGGTAAAGGGAGTAGCGTATCACCATAACGATCCTGAATTTCATAAAACGATAGACGAGTATTACCAGCACATTACAGAAGTTTACAAAAATCATTTTTACTTTAGCGGCAAGAAGAAGTAACCAGGTCGCAAATGGCTGAAAAAAAACGCAGAGGTTTCTGGGGGTGGGTGTTCCGCATTATTCTTATTCTGTTCATTTCATCGAGCCTGTATGCAATAGTATGCAGATGGATGTTTCCGCCTATAACATGTACACAAATAGCTTCGCTAGCAGAAGGGTACGGACTGCAGAGAGATTATGTAAGCTGGAACGATATTTCGCCAAATGTAAAACTGGCAGCCATAGCGAGTGAAGATCAGCGGTTTAGCACACATGAGGGTTTTGACTGGGAAGCAATAGACAAGAGTATGGAACAGAAACAGCATAGAAAACATAAGCATGTAGCCGGTGGCGGTGCCAGCACCATAAGCCAGCAAGTAGCTAAAAATGTTTTCTTATGGCAAGGTTCAGGCTGGGGCAGGTATATAAGAAAAGTACCAGAGTTTTATTTTACCAAAATAGCAGAGTGGACCTGGGGTAAAAAGCGGATACTGGAAGTATACCTGAATGTAATAGAAATGGGACCAGGCGTTTATGGTATAGAAGCTGCTTCGCGAAAATATTTCCATAAATCTGCCAGGAATCTTTCAAGATCAGAAGCGGCAATGATCATAGCATGTTTACCTAATCCTAAAAGATTTACAGTGGTACCCACAAGCAGGTGGGTGCGCTGGCGCTCTCCGCAGATCGTACACCAAATGGATATGATAGAAGGTATGCCCGAGATTCAGCAATTGCTGCAATAGTTTTACCTGTGCTTTCTTTTCACACGCAGCTCCCTTTCCCAATACATACCCTTCAGCCAACCAAAGCCAAGAAAAATAATAATAGCTAATAACCCGGTTATAGCTAACCATTTAGAAATGATATCGAATGTATTTGTAGTATTCATGGTGTTATCTGTTTTCAAGTGAGCAACACGAACTCTAATCTAAGGTATAGACGGCTATATCAATAGAAAAGTTAAGTTTTGTCCTTGCCATTTTATTAACATTTGTGGAAAATATTAACAATAACATGCCAATAATATTTAATTGCTGCTATAGCTATGGCATGATAATTATAAACCTTATCATAATATAGAAACCTTTAAAATTATGTGTATGTCAGGAAAAAATGTGATCTTATCTATATGTGTTTGTTTGATTTGCGGATGTGCAAATAATAACTCTGGCAGCGGAACAAATACTGATAAAAAAGTAACAAATGCCAATGCAATACAGCCTACATCCACGGGTGCCAGTGTAATTGCTAAAGAAAAGGATAATCAGCCTGTGGCAGATGCCGCTGTTGGTGCCAATGACGAAAAGGACTTGTACACTGTAAATAATAATGACCATATTAAATATACTGGAAAAGCACCGGGGCAATTTCCCGAAGGGTCTGAAAAAAAGTTAGCTGAAAAAGATGTGATATACCTGTCTGAATGGGGATTGAAAGTTATGCTTAGTGAAATTTATGCAAGGCATGGACAAACCTTTTACCAGGATCCACAATTAGAGGCGCATTACAGAAGAGAAAAATGGTATCACCCAGCTAGTGCAAACGTTAATAAAAAACTTACCAAGCTTGAAAAACAAAATATTGCCTTTCTGAAAAACTATAAGTTCAAACCCGGCCTTACTTACCTGCAGTAATAGTGCATCCTTTTTGGTATATTTGGTGACGCTATTATGGATACTTTATTGGATACTATTAACAGGTTGCGTACTGAAGGCTATACTGTAGATATGAAACTGGTGTGGGACAGGTTAAAGTGCGAAGACAATGGCCTGGAACTATTGCACGATGAGTTTATTATAGATAAGTTCTACCGCTTTGAAGGTGAGAGTGATCCGGATGATGAAGCCACTTTGTATGCTATATCTTCTCTTAAGCATAAAATAAAAGGCATATTAGTGAATGGTGGTGGAATTTATACTGATGCAGTTACCGATAAGATGCTCGCAGCCTTACAGATACAGAAACAATAGGGTATTAGCATAACAGGTTAGAAATTTCGTCTTTTAACTTTGATATATTAATTTAAAGGACAAACCGCATGATAAAGCCCGCTCTCCTGTTTTGCTGCATTGCCATTTTTGTTGTTTCCTGCAAAAAACCAGCAGACCAATCATGTTTTGGTTTAGTATCGCCTGTAGGTAATCCGCAGCATGTATCGCCAGTGTTTATCAATTTCAGTTGGCTCAATTGTACAAATATGCCTGCTGATATGGTAGTATCTGCACAAAGAGATTATTCCAAACCGGCTATATCTAAAGAAATAATTGGCACTACGTTCCAGGCAGATACTATTTTATATCCCAACACTACCTATTATTGGATCGTTACTGTAAAAGGCCAGGACCAGTCTTTCGAGGATTCTTTTACTACTTCTGCAGTTTCAGGCATCGTGTCGGGTAAATACGAGGGTACTGCATCGAGAAGTAATTATGCATTCATTGGGGACACTATTTATTCTTATACCCTTACTGTTACAGATGCCGGAAATGACAACATATTACTCCAAATACCGGGAGCAGATACTGTTGTATTTTCAAAAATTACCACTACTGATACTACAATTATTTATAGCTGCAAGCCATGCACAGGAAAATACAGTGCTTTTAAGCGTTTTGAATTTGTACCCGCCAGGTCAGCACTTAGAGTAGAGTTTCAAACTACCAGCTCTGATTTTGATGAATGGGATTTTACAGGAGCTAAACCTGTATATTAATATGTAAAGTACACTTCAGTAGCGCCAAACCCGTATTTTCCGCTCCATTCGTTTTTATACCTTTTAACTTCAGGTGTTTGTTTTAGTATTCTATGTACTTCGTCGCGCAGTACACCTTTTCCCAGGCCATGTATCACTATCATGCGTTCCTGCCTGTGCATAATAGCAAGCCCGATATAATGTTCCAAAGTATCTAATTGTATCTGCAGCATTTCTGAATTGCTTAGCCCGCGTGTATGTTCTACAAGTTGTTCTATATGCAGGTCCAGTTCATATTTTGCAGGTTCTGCTTTTGATAGGTTTTTAGTATTGATGACCTGTGGTTTTCTTACAGGTTCAAATTTTTCCGGCTTCTCCGGTTTCTGCCTGATCGTGAAATCTTCTATTAACAAGTAACTAAAAGAAGGTTCATTCTTTTGTAACACATCATTTATATGACCGAATAATTTTTGCGGACGTATACGCAATATATCTTCTTCAATATTTAATTTAGGGTCAGCTATATCTGTCAGTTGCCAGTTAAATCGGGGTTGTTTACTAATGTCTTCAAACGAGATATTATGCAGGTATACATGCCCAAACTCATGCAGACTGCCTTCATGCCTGAAAAGGCTTTGTTGATCGAGCTTTACATCGTACACATATTTTATGTGCCTGGGTAACTCATTTAGTAAGTATATTTTTACATGGTCTACTATATCTTCCATCACGTCAAACTTAAATACGGGCAGGAATAACAGGTAAATGCCTTTTGCCAGTCTTGGTTTACGGAATTGTTCTTTTTCTACCGGTAATTGTTCGGGTGGGGTAGCGGGCTTTTTTGTTTTCTTTTCTGTGAACCATTTCAGGTAGGGGTGGTCAATATCGTCTATATAAGCCGGGAAGCTTATGCCATTTACTTCTACTTCTATCATCTCATCATTGATATAAGCTGATACATGGCCTTCTTCGCCTGTTTTTTTAAATATTATAATATCGCCAATCGAAAATTTCATTCGTTGCTGTTCTCTTTTAAAAACGTTATCATTTTTCTTACTGCTTTGCCTCTATGACTAATACTGTTCTTTATATCTTCGGGCAGTTCTCCAAACGTTTGTTCATAACCATCCGGAATAAATATAGGATCATAACCAAATCCTTTCGTTCCTTGTGGTGTGCGTGCAATTTTTCCTTCGCATATGCCTTCAAAAAAATAAGTGGCATCGTTCCAGATAAGGCATATTACCGCTTTATAATAAGCGCTTATGTCCTCGAACGGTTCCAACTCGCCTAATAATTTTTGCAGGTTCCTTTCATCATCCCGCTCTCCTGAATAATGTGCACTTATAACTCCCGGGTCTCCATTCAAAGCATTTACACATATGCCGCTATCATCGGCAAAAACATTTTTTTTACAGAATGAATATATGGCAGATGCTTTTGCCAATGCGTTTTCTTCAAATGTTTGAAAGGGCTCTTCTATTTCCTGTGTAAAACCTATATCTTTTAATGAAAGTAATGCTATGGTATCTATCATAGCCCGTATCTCCCTTATTTTCCCCGGGTTATTCGATGCTATTACCAATTGTTTCATTGTTATGGAATTGATTCCTGTTGTTTAAACGCCGGCCCGCTGCCGTATTTTACCAGAAAGTAGACATATAACACACGGGATAAGCGCATATAATAGGGTTGTAATAAAATAACCACACCCGCACTGCTCGCTACAAAATAATATACACTGTTATCCTTTGGTGATATGCCAAAAATAGGCCAGTACCATAGTATATTCAGAAAAAAAGTGAGCATAATAAGCACATAATTCATACCCTGGCCCACATAACTTTCCTTTTGCAATTTCTGTCCGCATACAGAACAATGGTCGTTCATTGCAAGGCATTTGCTTAAAGGGAATATGCTTTTATTTAAAAATATCCTGCCCTTTCTGCAACTCGGACACTTCAAACGAAACACGGCAGGTATCAGCCAGGGCTTTCCTGAAAACATGTTATTGGTTTTTACTAATTTTCAGCGAAAGTACCGATTTTATATGACCACCTATATAGTATTTCTCAGGGCTATCAACGTAAGCGGACATCGTATTATTAAAATGGAAGACCTTCTGAAAATGTTTACTGCTATGCCCGGGATAAAGAATGTAAGAACCTATATACAAAGCGGGAACGTATTGATAGACACAACAGATAGCGAAGATAAATTGCTGAAAAAACTGAATAAGCATTTAGCGGCTGCTTTGGGCTATGAAGTGGAAATATTTATACGGTCGAAAGCTGAGATAGAAACTATAATAAAGAACAATCCGTATAAAAAAGAGCCTATTAGTAAAGCACTGAAGCTCTATGTGTCGTTTTTGGAGCAGCACCCTTCAAAAGAGGAGGTTGTGTTAATAGAATCTTTTAGCAATGACCTGGAGCGCTTTAAAGTAAAAGGGAGAGAATTGTATGCCCTTTGCCGTAAGGATACAACCGAAAAACTGAAGTATTCTAATATGTTCATAGAGAAAAAGCTGGGTATGCTTGCCACAGGCCGGGATTGGAATACAATAAACAAAATTTTGGACTTATAATGTATCTTTATACAATTAGTTCAGTCAAATTAACATATGCAACTACTGAAAGGTAAAAAACTGTTATATATCATTACGCTTTGCGGCGCCATGATAGTGGCACAAACATACGCCCAAAAAGAGCATAAGGAAGAGGAGCCTGCACCGCAAAATCTGAAGGTGCTACCTAAAAATACTACCGGTGACGAGATACATAAGATCATGCGGGGCTATGCCCTCTCTTTAGGCGTGCGTTGCGGATTTTGCCATGAAAGACATGAAACGGGAGATAAACCACATATGGATTTTGCTTCTGATGCTAAACCTGAAAAAGATATAGCCCGCGGCATGATGCATATGGTGGACTCTATAAATCATATGCTTGATGATATCGGTAATAATAAACTAGAGCATATTACCTGTGTTAGCTGCCATAATGGTAATACAAAACCTACTGTAAGCGTAGATTCATTGATAAAGAAAGATCATCAATAAAACTTGCTTTTTTCTTTTCACTTTTTACATTTGACTTTATAATGTGCTTTTCCGCTACCGCCAGTTTTACTGCCAGTGCTGCCTTGCTTACCATAGGTGCGATTGCTCAGCGCAAAACAACTACCCCGGCGCAAAGGGTAGTAGCGGCTATTCCATTATTGTTTGGTGCACAACAATTTTTTGAGGGTATTGTATGGCTTTCATTTTCTTACGATAGCTTTAAGATCTTTGAAACGCCTGCTATGTACGCTTTCTTATTTTTTGCACAGGTGGTGTGGCCGGTCTTTGTGCCGCTGTCTATGCGCGTTATAGAAACAGACCCCGAACGTAAAAAAATATTAAATGGTTTATCTGTATTTGGCGGCTTAATATCAGCAATACTATTGGTTTACCTGTTTGTTTTCCCTTCGCATGCCAATGCAGAATGTTATCATGTTTTTTATGCTGTAGTATATCCTATTCCGCCTAAATATGGAGGCATATTTTACTTTATAGCGACGGCGGCACCTTTGTTTTTAACCAGCTTTAAAAGAATACGCTGGCTTGGGGTAGTATTAACGATACTCTATATTATCTGCAAACTATTTTATCTCAAATACCTCTTGTCAGTATGGTGCTTTTTTGCAGCCATAGCGAGTGCATTAATTTTGTATGCCATTATCGGAATGAATAAAAAGACTGGTCATTGAGCTAACACAACTGTCATGCCTTCATGTGCCAGTTCTATTTCTTCTATCATCACCTGCCCGTTTTGTGCGCTGAGTGGATAATAAGTTAGCCTGCATGGCCAAGCATTTGCAAGTGTCCATGTATATGCCGGCGTTTGCTTATCATCCATCAGTACGACGGTTACTAAGCGGCGGTCTATACTGCTCAATTGCGCGCTGGTTATCCAGCTATAGCAATCGTAATCTCCTTTTACCAGACCTCGTCTTAAAATAACATTCTTGAAACTGTGCAGCCCCGGCAGCTTTCTGTTGGTATATTCAGGTGCGCTACCATCCCTGTATTCTAATACCTGCAATTCTATTTCCAATCCGATCACTTCCTGGAAACCTGTGTTGCCCCCTCCCCATTCAACCATAAAGCTGAAATTAGGTAGTGGATAATGAAAACTTGTTGGCATATTTTTTTGTTTTTATGAGTTGATAATATGAGTCATTTGTTTGTACATGTCGAAATTGTGGTTGATGGTATAATTATATGCTTTCCCATCGCTATCTGTGCATGCTACGGTGATGTTTACTGAAGCTGGATTGATCTTATTGAAAACAGGTTCATTCTCTACATAAAGCAGGAACTGCTTTCCCGGTGGTATGTATTTACATTCTTTAAAAACAGGATAGCCCGATACCAGCTCTCTGTTGGAATAAATAAGAGTGGGTACATTATTAATGATTTGTGTACTGCTTGCATTAGGGTCAATACCCGGCTTGATGGGTATGCCCCATATATTAGCTGAGAATGCTGCAATAAGGCTGGTTATAGTTGACGCAGAAATATTTTGCACTACTATCCACACGCCCTGGTTATTAAAATCAAAATCTATGACGATAGGCTGTTGCAATCTGTTGTTTTTTAATCAATGAAACTTACTTTGCCAGTTTCAATATCATAATAAGCGCCTTTTATTTTCACCGCGCCTTGTTGTACTAACGTATTAATGACCTCGCTGTTTTTCAAAATATAGTCAATGGTCATTTTAATATTATTCTTTGCTGTTTCGTCTATTTGTTTATCGTGGTCTGCTGTGTCATGGCTGATGGCAGGTTTTATTTGTGTAAGTAACTGGGTTAGATTGCCAAGTTGTACATCGGCTATGGCACCCTTTACTGCTCCGCAATGGTTGTGCCCCATTACTACTATCAGTTTACTGCCTACTACTTTTGTAGCATATTCCATACTGCCCAGTATATTGGCATCGGCTATATTGCCTGCTACGCGTGTCACAAAAAGATTACCAATCCCTTGGTCAAATACAATTTCAGGTGGTACCCGCGAATCCATACAACTCAATACTATAGTATGTGGCTTTTGCCCGTCTTTTGTTTTGTCTATTTGTGTTTTATAATTTGTATTCACCATTTTGCCAGCCACAAAACGTTCATTGCCTGCTTGCAAAGCGGCGAGGGCATCATCAGCATTTCTTACCTGTGCAGTATCCGTAGATATTGCTGTTGTATCAGTTGTAGTTGCAGTAGTTGTTGCCGGTGGTTGTCCGCAAGAAAAGAACAAGATGCTCAGTGCAGTAATGCTATACAAGTGAGGTTTCATGGTTACCTGTTTTAGTAGAGAAAAGTAGAAAAAATAATCAGCAAAAAAGAACTGTCTATCATTCGTTTGAATATCAATCGTTTGTGCGGGCAAAACAAAAGAGCAGGTAATTATTACCTGCTCTTGGTAAGACAAAATCGTTTATCCTTCTACTACTCCGAGACATTTTTTAAACTCGTCCATACATGCCTGCCTGCACTTGTCTACATCGTCCATGCATTTCTGAAAATCATCTGTGCATTTTTTGGTGCAATCGTCATAATTTCTTGCTGCCTGCATGATGCAGTCAGCCCAGTCCGGTCCTTTTTTAGGGAATTTATCATCGCAGGCTTTCTTTTCTTTGTCATAATTGTCCTTGCAGTTTTTCAGGCAGGTGCTGTAATTATCCCTGCACTGCTTTGCCATATCATCGCATTTAGCGACACAATCTTTATAAGCCTTATAACAATCTTTTATTTTCTGGTCGTCTCCGCCTTTGCAGCCACCCATTATAATGATGGCAGAAAGGCAAAATAGTAATGCTAGTTTTTTCATTGTAGTGATTTTTTCGCCTACTCTTTGATCGGATTTTCGGCATGCTCCCTCTTAGTATTAAAACAAAAGTAAATTAGAAATAAGGGTAATGTCAATAGCTGCAATACCATGCTTAGTTGTCATCAATCCTAATGGTATGAGCTGCAATTAATTAAGAGGGAATTTTTTTTTACAGTTTATATAGGCCTGAGTAATAAAGATGTTATTTACTGATACGAAACATAGTTCTGTAAATTCAACTTCGGCTCGCTTTTTGCGGCATGTTTGTTACCCTTAAACCTCAATAACAAATATGATCATATTTAAACTTTTTAACTTAATTAATCTGACTGTTCTTCCTCTTCCTATTAGAAATAATTACTTCCGCTTTTAGGAGCTATACCCCCATAAACGTTGCCCATGGCTCATATTACTGTTTATTTATGCGGAAGCAAAGCGGAAATAATAGGAAGTGAGTACTTCCTATTATTCATGAGCATAAAATTGAAATAATAATCAAATGATGCGAGTAACAAAGGGGCAACACAATAAAAAAAATCTAAAATGATACAACTTTACATTTTCGCATTCACACATTATCCCGTACCTTTGCGCACTTATTTTTATAATTTTTGGCGTAGTGTGTCATGTCAAAATGACTAAGCGCTTTCTGCTAACGACTAATGGCTAAGTATAAAGAATATAAACAATTGAATATGCCTTCCATAGAGCAGGAGTTTCTGCAAAAATGGAAGCGTGAACATACGTTCGAAAAGTCTGTAACGGATCGTGAGGGGGCTGAACCTTTTGTGTTTTACGAGGGGCCGCCAAGCGCCAATGGCATGCCAGGTATTCACCATGTTATTTCCCGTACTTTAAAAGACCTCG
>Ga0206886_1082_pt1 | contig 20335 bp, 13 predicted proteins | sample Alteio_BWOrgHeat_92_FD_152952 | JGI IMG/M metagenome (GOLD analysis project Ga0206886, IMG submission 152952) | Enriched cells from forest soil in Barre Woods Harvard Forest LTER site, Petersham, Massachusetts, United States - Alteio_BWOrgHeat_Nextera2 ... | reverse complement strand
CCGTTTCTTATATTATTATACATGTAATGTATTTTTTAAGTCGCTAAATTAAGTTAAATATGCTTTGGAATTAAAATTTTATCCTTTTGCTATAAATAAGATAATTATTTTTATTAATCATTAACACATCATATACTCCTTTTTTGATTTGTTATAAAATGAAAAACCTACTTACCTAAAATGGGCATTGTTTTCCGGCAATCTGTAAAAACAACAATAGTAACGTTTACGGGTGCTTTGTTAGGTGCTTTTGTCGTTTACTTGTCTACCCATTTTATTCCTAAACAACAATTGGGTTTTACAAGAAATCTTACTAACCAGGCATTGGTGCTGGGCCAGGTATTTGCCTTTGGCTTACATGGGACACTTGCGATATATATTCACAAATATGATGATGACGCACGTAAAAGAAAAACACTAATAGGGTTATGTTTAGTAGTACCACTATTTTTGTTGGCCCTGTTTTCAGTAGTGTATTTTTTGTGCAACAATTGGTTGTTACATCATTTTCAGGCACAGGACATACCATTTTTAAAAAGGTATTTCTTTTGGTTACCCCTTTTTAGTCTCTTTTTTATTTATCAAATTATTGTGGAACAATTTCTGATCTCGCAATTTAAAGTTGCGTTATCTACCTTTTTAAGAGAGATAGTATTACGTGTTCTCAACATTTTTTTAATTATTCTTTTCGGGTTTAATTATATCAATTTTGATACACTGGTTGCCGGTACAGTATTAATATATTTTGTACCTGTTTTCTTCTTATTCTTCTTCTCAATAAAACAAAAGTCGTTTGGAATTGCCATTGATATCAAAGCATTTTCACGAAAAGAATATAGGGATATATTGCACTTTACCTGGTATCATGCCTTGCTAGGCATATCGGTAAATCTGCTGGGTTATTTAGACCAATTAATGTTGGCACCATTAGATAAAAGGGGATTAAGTTCTTTGGCTGTTTATAATGTAGCAGTATACATTATATCGGTTTTATTGATACCATATAAATCTATGATGACAACAACTTACCCTGTTCTCACGCGTGCATTCAAAGAAAACGATAAAGTAAGGATCAATGATGTTTTTGTACGTTCCTGCCTTAATATACTTATAGTAACTGTGATAGTTGCTGTTCTGATAATTTGTAATCTTCATAATGCCACCGCAATAATAAAAAACGGTTATGATGATATTACACCGATAGTGTTAATATTACTTATTGGCCGTATGATAGATATTTCCACTGGAATGAATGATTTGCTGCTGTCAATATCCAACTATTACAAAGCGAATTTTTACTTTTCCATAGGGCTGGTGATATTCATTTTATTCTTCAATAGATTACTTATTCCCCATTATGGCATATATGGAGCGGCATGGAGTACCTCTATTGCCCTTAGTGTATATAACATTGTCAAGTATATATTTGTATGGAAAAAATTAGGACTACAACCCTTTTCCATAAATACAATATATGTTGTATTTGCAGGCATAATAGCATTTATTGCCGGTAACCTATTATCATATATGCGTAATTCATATGTAGATGTTTTATTACGGAGCCTTATCATAATTATTATTTATGCATTAGTATTATTATGGCTCAAACCTTCCACAGATTTGCAAGAATACATTGCATCAGTAAAAAAGCATAAAAAACTATATTAGTCACAAAAATATATATGATGTATTATTTAATACATTCAATTATATTTTTTAATATATAGTATGAAACTTTAAGATTTTTAACATTATAATCTTATCTTTGATTGGGTTAATTATTTTTAATTAAAGAGTTTAAGACTAACGATTTGTAACATACATACGTCTAATGATATAGCTACCATGTTCCTTTAAAAAAATGCTTTAAAACCCTTTAGTATTATACCTGTTTATGAGGAAAAGTTTGTTCATCTCACTTCGACTAACCCTTTCAATAGTTGCGCTATTATCATGCTGTAATGTTTCTAAAGCATCTCATCTTTTTGGAGCAGACTTTTATTATACATGGGTAAGCGGGAATACATATACATTCACAGTAGTAGCATATGGTGATTGTAGCGGATCTTCTTTCCCGAGCCTATCAAGTTCTACACCACATATAATTATATTCAACGGAGCTTCTGCAGTAGACTCATTTTACCTTGCGTTGCAGGCACCGACAGCAGGTGTAGAAGTTACTCCGGTATGCGCAGCATATAGAGATAGCACCTGGTGTACTAATACCAGTTACTCTACCCCAGGCATAAAAAAATTTGTATACCAAGCAAACCACACGTTGAGTGGCACATCTGCAAACTGGAAGTTTTTTTGGAATGGTAATATGGGTAGCGGGGCTACAGCAGGAAGAAGCGGTGCAATAACGAATATACCTACACCCCCTCCATATACTGTAACGGGGTTGATAGCTACTTTAAATAATAGCAGCGCACCTAATTCGTCTGCTACTTATACTACTATTCCAACACCTTTCTTTTGCATTCATGAACCTTCTAATTATAACCCCGGAGCTGTAGACCCCAATGGTGATAGCCTTGCATTTGGTTTGATCACCGCTCTTGATGCAACAACAGGTATTAGTGGAACTGTAACCTATAACGCGGGATATTCTGCAACAGCACCATTGCATACCAGTGCCGGAACATTTGCTTTTTCACGAACGACTGGGCAAGTGAGCTTTACGCCGGATATTCTTCAAAAATCATTGATGGTTGAACGTGATTCTGAGTTTCGGGGCGGTGTACTTGTTGGAACCAGTATGCGCGAAATTGTAGTAGTAGTGTTAAATTGTACAAGTGCACCACCGAAGGGTAAGATCAGCAATAACTCTGCAGGTACAATAGTTGATAGCACCGATTTTAAGATTTGCCATTCAGTAGACAGTTTTTCATTTCATGTGGATCCCTTTTCTCCTGATAGCGCAAAAATATTTGTTACTTCCGCTGGCCTTCCAGCTGGATCAAATTTTACAATCACATCTAATGGTACAAAATACCCTAAGGGGTTGTTTACATGGAGAGTAACAAATGTACTTGCAGGCAACTATACTTTTTTTCTTACTTTCCAGGATAGCGCTTGTCCCTTGTCTAGCAGACAAACATTTGCCTATACAATTACCATATTGCCTGATCCTGTAATAGGCTTTCAGCTATTGTCAGCTGCTATGTGCACGCAGAAGGCCATTTTTAGGATCACGCCGGGTATCGGTACCCCATGGACATATAAAGTATTTCAGGGAGCTACTACAGTACATAGTATTACAGGTATTACAACAGCATTTAGTGATAGTCTCGATCCGGGTACTTATACGTTTCAGCTTACTAATACTAATACTTGCTTTCATGATACTACTATTACAATTGACCCACCACCGGCAGTGCATGCAGCAGTTTCTATGACAACGCCAACATGTGTAGGCGGGTCAGATGGAAGTATTACTATTTCTGGTACCAGCGGCAAATCACCATATCTCTATGCTAAAGGTGGGGGAGCACTTTCAGGAACAAACACTTTTGGTAGCCTTACAGCGGGAACATATACATTACATGTCAAAGACTCTAATAATTGTACCTTAGATACAAACGTTAATTTGTCTGATCCAAACCTTATACTTGCAAACATCACATTTACAAAACCTCCGTGTAATCATTTTAATAATGGAGCCATAACTGTGTCTGCATATAATAGCGTTTCTCCTTATCAATATGCGCTGGGGGCTGGCTCATATGGTACAAGTGGTAATTTCACAGGCTTGTATTCGGGTACTTATACTGTGCATATTAAAAATTCTCTTGGTTGCATAAGAGATACGGTGGTTACAGTGCCTGATTCTGTGAAAATTCATGCATCTCTCACGCTGTCAAATATTTTATGCAATGGTGACAGCACGGGTGTTATTGCAGTAACTGCATTTGGAGCCTTTGGCCCTCCATTTATATATGCACTAAATACAGGTTCTTATGTAGGTACAAGTACATTTACTGCATTGCCTGCCGGTACATATGCTGTACATGTTCGTGATACAGAACAATGTTATTGGGATAGTACGATTGCACTTACACAGCCAAACCTGATAATACCTAATCATACAGTAACTAATGTAGATTGTTATAATAACGCAACAGGTAAGATAGTTGAGTCTGTTATCGGGGGTGTTTCACCATATTCTTACAATGTCAATGGAGGTGCATACGGTGCATCCGGAACATTTACAGGTCTTATTGCAGGTACGTATCATATTGGTGTAAAAGATGCTAACAACTGTTTAAAATATGATACGGTAGTTGTTACACAACCTGCCTTACTTATTATCTCAGCTATTACATCAGTATCACCTTCTTGCTACGGCTCATCAGATGGTTCATATACAATTACAGCTTCAGGAGGTACGACGCCATATAGTTATGCAATAGATGCAGGTACTTTTGGGTCATCAAGCACTTTGTCTGGTATTTCTGCAGGTACACATACTTTGCATCTGAAAGATGGCAACCTCTGTACGCGTGATAGTGTTGTAACGCTTACTCAACCGGCACCTATTGTGCCATCAGCGCAAGTAGCTAAATCAACTTGCAAAACACTTGCTAATGGTAAGGTGATCATTGCAGGAGTAGGGGGTACAACCCCATATACATATGCTGTTGGCGTCGGTACTTATTCCGCTTCTTCAACATTTACACCATTAGCGGCTGGTACTTATACTTTTCACATTAAAGACAACCACGGCTGTATAAAGGATACTACGATCACATTGACAGACTCACTTCGTATTTCAGAAACAAGTGTTATCAATAATGCATTGTGTTATAATCAAAACAGTGGTAGTATTATAGTTACGCCTGCAGGAGGCACAAACCCATATACATTTGCTATAGGCTCGGGTGGTTACAGTAGTAACGACACTTTTAAATCGCTTTTAGCCGGAACATATACTATACATGTAAAAGATAATAACGGTTGCATTAACGATACAGTTGTTACAGTAGGCCAGCCAACAAATATCCTTCCTGCAGTTACTATTAATCGCCCTTCATGTTTCGGTTTCTCAGATGGTGTGCTTACACTGAGTGCTACCGGTGGTACTCCGGTTTATACTTATGCAAAAAGTACGGGCACATTTGGTGCGTCCGGAACGTTTACTGGAATTCCGGCGGGCATTGATACCTTACATGTGAAGGACAATAATGGTTGCCTGCACGATACCATCATTACAGTAACACAGCCAACACCACTGGTCTACGATAGTGTAAAAATATCAAACGTAAAATGTTATGGTGATAGTTCTGGTTTTGTGATTGTTTATGCCAATGGCGCTACCCCACCTTATAAATATGCTGCAAATTCAGGTACATATCAAACGAGCAGTACCATCACTAATTTAAAAGTAGGTATATCAATCATACATTTGAAAGATAGCCTCGGGTGTTTACATGATACCAGCGTAACGCTTACTCAACCTACACCACTTCAAATTCATATAGACACTATCAAGAACCCTACATGCGAAGGATATAAAGATGGTTATGTAATATTTAATGGTGTAGGTGGCACGCCGCCATATAGCTATGCTATGGATGCAGGTGCTTTTGATACTGCCAGGCTATTCCCGAATTTACCAGAGACTACCTATACACTGCATGTAAAAGATGGTAATGGCTGTCTGCACGATACCAGTGTACAATTAATAGGCTATCCGCATATTCATATTAACAGTACATCTGTAAACGGTGCTACCTGCTTTAGTTATCGCAACGGTTCTGCAGCAATAGGTGCAACAGGTGGTGTGCAACCACTTGTTTATCAGTTGGCCGGAGACTTATATCCACCCCATTTCTTATGGGATACTTCTGTAATTACTCCTGTTAGTGTTTGGGATAGCCTTATTGCAGGTAAATATATTGTGATAGTGACTGATAGTAAGAACTGTAAAAAGGACACTACATTGAATGTACCTCAACCTGATAAAATGGTACTCACTGAAACTATAAATCCTAATGAGTGTGTGGGCCCAGATACCAGTGGATTAGTTAGGATAGATGTCGCCGGCGGCACACCGCCATATTCTTATTTCTGGAGTACTAATCCACCGCAAACAAGCGCACAGGTATATAGGCTGGAGAATGGTAAATATATGGCATGGGTAAAAGATATGAATGATTGTAACGACTCTGTTTTAGCTGTTGTAGCATATGACGATTGTTGTAAGCCATTTGTTCCCAATGCCTTTACTCCTAATGGAGATGGTCTTAATGACATTTTCCGTGTGCGTTTTAAAGGAGATATGATACTGGAAGAATTTTCAGTATACAATCGTTTCGGAACAAGGGTGTATTATACTACTATTATAGATCAGGGCTGGGATGGTAATTGGAATAGTGTTCCGCAGGAATTAGGCACCTATTTTTACTATATTAAAGCGATTTGCGGGAACAAAGGTGATCATGAAATAGAATTAAAAGGCGATGTAACCCTTATCAGGTAAAATTCTATTACATAAAGTATATTTCTGAAGCAGAAATCACTTTAAATCCTTTATTTTTGTCCCCTTCAAACTAATTATGGAATATAGGGAAATTGTTTCAGTGACCGGGTTAGGGGGTCTGTATCAGCTCCTAGCTACTAAAAGTGATGGTGCTATTGTCAGAGATCTTTCTGATAAGTCCACAAAATTCATTTCATCGCGCTTGCATAACGTTACACCTTTGGAAAGTATAGAAGTATATACTACCGCAGACAATGTGCGCCTCCATAATGTATTTATGGCTATGGAGGAAAAAAGCACAGATGTACAAAAGCCTGACCCAAAGAGTGCGGATAGTAAGTCTATAAAAAAATATTTTAAAACTATTTTCCCCGATTTTGATGAGGAACGTGTATATATCAGCGATATGAAAAAAATGCTTAAGTGGCATGATGTATTAAAGGCGAACGATCTGTTGAAGTTTGAAGCTGAAAAAGCAGAAGACGCAAATACAGAAGAAAGCACAAACGAAAAAGCTGAATAATATCTTTTACCTGATTGAATAGGTATTTGATATTGATATAACAGCACAGGAATAAATATACATATCAGTAATTTTATGTTCCTGTATATTATATTTATCCCATGTTTCGTGTTTTTGCCATTTCCTTTATTTTTTGGTTCTTTTCTGTTCAAACGTTTGCACAATCCCCTAAGCGTGAATTTCGTGCAGCTTGGGTAGCTACTGTTGCAAATATTGATTGGCCTTCCAAACCCGGACTTTCCTCCATTCAACAACAGGAAGAATTTGTTCGTCGCCTGGACCAGATCCAAAAATTAGGGTGCAATACAGTAATAGTGCAAATACGTCCCGCATCTGATGCATTGTATGCTTCTTCTATAGAATCTTGGAGCTATTATCTTACCGGGAGACAAGCGTCTAAACCATTTCCTTATTACGATCCGCTTAGTTTCATGATAGAAGAGACTCACAAACGGAATATGGATTTCCATGCATGGTTCAATCCTTTTCGTGCATTGGTGGATAGTAAGATGAATCCCAACCCGCCTGCTCATGTTACGCACAAACATCCTGACTGGATAATTAATTATGGTGGCAAGTCCTATCTCGATCCGGGTATACCTGAAGTGCGTGAGTACGTTATAAAAGTGATTTGTGATGTTGTAAAGCGATATGATATTGATGCTGTGCATCTCGATGACTATTTTTATCCATACCGTGTTGCGAGGCGTGAGTTTGGTGACCAAAAAACTTACAACAGGTACGGAAATGGAATGAATAAAGATGATTGGCGTAGGGCTAATATAAACCTATTCATTTCATTACTCAATACAAATATCAAACAGGTAAAACCATCGGTCAAACTCGGCGTAAGTCCGTTTGGCGTATGGAGGAATGATAACAAAGACCCGAATGGTTCTGCTACACACGCTGGCCAGACAATGTACGATGATCTGTATGCAGATGTATTGTTGTGGGCGCGTAATGGATGGGTAGATTATGTATTACCGCAATTGTATTGGGAGCATTATAATCATGCAGCCCCGTTTGATGTGCTGCTACCTTGGTGGCAATCTCATACATATGGCAGGGGGATGTATTATGGTTTGGGTGTGTATCGTATGTTGGGTGCACATGGTAATGTATGGACAAGTACGAATGAATTGCTTTGGCAAATAAGAGATATCCGAAAATATGCTGAGACCGGCTTTTCATTTTACAGCATTTCTAATTTCGATAAATTACTTAATCATTTGCAGGACAGCATACAGAATTATGATGTAGATATTGCGTTTCCTCCTGTAATGAAGTGGATTGACAGCCTTGCTCCTGAAGCACCTGTATTAAAAGCAATTCCTTCTTCTGAGGGTACTTTGTTACAGTGGCATAATATGCCAACAGCTTTGAAAGAACCTGTGCATTATGCTGTATATAGGTTTGTAAATAACGAACCTGTTAATATAGAACGTGCAGACAAGATCATAAGCCTGCAATCAACCCCCGAATTCCTGGATGCTAAAGCAAATAGTTTTAAGTCTTGTACATATGTGGTCACTGCTTTAGATCGTTTGTGGAATGAAAGTAAACCCAGCAACGAAGCCACTACGCGCTTATAGAATTGTGAAATTTGCTATCACTGGCCTGTGGTCTGATAATCTTAAAGCCGGGCATTTGTAACCGATTATCTGCAAAACAGAAGGGTCGTACAATATATGGTCTATCCGCAATGTTGGGGACAATTCATTATAGGTTCTTCCTATCCACTTGCCTTTATCAAGAAAGGCATCATGTAGTTTTCCTCTTACAGTCATATAAGTATAAGAGCCGGGAAGGTCATTGAGGTCACCGCAAATTACTACCGGGTATGGGCTGGCATTGATGATGCCTGCTACTGTATCTGCTTCGTTAGCGCGCATACCATAAGCGTAATTGAACTTCCACATAAACACGCCGGAATGTATAGGAGTCTCTAGCGTATTTCTTTTTAGTTCTTCTATATAGCTTTTTTCATGATCATTCAACCCAAAAGAATGTAAATGCACAAATAAAAAACGCACGATCGTATTTTCTTTTATATGCACATCCGCTTGCACTACATTAATGAGTTCGTTTCCGATATGGCGGATATGATAATTCTCTAAGGGGTATTTTGAATAAACGGCAGTACCCATGCATACATTAGGCCCCAACTTGTTATCAAAACAAAACCTGTATTCAGTATATCCGTATGATAAAATATCACGGGCATAAGGTTTCATTGAATCGCCTTTGGGTGTATAGTATTCAGGCATACAGAGTATATCGGGCATTTCTTTTTTTATTTCCTCCAGTATTTTTTGAGCAACGGGTTTGTTCTTGTGTTTATCCAGAATACCGAGTCCATGCACATTCCAGCTCATTATTGTCAGCGTATGCTGGTTGCGGTTCATGTCGTTATGGCTGAGAAAATTTAAACCAAACACAGTAAGAAATACTTTATAGCCGACTATAAGAATAAGTGAAGAAAATAATAACCGTATTTTTTTTGAAGAAAATAATAACCAGAAAAAAATAAAAATTATATTTAATCCTATAACAAATGGTAAAGTAATGTTCGTAATAGCAATGTAATGTACCAGTGCCGGGCTTATATACGCAGCAACAATACATACCGCAGACCACACTACAAGAAGAATATTAATGATAAGTAGTGTATGACTGAATATTCTTCTTATTAAGCTGCGTTGCTTTTTCAAAGAGTCATTAATTTTCTTTGCTTGCTTTATTTAGAATATCTTTTTCTTCTGATGTCAATGAATTATATCCTTTTTGATTGATCTTATCCAGTATCTCATCTATACGCAGCTGGGTAATTTGCTGCCTGGCTTCTAGTCTTTTCTGCGCCTGCTCGCGTTTGCGGTTTCTCCTTTCATTAAGCACCGTTTCGTCAGGGCTGGTGATATTCTCCAATTTTGTAAACATTCCGTACATCCAAGCTCCTGGTCTGTATCCTTTGCGCAGTAATAACATATAGCCTAACCCTGATAATGCACCACCTGCCAATAGAAATAACTGTGGCGCAATAAAATGGGTATTTAATAGCATAAGGAATAGAAAAATACCCGCTACAGCCATAATAGGTATTCTAAACCTGTCTCCAAGAAAAAACCGGTAATCCGGTGCCAGTGCCACAGCAGCAGCAGTCATGCCTGTAAGACCCGCCTGCGAACCAATTAAATAATAAGGAGCAACAAATGCACTCCGCGGAATGAATTGAGATAAAAGATAAAATACACCACCACCCACTGTGCTGTAAATGAAAATAGGTATTACCTGTTTATACCCTATCAGTACTTGCACCAAATTTCCGAAACAATAAAGCCATAGCATATTGGTTAATAATTCCCAAAAACCGTTATGCAGCCAGCCATAAGTAAGTAATGTCCAGAAATGGGTTTTAAAGGTTGGCAATGTATATAATGCCACCTGTGGTACTGTAAAGGTATTAAAATCATGCGCTGTTATACCCGCCATCAGCATGATAACACGTATGCCATGATAGAGTACAAAAGCTACTGAACTGGCAATAATAATATGCAAAACAGCATTTTTACTATAGCCGGATATATAAGAAAAAGGGGATCTTTTGTTCACTGTTTTCATCACTTAAAGTTATCAATAAAACTTGTCGCGAATTCGCCTGTTCCATATCTTTAACAATATAAAAGCAAACAAAGCACCGCCCAAATGGGCAAAATGCGCAACATTATCTCCTGCAGAGTTCTTAAGGCCTTCATACAATTCTAATAAAATATAACCACCGATGATCCATTTGGCCTTAATAGGAATTGGAATGAAAAAGAGGTACAGCGGCATGTTCGGGAACAAATATCCAAAAGCAAATAACACTCCAAATACAGCTCCTGATGCACCTACTGTTGGCTCATTGATCATTTTCACGTAATAATCATTAATAGACTGTATAGCATCATTCGCACAATTGGTGCAACCAGGATTATTTATCCAAACATTATTATCCACACTGAAGCTGTGTTGCTTTAAGAACAAAATATAATGGTCCAGGGTAGGATCATTTTGAAATTGTATAAATGATTTATAAAAAGCGCTGAATTCGATGTGTAATACTATAAGATGACAAAACGCAGCACCTAATCCGCATATCAGGTAAAAAATTAAGAATCGTCTGGGACCCCATAAATTTTCCAGCACACTCCCAAACATCCATAATGCAAACATGTTAAAGAAAATATGTCCCACAGTTAGTTCCACATTGCTTGCGCTTCCGTGCATGAATATATGTGTAAGAGGTTGCCACCATCTGAATAAAGGAGATTGCCAGTAATGCAGCCCTAAATAATCGGCAAGGTCTATATTTCTGGTACCTAATGCAAATTGAATAAGCACCATGATCACGTTAATAATAATAATGTTCTTTACAACACTTGGTAACCGGGACCTGCCAGGCATGAAATCAGTCATATGTTTTGCTTTTTCAGCAGTATGCTTGTCAAAATTAACGGTAAGTTCTTAAAAACAGCCTTAAATATTTTCTATACTCCATTATAATATTGACTATTTGTTTTTATGAAGCAGGTCTAATACGCCTTCTTTTTGTAATATCCTGTATCCGATGCGGTCATTAGATATGCCATCCTTTAAATGGTAAGTAAATGAATAAGTATTATCCGGTTTCATATCTGTAACGAAATAGGAAAAGAAAAGATCCTTCCTGTCTTTAAAATGTTCTGCTACCTCGTACAGGTGGGTAGATAATATCATCACATGATTAGGGTGGTCCAACAAACCGTCCACCACCGCGCGCGTACATTCATAAGCATCATGTACATTTGTTCCCTTAAATAATTCATCCATTAGTACCAGGTGTGGTTCGCTTTGCAAGAGTTTTTGTGCTGTCAATTTCATGCGTTGTACCTCCGCGAAAAAGTAGCTTTCTCCCTTTAGCAAGTTGTCTTCCACTTGCATGCTTGTAATGATTCCGCCCAAATAACTGATGCGAAGAGATGTAGCAGGAACACCCATACCAATATGCGCCAGCAGGGCACTAACACCCAATGCCCTCATAAATGTTGTTTTACCTGACATGTTTGCTCCCGTAAGCAATAGGAAATTTTTATTGGCATTGAATGTTATATCATAAGAAACAGGATGCTTTAATAACGGATGATAAACACCGGTTACTTCAAGGTGAATGGGCAATGTTGGAAGGAGTTGAGGGAATACCCATTTATTTTCATGGGTTGTTTTACCCATAGAGCGCCATGCATCCAGCCTTGCATAATGATGCATCAGGCGATTCACCATATTCTTCAATTCTCTTCTTGCCCTGAAACTAAGAGTGCTCAGCTCGCTGTAATTTGCTTTTTTGTCCAGTTTAAGAATATCCGGCACTAATCGGTGTTGTAGTTCTTTTTTTATGTTTTCAAGTTCTTGCCGCAATGATTCAGGTACCTGGTCATCTTCGAGCAATTCGGTTAGTTTGCTACAATCTTTGAACAAGTCTGCTATATGTGATAATGAAAATTGTGTATAGTAATAATCATTTTTATGCAATAGCTTTTGAATGTAAGCGCTGAACATTTTGGTAAGGCCGGTTGGCGGAGCAACAGCTGTATCTGCTGCGTCAAAGAATTTTTCAAGCATTACCATAGTGCCGTTTGTAATGCTGGTGGGCCATTGATCTGCATGTTTGGCCCAGAACTGTATGGTGTCTTGTGCTTTTTGTAATGCTTCAATATTTGTTGGAGGATGAAGTATATGGTGTCTTAATACTTCTTTTCCCATCAGGGTTGTAGTATGATCTATCAGATCAAAAATGCCGTCTCCATTCTCAGCTGCGAAAACAGATAGGTCCTTTAATGTCGTTTTATCATTCTGCATTACCTGTTAAATGAAAGTCTTTTGCCACGGACGGTAGGATTTATTTTACCATTTTCATAAGCAACAACTCCGTTTACAAAAGTATATTGTATTGCTGCAGGAAAAGTATGTCCTTCAAATGGCGACCACCCGCACTTATATAAAATATTCTCTTTGCTTACTGTTGTTGTAGCATTCATGTCTACTAATACGAGGTCTGCAAAATACCCTTCACGTATATATCCGCGATTTGATATTCGAAAACATTCGGCAGGTGCATGGCACATTTTCTCTACCACTTTTTCAATAGATATCCAGCCCTCTTTTGCATATTGCAGCATCAACAATAAGGGGTGTTGAACTAATGGTAAGCCGGAAGGGGCTTGCTGATATGGCAATTGCTTTTCATCCCAGGTATGCGGGGCGTGATCAGTTGCTATAATATCCAGGCGGTCGTCGAGCAGGCCTTCCCATAATGTTTTTTTATTTTCTGCTGATTTAATAGCTGGATTACATTTGATAAGATTACCGTACCGGGTATAATCATCTGCTGTAAAGTGTAAATGATGCACACATACTTCAGATGTGATGCGTTTGTCTTTAAGCGGCAGCATATTGCCGAATAACTGCAATTCTTTAGCTGTGGATATATGTAAGATATGCAACCTGCTATCATGTTTTTTAGCAAGCTGTACTGCAGCAAAAGAACTTTCAAAACAAGCATCTACGTTTCTTATCAAAGGGTGATAGGAAACATCATCAGCATTTGGGTATTTTTCTTTATTGGCATTAATGATCTTTTCATCTTCACAATGGGTGGCAATTAATAATTCAGACTCGGAAAATATTTTCGTCAGGGTCATGTAATTATCTACAAGCATATTTCCGGTACTCGATCCCATAAATATCTTTATACCACACACTTCTTTCTTCTTGTCATTAGTCCGTAATACCTGATCTGCATTGTCATTAGCTACCCCCATAAAGAAGGAATAATTGGCTGCAGATGTTGCAGCTCCGATGCTGTATTTGGTTTCCAACAATTCCTGTGTAAGTGCAGGTGGTTTAGTGTTTGGCATTTCCATAAAAGAGGTAACGCCGCCTGCTACAGCTGCCTGTGATTCGTGTGATATGTCTGCTTTATGAGTAAGTCCGGGTTCGCGAAAATGAACCTGGTCGTCTATTGCTCCGGGTAGCAGGTATAATCCTTCTGCATTTATTTCTCTATAGTCCCCTTTTGGTTGAATGCTTGCACTCATTTTTTCAACATACCCATCTTTGATCAAAACATCTTGTTGAGTTGCTTTGCCTTCATTTACTACCGTTGCGCTCTTTATCAATATTTGGGACATACTATTTTTACTGCGGTATAAAACCGCTATTTTTACAGCAAATTAACGCTTTTAGATAAATATATTTCATGTATAAAAAAGTCGTTTTTCTCGGTATTGCATTTATCCTGACCATCACCCCTCTTTTTGCTCAAACTACCTATTTGCCTCTTAATTCAGAAGATCATCATATTCTTGATCGCATAGAGACCTTGTCCGGTAAGCTATCGGATAGCTTGTTTTTATCTACAAATCCTGTAATGAGGCGTTATGCTGTACATTTCCTGGAGTGGCAAAGAGATAGCAATAAAGCAGGCCATTTTACTGGAACAGACAATTACAATATGCAACAAATGATATCGGAAAGTGGTGAGTGGGCAGCAAATGAAAATGGCGCTATAGATTCTAAACATCCTTGGTTTAATTCCTTTTATCAAAAGCAGTTTGATTTTTTGCATGTACATACCAAAGATTTTTTTCTTGTTATAAACCCGGTTATCAGTGCTGAAGTGTATAATGAAAAGGATAACAATAAACATTTGCTATACTGGAGTTCCCGCGGATTTGAAGCGCGAGGATGGATAAGTAAAAGGATCAGTTTTTATACATATGTTGCTGACAACCAGGAGCGTGTAGTGTCTTTTGCAAATGAGTGGATACAAAACCATAATGCAGTACCCGGAGCTAATTACTATATCAACGAACCAAATTATTTGTATGACTATTTGATAGCGGCCGGATATTTTGATTTTGCTATTATAAAAGACCATTTGAATGCAACCTTTGGTTATGATAAAAACTTTATTGGCGATGGTATCTACAGCATGTTCTTGAGCGACTTTTCCGCATCTGCACCTTTTCTAAGATTAAATACGCGCATTTGGAAACTGAATTACCAGAATCTATTTATGGAACTGACACCGCAGTTTGTTGGTACTCCTGCCAGTTTGTTGCCGCATAAATATGCTGTAATGCATCACCTGAGTTTGAATGTGACCAAATGGTTAGACATGGGGGTGTTTGAATCCATAGTATTTGATCGCGAAGACCATTTTGAATTCAGGTATTTAAATCCTATTATATTCTTAGGCGAGGCAGAGCAATCATTGGGTACACCTGATAAAAAACACATAGGATTTGATTTTAAAGCTATTGCAGCAAAGCATTTGCAATTTTACGGACAGTTCCTGCTTGATGAATTTAAAGCCAGCAACTTTTTCAGCAATGACGGATGGTGGGGTAATAAGTGGGGCCTGCAACTGGGTGCTAAATATTTTGATGCTTTCACGGTTAAGAATCTTGATCTGCAGTTGGAGCTAAATGTAGTAAGGCCTTACACTTATACGCACTCGGATACTATTGCAAATTATACACATTATAACCAGCCGCTTGCTCATCCGCTGGGTGCTGACTTTATTCAGATAGTAGGTGTTGCTCATTACCAGCCCACGAAGAAGTTATTTATTACTGTAAAGGGTATGTATTACACACAGGGAACGGATACTGGAACGGCAGATTTTGGCAGCGATATTTTTCTCAGTTATCACGACCGTAGTATGGATTATGGTGTAAAGCTGATCAACGGCGTAAAAACTGATTGCGCGCTATTGAACCTGAATCTTTCTTACCAGCTAAAGCCTAATTTATTTATAGACCTGGGAGCTACACATCGCAGGTTTGTATCTGAAAACGCTTCTATACCAAACGCAATTACTACCTATTTTTATGGAGGATTTAGATTAAACATAGCGAGAAGGGATTATGATTTTTATTAGGGTTTAGAAACAAAATTGTATGTGATATTAGAAATGTTGCCTAGCACATCTGACAGTACTTTCATGTCAGTGCCTTTTGTCATAATAGTGATAAGGAAATCTTTTTTACCGCCGAGATATACAATAGCAGACTCGTGCAGTTCGCAATAATTACCCTTAAAATATTCTCCAAATTTGTGCGCAACCGTTGTATTCGCAGGTAATCCTTTTACAACTCCATTTTTGAAATCAGATTCTGCCAGGTAAGAAAGTGCAAACTCTGATGAGGCTAATGAAAGATAAGTACCATTATATAAGACTTTTAGAAAAGTAGAATATTCTTTTACGGTAATACCTGCGTCATCCCTGTCTGTATTGGGCATGGGTACGTTTAAGTCTGCAAAAACTTTCTTATACACATCCGGGTTGTGATAATTATATAAGAGATACAATGCATCATTATCAGAATATGCTATTAGATATTGTAATAACTCGCGTATAGTATAGGTGTGGCCTGGTTCTAAACTTTTTGAAGGAAACATTTGTTTTGGGAGAGAGCTATCATGTTGTTTAAATAATACCTTTTCGTTTAATATCTCAGGTTTTGTCTCCGCCATTCTCGCAAATGTAAATAGCACGGGTAGTTTTAATAAAGAAGCGGGATGATATTGTTCGTCCGGGTTGACGTCTGTCCATTCACCGTCATCTAATGTTCTGATATAAACTGATGCAGATACCAGTTTACCGGATTGTTTTTGATTATCAATATATGCTGATATTTCCTGCTCCAGGGGTTTCAAAGTGGTTGCTTCACAATCTCTTTCTGCAAACAATAGAGGGTCAACATATTTATAGCCTTTCAATCGTATAAGATCAAAATTGTTGCATGAAGAAACATCTGTATCAGTATTGGAAGGAGTAATTACATTTTCAGTAGTTGCTTTAGTAACAAAATAAGTGATCAATGCGCTCATTAGAATTGCAACTGCAAGAAAATAGGCAGGTATTTGTTTCACGATTTAAAGGTGTTTTTGGTAAACGACTTTAATTATATAATGAATAAAATAAATGTAATAGGTGGGTTATATAATTTGACTTTTTCTAACTGTATTGGTTTAAAAGAAAAAAATAAAAAGTGGAGCCGGCGGGAGTCGAACCCGCGTCCAAACAAAGGCCCGATAAGCTTTCTACATGTTTATTTCCGGATTAATTGTCGGGAAATGGCCGGACCGGAACAAACCAACCATTTCCTTATCTGCTTTAGTTTCATTCTGCAAGCGCAGTAATTGCGGAACTATCCCGTTATTTGTTTGATTGGGCGGCAGTAGCAGGAACAGGCGCCTGCCAGTTGCGGCCATAATGACTAGCTAATCACTGATTAGGCAGCCATGGCGTAAGAATAATCGCCATATAAAAGTTGAGCATTCTGATTAAAGTGCTAATTACACAACGCACTACATGCTTACTTACCCTGCTCTATGCTGTCAAAACCAGTCGGCCCCAATATAGTGTGAACAGTAATTAATAATATTCAGTTAACAGTTGAAGGAGAGTAACCCGAATACATCGGGATGTACCATATGTCAAAGAACTACATTGCAAAATTACGAAATATAAAAGGCTTCGCTTGTTAAAGTTGAAATGCGCTTATTTTTTAAATAGCCTGAACACATCCAGCCCGTTTGCATAGAGCATCAACGCGAGCAGTATTACCAACCCAACAGTGGTAGCGCGTTCCATGATTTTTTCGCTCACCTTACGTCGTGTTACCAATTCCCAAATAAGAAAGATGACATAACCGCCATCTAAACCCGGTATTGGTAATAGATTCATAAAAGCAAGGATGATTGATATGAATGCAGTAAGTGCCAGAAAATCGTACCAATGAAACTCCGGAGAGAATAATTTACCAAAGCTTACAATACCTCCGAGGCTCTCAGAAGCCTTGATCTCTTTGGATGTAAATATTAATTTGAATTGCAACCAATAATTCTGAAACTGAACAATAGTATGGCTAAAGCCTTTTCCGACAGCTTCGATGGGTGCATATTTTATTCTTGCCAGTGTAAAAAAGTCTTCACCGGGCTTTACAAAAAAACCGAGCGCTTTATCTTTTGGCACCACACCACTGAACTGTGCCAGTTGTGTATGATTGCGTATGGCAGTGATGGTAATGGGTTTGCCAACCAATGTTCTTTTTATGGAATCAAATTCATCGTAAAAGAAAACAGGTATATTGTTGATAGCAATAATGCTGTCACCTTCCAACAGGCCCATTCGTTGGGCTTCCATTTTCTTGGCAACCTGTGCAATAACTATTGGTGAACGGGGTAGTATGAATGTGTTTTTTTGCCCCTTTATAATACTATGTACAGTACCGGCAGGTATATTGATATTAACAGTTGCATCACCACGTTTTACATTGATGGTAGAGGCTTCATTGAGTATCATGGTAGGCACTATCTTATTAAAACGATCAACAGGTCTGCCATCAATACCTACAATTTTATCGCCATTCCGAAGGCCAATACTTTTTGCGACACTATCTGCCATGATGCCATACTTTGCGTTGGCTGTAGGTAAATATTCTTCTCCCCAGATACCAAACATGAACATGTAAATAATCATACCCACCAGCACATTTATAATAATACCGCCCAACATGATGAACAAGCGTTGCCATGCCGGTTTACTGCGGTACTCCCATGGCTGCGGTGGGAGTGCCATTTGTTCTTTATCCATGCTCTCATCTACCATACCGGATATTTTTACATAGCCGCCTAAGGGGAACCAACCTATACCATATTCAGTGTCTCCCACTTTCTTTTTGAATAAAGAAAAATTGAGCAGTCCTGAAAATGGAAATAGGAAATCAAAGAAGAGATAAAATTTCTCCACTCTTGTTTTGAATAAGCGAGCGAATAAAAAGTGTCCGCCTTCGTGAAGGAGTATCAATATAGATAATGCGGCAATCAATTGAATGGCTTGCACTGCACCACCGGATAATAAGAATATTGCGTTTAATAGCATAAGAGGGGCAAAAATAGCTTAGTAAATTGATAGTTGGCTTTTCTTAACAAATTCTGCAGCATATATCCTCGCTTCCCTGTCGCTTTGCAGATAATCTTCGAGGGTAGGTTGGGCAATAGGAGCCACTTTAGCCATTGTTTTTTCGATCATATCACTCATTTCGAGGAAGCCGGCCTTATTTTGTAAAAAAGCATGCACTACTACCTCGTTAGCTGCATTCAATATGCAAGGCGCGTTGCCACCCAAGTTGAGTGCCTCTCTCGCCAGCGCAAGGTTGCGGAATGTTTTCATGTCAGGTTCTTCAAAACTGAGTTTGGATACTTCTTTAAAACTGAAGCGTTTGAAATTATTATTAATGCGATGCGGGAATGCCAAAGCGTATTGTATGGGCAGTTTCATATCAGGTACGCCCATTTGAGCTTTAATAGAACCATCTACAAACTGCACCATGGAATGAATGATAGATTGGGGATGGATGACCACTTCTACCTGGTTGTTTTCGAGGCCAAAAAGCCATTTGGCTTCTATTATTTCCAGTCCCTTATTCATCAGGGTAGCACTGTCGATAGATATTTTGGCGCCCATATTCCAGTTAGGGTGCTGCAATGCGTGTGAGGCTTTTACATTCACCAAAAAGTTTTGCTTGCGCCCTAAGAAAGGGCCGCCTGAAGCAGTGAGGATGATCTTTTCTATTTTATCAAGGTTCTCCCCTACAAGGCACTGAAATATGGCTGAGTGCTCACTGTCTACGGGGATGATATGTACTTTTTTTTGCGTGGCGCGCTGCATTACCAACTCACCTGCAACCACCAGCGTTTCTTTATTAGCAAGCGCTATTTGTTTACCTGCATCAATAGCAGATAATATAGAAGACAAACCCGCGAAACCCAATATGGCACCCAGTACCATATCTACGGTGTCCCATTGCACCAGATCATTCAATGCAGAAGCACCAGTAAATACTTTTACCGGAATATCTTTTATTGCAGACCGTACCGTTTCATATTTAGATTCATCTGTGATGACCACGGCGTTAGGTGTGAACCTCCGTGCTTGTTTTATAAGCAGGTCGGCATTGCTATGCGCAGTTAAGACCTCTACTTCAAATAATTCGGGGTGAGCTGCTACCACTTCCAGGGCCTGTGTGCCTATGGAACCTGTTGAACCTAAAATCGCCAATCGCTTCATGTATACTTCTTAATTATTATTTGATTTGCTCACTCGCCAAAGATAGGATTAAATAGCCTAGAAGCTGACAGGCTGAAACGCTAATAATAGCGAGCAAAATGTTAAGGTTTATTGGTGAACGTCGCATTTTCTTTGAATAAATTTTTTTGGGAGAAATGGGAGATTGAATCGT
>Ga0206886_1081_pt1 | contig 20440 bp, 15 predicted proteins | sample Alteio_BWOrgHeat_92_FD_152952 | JGI IMG/M metagenome (GOLD analysis project Ga0206886, IMG submission 152952) | Enriched cells from forest soil in Barre Woods Harvard Forest LTER site, Petersham, Massachusetts, United States - Alteio_BWOrgHeat_Nextera2 ... | reverse complement strand
ATAATCAGTTGCCCCAAGATCGAATCCCTCGACGACATCTTTGTTCTGCCGCTTGGCTGTGAGCAAAATCACCGGCGTAGCGCGCAGCATTTCTTCTTCACGAATTTTTTGCAGAACCGCGAGCCCATCGAGCCCCGGCATCATGCGGTCGATGATAGCAAGCTGAGGGCGTTCCTTGCGCATAATGCGGATCGCCTCTTCGCCATCTTCGGCATATAGCATACGAAAACCAAGCATGCGGAATTTGTGCTGCAGTAGGCCGCGCACCGCCGCATCGTCATCCGCAACCAGAATGGTCATCTTGAGCCGCTTGAGCAGACTCCGAATACGAGCGACAAGCCTGTCTGGCTCGAACGGTTTGGTGACGTAATCGACGGCCCCGGCGCTCATGCCGGAAATGATATCGGGTGTACGATTGTTCGCGGTCAGCATAATGATTTGCGCCGGCAATGATTTTCCGTCTTCACGCATACGCTCGAGCATTTCGAGACCGCTCATGCCTGGCATGCGATCGTCGAGCACAATAAGATCAGGTTTGCAGCGATCGATTAACTCCTGCCCTTCCTTACAGTCGCCGGCGACCAGGACATCGGCATCGCGGCTCAAAAGTTGCTGCAACATGCCGCGAATGGCAGCGTCATCATCGACGATTAGAATTGTTGGTTTCATATCGCCAGTGCGCAAAGCCGCTTTTACCATGCCGATATCAACCTCGTGCTCTTGCGAGGGCGGCGTGTCCTTTGCCTGCTGCATGGCGGCATCACATGATGCGATCAAAGCACGGGTGAGAGCGGCAATCGCGGCCCCATCGGCGACGGCATCGAGCGCATCCTCGAGCGCACGGCCGGTGGCACTGACATCAGGATAGCCATAAGTACGTCCAGTACCCTTGAGGCTATGCGCATGGATACGAACGGCCTCGCGCTCACCTTGCGTCATCTTTTGTTGCTCGCAATTCACAAGAAAGCGCGCCAATTCGGCGCGGCGCGTAGCAAGCTGTGCTATGTATTTTTCCCGTAAATTGGCTGGAATTGCAGAATTATCTGGGGGCATAGGTTTCTTTCGAAAGGAGAATTCGTTCGTGCCGTTGGTACGGCCCACATGATCAACACAAAGTTAACAACTGCATCAATTTCATACAGCGCTATGCAAGACGAAAAGCTAGAAAGAAATTTTCAAAAAAATTTCATACGCCCGCATGAAAAATTTTATTTTTCAACCTAATCGAAACCACGATGAGCCTAGGATGAAATTTCCGAACGAATCACTCGGTCTCGTCGTGGCTATTTTTGGTGAGGCATTTCATGAAATCCATCTCAGCTTTTGCCGATGATAAGAAAGTCGATAACCGCTCCATAAAGCTTCGCCAAAATTATCATGATGTCTTGCGACGTCGCATAACTGAGTTGCGGACCTTCTCAAAACGTTGCAATGAAGGTCAACTCGCGATGGCAGAAATTGAAGATATCCATTTGCGTGTACGGAGCCTTGCCGGCTCGGGCGCGACCTATGGCTACCCGTCCGTGAGTGCTGCGGCCGATCCACTTGATCAGGCGCTCGACAGCCCCACGACGATTGGCCTCAATAATATTGCCTTTATGGTCGATAATCTAACCGCTACATGTGAGCAGGCCCTTATGGTGGAGAGTAATCTTCCTCTATTCACCACACCGGCATCGCAGCCAGGTTCATCGCGGCCGGTTTTGCTGACAATTGACGATGATCCTGCCATTCACGATCTCGTCAAGGCGATGCTGGGGGATAACAACAAAATTATTCCTGCCTACAATGGCACTGAAGCACTAAATGCGATTAAGCAGGAACGTCCCGATCTTATTTTGCTCGATAATTATATGCCCGGCACCGAGGGTTTGAAGTTACTGGAAGATTTGAACAGCACCGAAAAGCAGGCATCCCCGATTATTATGTTAACGGCCGACGATAATCCACGCGAAATCATGCGTGCTGCGGAAGCAGGCGTGGCGGATTACGTAACCAAACCATTCGAACCGAATGTACTGGCCGAAAAAATCAACACATTAATACGACGCTTTCAAACAACCGTGCTCGTTACACACAACAATTCCATGGTACGCGAAATGATCGCCGGAAAATTGCGCCGTGCGGGCCTTTCGGTGACGGAAGCCTGCGATGGCGAAAAAGCACTCACTGAAGCTGTGGCACGCATGCCAGATCTTATATTGCTCGACCAATCGATGCCGGGCATGGAAAGCAAGATGGTTCTCAAGACGCTGCGTGGCGATAAACGCACACGTCATATCCCCATCCTGTACCTAGCGGCTGATCGCAAGGGTCATCAGACACTCGAGAATCTTGATACAGGCGCCACCGATCATCTTGGCGCCTTCCCACCCGACAAAGTCGCCGCACGCATCATGGATGCGCTGGGGCAAGAGAGTCCCTGGTTTTAGTTCCTCTATCGTTTCCTCAAAGATAATCTCCCATGAAAAACCTGCGCGTGCTCGCGGTCATTGCCGTGTTTATCGGCGGCTTTGCCTATCTGGTTTCTTTTTCGAAACCCGGACCGGCCATGCAGATTTTTGCGGGCATTTCAGGCCCATCCGAAAAAACAGTGGTCGCAACTAGCAAGGAAACACATTGGCAAAATTATAGTAGTGGATCGGATAGCCGACTTGCCATTTTTCTCACGCAACCAAAATCCAACTGGCTTGGCCTCGCTCACGGGCTGAAATCCATAGGCGTCCCCTTCTCGATCACGAATGACTATGCCGAAGCGCTCCGACACAAAGTGGTGATTGCTTATCCACTTGTGTCCCCTTCGACCGTAAGCATGGATGGCATGCGTGCACTTGCCGATTTCGTCCGAAATGGCGGCACGTTGATCGGGTTTGAGGTGTTCGGCAGCACAATGCAGGACATTTTTGGTTTTAAAAACACGGTTGCTCTACGCGCACGCCATCAGCTCAAATTCACGCATCCTGCAGCAGATGCCGACCCGTTGGAAAAGACAATTCCGATCGACAGCGCAAAAACCACCGAACCTATGGGCGTCTATACCTATAAAGATCCTTCTGGATTGCCAATCGCCGTATATGAAGATGGTGGCGCTGCGATTATCGAGCACAAAACCGGAAATGGGCAAGCGATTGCTTTTGGTCTCGATCTCGGCGCTTTGATATTGAAAGGCCACAACAACCGTCAGGAAAACATGGCGCGCAGCTATGATGATGGTTATGAACCCACGCTCGATGTGCTGCTACGCTTGATCGAAGATATCTATCGCCACGGCGACGATCGAGCTGTCACACTCCAACCAATCCCCAACAACAAAAAGCTCGCCGTTCTACTGACGCATGATATCGACTACACGCGCTCGCTGACCAACGCTATCGATTACGCCACCTACGAACATGATGCCGGCATTCGCGCCACCTACTTCATGCAAACAAAATATATCCGTGATTATAACGACGACGTCATTCTCGGCCCTGATAGCCCGGACTACCTCAAAAAGTTACGCGATCTCGGCATGGAAATCGGCAGCCATACGGTTTCCCATTCACGACAGTTTGCCCATTTCTCGATGGGCGATGGCAGGGAAACCTATCCCGAATATCATCCCTTCGTCCAAACCAAGGATGTCACTAACGGCGGCACGATCCTCGGTGAATTGCGCGTGAGCCGGTTTTTGATCGAACAATTGGTACCGGGCGTACATGTGGCCAGTTTCAGGCCCGGCTATTTGTCAAATCCCTATGCCTTACCTCAAGCCCTTGTGGCCACAGATTATGCTTTCAGTTCTTCCGTGACAGCAAATGACTCTCTTACACATCTTCCGTTTCAGCTGAATTACGACCGCAGCACGACAAGTGAAATGCCAATCTATGAATTTCCAATCACGCTTTCCGATGGACCTCCCATACTCTCCGACCGCCTTCCTCAAGGCATAGGTCTTGCCAAAAAAATCGCGCGGCATGGCGGATTATTCGTTATTTTGATTCATCCAGATGTCGTGGAACCGAAGCTTGGTTTCGAGAAAAAATTTGTCGCTTCCACCAAAGATTTTTCGTGGTTCGGCACAATAGAGGATTTCGGCAGCTGGTGGACAGCGCGTGATGCCGTGCAGATCGATAGTCATTGGCTGGATGGCAAACTCATTGTGCACATAACCTCACAACTCCCGATTGATGGACTTACCCTCACCCCGCCCTCAGGACTACATCCCTCCGGTGAACAACCGATCATCAAGGCGGCTGATAGTCACAATGTGGTGCTAGGAAAGCTAAAAGGTACTGTGGATATTGACTTCACGCATTGATCGGCAATGATGCCACAGCGCGTTTATGCGCTGTTTTTTAGCATATTTTTCATTTGATTATACGGCCTCAATGACTAGTTTGGGCGTTATGGCTCAGGACCAAACCCCAAAAACCACAAAACTCGTTCGTCTCGAACAGGGCGAACTCGACAATGTTGTCGCCAAACACGAATTGTTTCGTAGAGGCCGCGCAGGTGGTGCGCGCGCTAATCTCGCGCATCACGATCTAACACGGCTTTCGCTGCGCGAGCGAGATCTTTCGCATGCCGATTTTACCGGCTCGATACTTTATGAAACCGATCTCGGCAAGGCGCGGCTCGATTATTGTCAGTTCTTTGCCTGCGATTTGCGTCGCGCCAATTTCCGCGAGGCCAGCCTGATCCGTGCTGATCTGCGTGGCGCCTGCATGCGTGGGGCCAGCATGACTAGTGCTGATCTAACCGATGCCGATCTACGCGAAGGCTCTTTCGCCTCTTACGATCCCAAAAAAGGCCTCAGCTTCGCCAGTGAAAATCCTGATTGGAAAGGCAATGTCGGCAGCGTCGATATGCGTGGAGCCACTTTGGCTTCGGCTAAGCTATCGGGTGCAGTAGCCTCCAACTCGAATTTCGAAGATGCCAATCTCACCAAAGCAACCTTTATTCGTGGCGATTTAACGGGCGCCAATCTGGCAGGTGCCAATCTCGCCGGTGCCGATCTCAGCCATTGCGTGCTGAAGAACGTCATCATGCGCGGCGCCAATTTGTCTGGCGTGCAAATGGATACGTCCAAGATGATCAATGTCGATATGAGCGGGGCTTTAACTGACAAGCCGGCCGGCAAAACAATTGACCAATTGGCGATCCCATTACAACAAGCATTGATCCTGCATAAGCAATGGCTCGACACTGAAGGTGCCAAGGGCCAACGCCTTGATCTAAGCGGTTTCGATCTTCGCAAAGCTGCCTCCTTTGGAGATGTCGATCTTACGATGCTCATCGCCGAAAAGGCGATTTGGTATGCGCAGGATCTTTCCGGCATGAACCTCGCCGCCTCGCGCCACAAAGGCAGTGATATGCGCAGTTGCATTCTCGACCGGGCTGATTTGCGCGGCAGCAATTTCACGCAAGCCACACTTTCCGGTGCAAAATTGCGTGGTGCGCGGTTTGAGCCGCTTCTGATCGGAAAAGACCGCCTTCTCAAAGCGGAATTTATCGGTGCCAATTTGCGTTATACCGATTTCACCGGGGCCAATTTACGCGAAGTGGATTTTGCTGCCGCCGATCTCGGTTATGCCAACTTCTCGGGAGCTGACGTCGAGGGTGCCCGTTTCCACGAAAGCGTTTTCGAGGAAACCAAGATCGATATGGACAAGATCGACTCTTCCACCGCCGTCATCAAGAAACCACCGATGGGCGATTAATTTGCCGCGGCTATGGCGATTGCCATGGCTGCAAAAGTAGTATAGAACAAATCATGAACATTGATAGTGCCTTCGTGAACTGGCTATTTCTCGATCTCAATAGTTTCTTTGCTTCTTGCGAGCAGCAGGAAAATCCCGAGCTGCGCGGCCGTCCAATCATCGTCGTGCAGATGGAAACAGATAGTACCTGTGCGATCGCCGCAAGCCGGGAAGCCAAAAAATTCGGCATCAAAACCGGCACCATGGTGTGGGAAGCAAAAAAGCTATGCCCTCACCTAAAGCTGGTCAAAGCGCGACACCAAAATTATGTCGATTATCATCATCGCGTTATCGAAGCCATTGATACCTGCCTACCAGTCGAGAAAGTTTGCTCCATCGACGAGATGGCCTGTCGCCTGACGGGAAAGGAACGCAGCGTGCCACTTGCGCGCGCGCTGGCCCACAAAGTCAAAGCCGCTATCCGTGCGCGCGTGGGCGAATATATGACCTCCTCCATCGGCCTCGCACCAAGCCTGTTTCTCGGCAAGGTTGGCAGCGATATGCAGAAACCCGATGGTCTCGTGGTGATTACCAAAGAGGACTTACCCCACATCCTTCATCGGCTCGAACTAACCGATATCTACGGCATCGGCCGGCAGATGGAACATCGGCTCAATCACGCAGGCATCACGACGGTTGCCCAACTCATGCAAGCACCGCGCGACAAGCTGCGAAGAGTGTGGGGTGGAATTAACGGCGTTCTGTATTACGAACTCCTGCATGGGGCCGATTTGCAATTCCCTTCATCATCGGAAACGCACAGCGTTAGTCATCAACATGTGCTGGAACCAGCCCTGCGCACGACCGACGGCGCGCGCCAATTCTCTCAACATCTCCTCGCCAAAGCCGTCGAGCGGCTTCGCAACAAGGATTATTACGGCCGACATCTCGGCCTGTTTCTTTCCTGGACTGGCGATTACGGGCGCTATTGGGATGAAACTGATTTTCATGAAACCCAAAGCACAGATTTTCTGCTAACGCGGCTTGCCAAGCTTTGGCACAGTGTGCCGGATTTCAAGCCAGTGAAAGTTGGCGTGGTCTTGTTTGGGCTCGTGCCCGCCGCCCGACATCAGCCTGATTTATTCGCCGACAATGGTGTGAGCACGCTGGCAAGACGGCATCGCCTCTCTCCCATCATTGACCGGATCAACCGCCGCTACGGCCGCGGTGCGATCGCCTTCGGACTTCAGGATGCACAAATCCGTCACTTCACCGGCCACGCCGCCTTTCAGCGCGTACCGGAACGGTGGGAGTTTTGAGGAGTGGCTTGTGTGGCTGCGCCACGCGAAGCGAGCGCGGCAACTAGTCCGTCTTCGCCCCTTCGGGGCTACGCCGGACACGCTTCACTCACTGCGCTCGCGAAGCGTGGTGACCCCGATGGGATTTGAACCCATGGCCCTCTGATTAAAAGTCAGATGCTCTACCGCTGAGCTACGAGGTCATAATGCGAAAAAACATATAGTTAGATGTCCGCCAATGGAAGCGGAATTCCCCCGCTAACCAAACATAGGCAATTTGCCCACTTCTATTTTAGATACTCAAAAATGGGTGCAGCGGCACTGAAGGCCGCTCCCTTGCAGCCCTCCATTCTGCTTCATCGCTACCCAAATAAGACCCATCAGCATGCCTAAGATATTGGAAAACATAAAACTTATAATGCAATTGAGAATCATTTGCATTCTCATCTGGAAAGAAATATAAGCGGAGCCGGTTCTTTCAAAGAAGGGAATTCCACTCATGCAAGCATCTCCGGCTCCCCGCATCTCCACCTGGTTTCAAGACGAAATCGAAGAAGAAGGCATGTTCGAGGATCATGCCTATTTGTGGCAGCACATGATCCAGGCCATGCCGGAAAAAGACTTAACCCGGTTTCATGTGCTCGATTACGGGTGCAATCGAGGTGGTTTTTTACAAACCCTCTTCCGGCAACGGCCGTTCAAACAAGCCCTCGGCGTCGACATCGCCGAAGTCTCACTTGCTATAGCGCGCAAACGAAATGCCCATATCCCGGCCGAGTTCATTTTGCCGGCACAACTCGAGCATCACAAAAACAGCATAGACATAGCTTTCAGTCATGAGGTTCTTTATTTGCTGCCGAACCTAGACGATCACGCCGCCGCAATCGCGCATGTTCTAAAAAAAGATGCTGTTTATTACGCTGCCATTGGTTGTCATACGGGCAATCCTCTGTGGCAGCGCTGGCGAGAATTAATCACTCAATCGACCACCCTGCCCGTTTTCGATTACAGCCTTGATGACTATGCCGCTTCATTCCGGCGGGCCGGCATGCGCATCGAGATGCGCTCGTTTCAGTTGCAGGACTTTATCCTGATTAAACCGGACAATCCCTATTTCCCCACAGCCGCCGACAGCCTCGACTATCACACGCGCGTGAAAACGATCATCCGCGCAACCAAGGAAGGATGATCGCAATGCACCTCTTTCGTCAGCAGGCCAACATCGACACCTATCTCACTCGCGCTGCGAATACATATGCCTTCCTCGAGCGGCAAACCGATTTGTCCCCACGCAATGGCGAACTAAACAAAATGCTACACGGTTTTGTTACAGACACCATGCGACCGCGCAGCAAAGAAGAAACGATCGCTATTCTTAACGCCCCCACTCTGCGAGAAATCGCGCCAGGGCTAAGGCGGCTACTGGGTCGCGCCGAATATGAAATGGAACAATATTGCGCCAACGCCATGATCGGCAACGAGCCAAATGCTCAAGAACGCTATGCCTCCTATCCCCATTTTATCTATCGCAAAAATTATGAGGCACTCGTCGCCAGCGAATTGCACGCGATGCGGTGGTGGATCAAACAGCCACCACTCAAAAAGGACCGGGAAAGCGTCGCCTTTGTTGGCGCTGGCCCGCTCCCGATTAGCGCCATCATGTTTCATAAGCGTACGGGCTTACCTGTTACCTGTGTTGATAGCGATGAGCGTGCCTTCACACTGGGTCGCGATCTAATTTTTCACTTGTCCGCGACCAATCCGCAAATGAAGGATCTTCATAAGCATGTGCATTATGTTCACGCGGCAGGCGAGGATCACGATTACGTCACCCATCCCATTGTTTTTATCGCCAGTTTAGTCGCGCAGAAAGCTCCCGTTGTTATGCAGATCGTGAGAAGCTCGCATACAGTTTCGACCACGGTGATCCGTACGGCAGAGGGATTGAGCACTCTGCTCTATCAGCCCGAAGGTTGCGCTCCGGGCCAGGAAGAATATAATGTCTATCTCACCGGCAAAACCCGGCCTACCGCTCGTGCAATCAATAGCAGTCTCGTTTATCGCTTCCCTCCCGGCAAATGCTGGATGCGGAACAAGATCGAGTGGCAAGGACAGGCGGAAGATATGCATGTTTTAAGACCGCAGAAATTCCGCATGCGCACACGGCCTTACGACCAAGGTATTTAGGAAAGATGCCCAAAATGAAACCGACCATTCGCACCTTTCTATTTCTAGTGTGCCTGGCAGCCACCCCTGCTCTGGCCCACAGCTACAAACAAGGCGATATCGAAATCGGCCATGTATGGACGCGCGCGACGGCTGCAGGCATGACAACGGCGGCAATTTATTTTCCGCTTCTTAACACCGGCAGCGCGCCCGATAAATTGATTGGCGCGACAAGTGATCTCGCCGGTAAAATCGAAATTCATCAGGATCTGAACGAAAACGGCATTTCAAAAATGCGCAAGCTCGATATGTTGCCACTCGATCCGAACATACCGGTTGCCCTTAGCCCCGGCGGCACTCACCTGATGGCTTTTGGCGTCAAACAACAACTTAAGCAGGGCGAAAAGTTCCCGCTTACACTGCAATTTGAAAAAGCAGGAACGATAAAGGTAGACGCCGTGATCGAAGCGCCCGGCGCCATGGGCGGCGGACATTAGTCTCGCACTTCCGGGTTAACCTTCCGTCGGCCGTCTTTGTCCTTGAGGCGCTTGGCAAGGTCGCTCGCTATGCGCACGCTGACAAAAGGCTTCACATTCCCGCCAAGCCGCGCGATTTCCTTTACAAAGCGCGAAGAAACAAATTGCGTGCCTTCGGTCGCGGTAAGGAAAATGGTTTCGATTTTTGGGTTCATGCGGTAATTCATCGCCGCCATCTGGATTTCATATTCGAAATCCGAAGCGGCGCGCAGACCGCGCACAATCACTGAAGCGCCAATTTCTTTGGCAAAATACATCAGCAGATTTTCAAACGGCATCACCTCGATATTCTTGATACCTTTACGCTTAAGCGTTTCAACTTCTTGTACAACCATCTTCACACGCGCCTTGGTATCGAACAGCGGCCCCTTGCCGGCGTTCTTGGCCACACCGATCACAAGCCGATCCACCACCTTCGCGGCGCGCTGAATGATATCGATATGCCCGAGCGTGATCGGATCGAAAGTGCCGGGATAGAGGCCGGTGCGCTTGGTTTCCCGCATGGTTACAAAACCTTAGTTGAAAATAATGTATCCGTTGAAATTAACCTTACAAAAAGCGCATCATGCAGCAAGCGATTATTTCTGATCCATTTCAGGTAGTTCACAACATGCTTCCGCCCGACGAATTGAACAAATTACCTATCGCCAAAATTATGAATTTGGCCAATGGTGAAGAAGCGCAAGGCAATCTGCCTGATGCGGTTCGCTATTGGGCCGAAATTGCCAAGCGTCCTCAAACATCGGAGCCCAACACCACGCCTGAGGAGTTCTTTGCTAACCAGCGCATGGCTTACTTCAATATCGGCGCACGATATGCACAGCAATGCACAGCCACAAACGATAAAAACGAGAAGATAAAGTTCTTTCAGTCCGCACTGTCGGCTTTACTGCCCATTCACGCTTCGGCCTATAGGCTGCCTCAAACTTCGCTTTACTTAGGCATACTTCATGAAAATGTAGCCATATTTTATCTTGCCGCCATGCAGACAGAGGAACAGGCAGAAGCCATCGCTCCATTGTTTGTCGAGGCCACAAAATATTATGAGGTTGCTGCGAGCATGGATGATTACGACAATAAAAAGTACCCACAAACTGCCGCTAACTGTTTAGGTTGTTTTTATGCAAGAGGCATTGGTGTAGAAAAAGACGTAGAAAAAGCATTTGCCTGGCACCTAAAGGGCGCCGAAGGCGGCTGGTGGGAAGCGCAGATAAATGTCGCCGTTTCGCTTTATCTGGGCCGCGGGACCGAGCAATCCTTGCCGCAGGCGTCGGAATGGCTGGACAAAGCGCTGCCGCAAATTCCGGAAAACAACCCACTTAAAAGTGAAGCAACATACTTTCTTGCGCAAATCGCGCGGGAGACAGGCTCGATGCCGTCGCGACCCGAAGCTTTAAAGGTTTCAGAAGTTTTAAAAGATCTGGCAGTTAAAACACCCGAGTTATAATTATTCCCCAGCTGTTTCCGCGCCATCGCCCTTCTGATCATCCAACGCCACCGCTGAAACGACTGCTTTGGCATTACGCGGTTACGATTAATTTATTTTGGATCTAGGAAATAGGCCGCCGCAGTCCTCGCTCGAGGATCCGTACCAGAAGGCGCGGGGGGCGTACCATGCGGCAGCCTGGGACCATGTAAAGATGCCACAGCTCCACCAACACGTGTATCGAAAGACCACCACTTATAACCAAAAAATCGATTCCAGGCGCCGGGGTATTTTGTTGAAAGACCGTCATAGGCAATGATGCCCGTATAAAAACCATCTCTATGAGTTTTTGTCATGAAATAGTTACTTCTTCCCCCAGTTCGCTTTTCGTCCATGCCAAACTCGCGTGTCCCTTCATTGAAAGCACCAAACTTACCCATTTGCCTTGCCTTCATACTATCAAACATAACGGCAAGAACGTGCACATGATCTTCGATAAAAATTTCCCTGTTTCGTTTATCGCCAACGCCCTTCAAACACTCGTGCATAAAATCTTTTACTGTAACAATCCTGCCATCTTCCATTTTCATATATGGCTCAGAAGACCGTCCATTTTGCACGCTAATAAAAGCTTTGTTTGCAATAGATCTGGATATAGCTTGGCGCTCTTCTTGCTCGGCCGCGCCTACGATAAAGGCACGCCCTTCCGGCCTCTGCCATCCAAAGCATAGAGCAAGCTCAACCCCCTTGTTGCCGACTCTTTTCAAAGTCTCCAGATTGCAGACACCAAAGGAGGTTTTTATTTTCCGGTGTACCGGGATTTCTTCATGGTCTGAAATTATTTTCATATCAATTCTGCGTCGGTTATAAGTGTTACGAGAGCAATTATAACCAAATTATGGCCATCATGACATTCGTTAAAATACTTTCACCTATACATTAATAATAAAATACACCCCCAATTTTGTAATGGCCTAATGCGATCTATTCCTCGGTATTCGTATCGATTTCGTGATCGGCACTCTCTCCGGAAGTATCCTCCAGCGCCGCCACAGAAACCACTTTCTCGGTTTCATCGACACGGAAGACGGTCACGCCCTGTGTTTTGCGCCCCGCGATGCGGATATCCTTCACCGGCATGCGGATAATCTGGCCGCCGTCTGATACGAGCATAATGTCCTGATCGTCCTTCACCGGGAAGGTTGCGACGATCTTGCCGTTACGTTCGGACATCTCCATGTTCCAGATGCCCTGCCCGCCGCGATTGGTGATGCGATATTCGTAAGCCGAGGTGCGTTTGCCGTAGCCGCGCTCGGAGACGGTGAGCAAGAACTCTTCCTGTTTCGCCAATTCAGCAAAGCGCTCGGGCGATAGCGTGACGGCTTTCGTGACTTCTTCCTCATCACCGCTGCTTTCTTCCGTCTCGCCTTCGGCACGGCGCGCCGCGTTGGCCTGACGGATGTAGGCAACGCGCTCTTCGGCTTCAGCCTCAACATGACCGAGGATCGACATCGACATTACTTCGTCCTTGTCAGCCAACTTCACACCACGCACGCCAACAGAAGTACGGCCTGTAAACACGCGCACATCCTCAACCGCAAAGCGGATCGATTTACCAGCTCTAGAAGCCAGCAGCACATCGTTCTTTTCCGTACAGGTACGGACGGCAATCAGTTTATCTCCTTCTTCCAGTTTCATCGCGATGATGCCTGACGGGCGCACATTGCTGAAATCGGAAAGCTGGTTGCGGCGCACGGTGCCCGCCGAAGTGGCAAACATCACATTGAGATTTTCCCATGTTGCTTCATCCTCAGGCAAATGCAGCGTGGCAGTGATGGTTTCGCCCTGCTCCAGCGGCAGCAAATTCACCAGCGCCTTGCCTCGCGCCTGTGGATTGCCGAGCGGGAGCTTGTAGACCTTGAGCTTATAAACGCGGCCGAGCGTCGAGAAAAACAGCATCGGCGTATGCGTACTCGCCACAAAAATTTCACTGACAAAATCTTCTTCCTTCGTGCTCATGCCCGTGCGCCCCTTGCCGCCGCGCTTTTGTGCGCGATAGGTAGAAAGCGGCACACGCTTCACATAGCCGGCATGACTGACCGTAACGACCATATCTTCTCGCTGGATCAAGTCCTCAATGTCGGTTTCGTCTTCCTGCTCCACGATTGTGGTTCTGCGCGGGGTAGCAAATCTCTCGCGGATATCGGTAAGTTCGTCCGACATTATTTGCAGCACGCGCGAGCGGTTACCAAGAATATCGAGGTAATCCTTGATGCGCTCGACTACTTCCTTCAGATCGTTGCCGATCTTGTCGCGCTCAAGACCTGTAAGGCGATGCAGGCGCAGATCAAGGATGGCCTTGGCCTGCATCTCCGACATTTTGTAGGTATTGTCCTTGCCGAGCGTGGCATGCTCATCCACCAACGCGATAAGCGGGGCTACATCCTTCGCTGGCCAGGCGCGAACCATAAGTTCCTGCCGGGCAATGGTGGGATCTTTCGCCTTGCGAATGAGGGCGATCACTTCATCGATATTGGCGACGGCCACCGCCAAACCAAGCAACACATGCGCACGATCGCGCGCCTGACGCAGCTCAAACTCGGTGCGCCGCGTAATCACGCGTTCACGGAAATTGATGAAGGCAGTAACGACCTGCTTCAAATTCATCAATTCCGGACGACCGGAATTGAGCGCCAGCATATTGACGCCGAAGCTGGTCTGCAGCGCCGTATGCTTGAATAATTGATTAAGCACGATATCCGGCATCGCGTCGCGCTTTAGCTCGATCGTGACACGTACGCCGTCACGATCCGAATGATCGTCAACGCCACTAATGCCCTCGATGATCTTCTCATTCACGCATTCGGCGATGCGCTTGATCAGATTTTCCTTGTTCACCTGGTAGGGAATTTCGGTGAAAACGATGGTGGTTTTTTCCTTGCGGCCTTCCTCAATGGAATGGCGCGCGCGGATCACGATGCTGCCACGGCCTGTATGCGCCGCAGCGCGACAACCAGCATGGCCAAGGATAATAGCGCCCGTCGGGAAATCAGGCCCGGGCACGATGCCATTCAATTCCTCAATGCTGATTTCGGGATTTTTGATGTAGGCAAGGCAGGCATCAATCACTTCGCCGAGATTGTGCGGCGGGATGTTGGTAGCCATGCCAACCGCGATGCCGCCGGCACCGTTGACCAGCAAATTCGGGAAGCGCGCAGGAAGAACATCCGGCTCTTGCGAAGATTCATCGTAATTGGCGTGGAAATCGACGGTATCCTTATCGATATCCTCAAGCATGGTCTCGGCCGATTTGGCGAGACGCGCTTCGGTGTAACGCATGGCGGCGGCGTTATCGCCATCCATCGAACCGAAGTTGCCCTGCCCATCGATAAGCATAAGGCGCATTGAAAAATCCTGCGCCATGCGGACCATCGCATCGTAAATCGCGCTGTCGCCATGCGGGTGATATTTACCCATGACATCGCCGACGATGCGAGCGGATTTTTTGTAGGGCTTGCCGCTATCGTAGCCGCCTTCCTTCATCGCAAACAGAATGCGGCGATGAACCGGCTTCAACCCATCCCGCACATCCGGCAACGCACGCGACACGATTACGCTCATCGCGTAATCGAGATACGAACGCCTCATTTCGTCTTCGATTGTGACGGGCAGAATGTCGTTCGGCGGTGGCGTTTCGGCGGCGTTTTCGGTCAAGATTTGATGCCTTTTTTAAGTAGAATCAGCGTCTAAAAATCGATCTCCAAAAGTAGCATTTTGATTCGCCGAGGAAAAGCACAAAATTGATAATTTATTATTATATATCAATCATTTAAAGATATTCCGCCTCCGATTCTTGCTGCCGAAAAAAAGGATGGAATTTGGCCCGTAATTGCCGCCCGCAAATCCGATAAAAACAATTCATTAATAGCTGACGAATAATTTGCATACTCCTGCCCTCTACGAATCGCCCTTCACCCCATGAAAAAAATCAGAAGTCCTGCTTTCTGGCAAACCGGACTTTTAGCCGTGATTGCCGCTTTTTGCGGCGCGGCCTTAACCGGATATTTTCAGCGAAAATTTTTCGACGAAGCTTTCTGGAACAATGGTTGCTGGCTGATTGCTGTAGCGTTTGGTTTTTTTGTATTTGAATTTACTGTGTTTTCAGGCTTGCGTCGGCCGGTTGAAAAAATCGTACGGGCCATGAAGCTGACCGCCTCCACCAAAAGGCGCTTTCTGAACAATCACATTTTTACTTATCTTGTTTTTCTGGTTCAGGGACTAACTCTGGGCGGGGCTCGACCCAATCTAGCGATGGTTATGCTTTTACTTGTTTTGTTTACGGCGGCGCAATTTCTTTTTCTGTTGCTTGCTGCGGATCGTGCGCAGAAAGAAAAATGGTTAGGATCGGCGCAAGCGTTACCTCTACTGTTTTTCGTTTCCGGTTTCTCGGCATTGATTTATCAGATCGTCTGGCAGCGTGTTTTATTCGCCACTTTCGGCACAAATACGGAATCCGTAACGGTTATCGTTTCCGTTTTTATGTTTGGCCTCGGCCTCGGTGCACTGGCTGGTGGACAAATCCAGAAATTCTTCGCCAACCGTTTACTTCAATGTTTTATCATAATCGAGCTTGCCATTGGCCTTTTCGGCATGATCAGCATTCCCTACATTCATCTAATCGGCCGCCTCGTTCCACATAACTCCTTGCCCGTTTTAGTCGGCACAACCTTTCTTCTGCTGATCTTCCCGACTATGCTAATGGGTAGCACTTTGCCCGTGCTGGTCGGTTACATGCGCAAACGTTTTACGAGTGCCGGTGCGATGGTTGGGCAGCTTTACGCCTACAATGCATTTGGTTCGGCCTTTGCCGCCTTTCTCACCGTAACCTTGGTTTTCACTATTCTAGGCCAGCAGGCGACACTTATTTTGGCCGCCTGCTGCAACGCGCTGACGGCTTACATGGTATGGCGAATTAGCCTGCAAAAACCAACGCACGCGAGCACCACTACCGAACTCGTAAACGATAAAAGAAAATCTTCACACTACGCTTCTTTCCAAATTGCCTATTTCCTTGCGGCCATGATTGGCCTCATCTCACTAAGTCTGGAAATTTTATGGATGCGTATTTTTGGTTTTATGACGGCCAATCGGCCGCAAACATTTGGTTTCATGCTCGCGATATATCTCGGCGGTATCGCCTATGGCTCACTTAAAGCAAAGCGCTGGAGCGAACAGGGAAAAAATCCTTATAGTTTTATCAGCCGCGCCTTGCTCAAGATTACCATTTTCACTTTTTTATCCGTACCCTTGGTTGGCCTACTTTCGGCATGGCTGGCTCCGCAATTTGGCTTAATTGCCGGATTCATTCTGCTTGGTTTTTTATCATGTTTTGCCGGCGCCATTTTTCCACTTCTATGTCAGATCGGCGCGACTTCCCGCAGCAAACAAACAGGCGTCATCGTTGCATGGCTGTATTTTCTTAACATTCTGGGCGCCACGGCAGGCACGCTGATTACCGGTTTTGTTTTGTTTGATGAATTTACGCTAGGTCAAAACACAGCGATCATAACCGCAATGAGTTTTTTGGTATGGCTCACAGTCCCGCGTAAATTTTCTACCAAAGGGTTTGCCGTCTGTGCTGCAGCATTGGTGGCGGCGATTTTGATACAGCCTCGGTTGTATGAGAATATCGTCGCAAACCTCCAGAGTTTCCCACTCGGCACCAATCTGGCCCATATTAGTGAAAACCGTCACGGCATCATCACCGTAGAAAGCGATCCGGAGAGCGATATTATTTTCGGCAACGGTGCCTATGATGGCCGTTTCAATATCGACCCAATCAAGCCGGGCAATATCATTACCCGCGCTTATATGGTGATGGCAATGCACCCACATCCAAAGCGCATTCTGGAAATCGGCCTAAGCGGCGGCGCGTGGGGCAAGGTGTTTTCAATGTATCAACCGCTACGCGAGCTCATTGGCGTCGAGATCGATGCAGGCTATCTCGGCATCATGGACCATTACCCACAGATCGCTTCGCTCAAAAACAATCCAAAATGGAAATATTACGTCGATGACGGCCGACGCTGGCTAACGAACCATCCTGATGAACGCTTCGATGCGATAGTCATGAACACCTCCTATTATTGGCGCAGCAACGCATCCAACGTTTTGTCACGCGAGTTCTTGGAATTGTGCAAGCACCATCTGAATCCCGGCGGCATTTTGTTTTATAATGCGACAACCGATTGGGATGTTGTTTATACGGCGGCGAATGTCTTCAAATATGTTGTGCCCTACGTGAATTTCGTTTTCGCCAGTGACGCACCGTTTAATATGAGTGCCCAACAGCGAAAAGAAAACCTGCTGCGCTTCGTTGGCGATGATGGCCAGCCTATTTTTGCTAACGCCAATCCTGAATATTCCAAATTACTCGAGGAACTGGCCACAACGCCAATGGATGATATACATAATGAAATTCTCACCAGTAAAAATCTGTGGGAAATCACCGACGACAACATGGCCTCGGAATATCGGGTCGATCAGGGCTTTTTGCCGGCGCATTTCCGCTGGTGAGGATTAGGCCGCAACCAGCACGCCTTCCTTGATTTCCACGACGCGTTTCATCTTCTTTGCCAGATCGTGATTATGCGTGGCCATCAGCACGGCAAGATTTTGGGTACGGATCAAATTCTGCAAAACGCCGAACACATGATCAGCCGTGTGCGGATCGAGATTGCCGGTTGGTTCATCCGCAATCAGCAATTTAGGTGCATTGGCTAAAGCACGGGCCAGCGCTACGCGCTGTTGCTCGCCACCTGACAGGCGCGCAGGGCGATGATCGGAGCGGTTCTTTAATTCCACCAACTCCAACAATTCGTGCGCACGTTTTGCTGCGGCCGCTCGTGAGATGCCCTTAATCATTTGCGGCAAAATCACATTTTCCAGCGCTGAGAATTCTGGCAGCAAATGGTGAAACTGATATACGAAACCGATGGATTGCCGCCGCAACATTGTACGACCTGCATCGTCAAGCCTGCTGGCTTCGCGGCCATCGATAGCGATAGAGCCGCCATCAGACCGTTCAAGAAGACCTGCAATGTGAAGCAAGGTCGATTTGCCTGAACCCGATGGCCCGATCAGCGCCACAGGCTCCCCCGCATTGACTTGCAACGAGCAACCACGCAAAACACGCAAATCACGCCCGGCTTGGGAGAAAGTTCGTTCGACATCGCGCAATTCGAGGATCGACTTACTCATACCGCAGCGCCTCTACCGGATCGAGGCGCGCAGCTCGCCAGGATGGATAAAGCGTGGCGAGGAAGGAAAGTCCGAGCGCCATACCAACAACATCCACAACATCATGCCATTCGACGACCGAAGGCATGCGCGTGAGGAAATAAACTTCGGGCGAGAACGGATCAGTATGAGTAAGAAACTGAACGATCTGGCGAATGCTTTCGATATGGCTTGCAACCAAAAGCCCAAGCACAAAGCCAAATAAAGTTCCGCCAACGCCGATGCAGGCCCCATTCAGAAAGAAAATCCTCATCACCATGCCGCGCGTAGCGCCCATGGTACGCAAAATAGCGATGTCGCTGCCCTTATCTTTTACCAGCATGATGAGGCCGGAAATAATATTGAAGGCCGCCACCAAGATGATCATGGTCAGGATCAAAAACATGACATTACGCTCAACCTCAAGCGCCGTGACAAAACTTGAATTGTTCTGCTTCCAGTCCAGCAAGCGCATCGCCGGCGCATCGGGCTTATTAGCCGCCGCAACGATCTCCGCGTGTGTGTTGCTGAGGTTTTGGGGATTCTTGACGAAGATCTCGATAGCCGTCACACCCGTGCCGGTGTTGAAGAAAGCTTGCGCTGCCTGTAGCGGCATAAACACAAATCCATTGTCGTACTCATACATGCCCACGTCGTAAACAGCAGCGATTTTATAGGCGCGCAAGCGCGGCGCCGAACCGAAGACCGTCGTTTTGCTGACAGGCGAAATCAATGTCAGCAAATCGCCGGCATGCAGATTGAGCCGCTCAGCCATGCGCACGCCAATCGCGATCTTGTCATCCTTGAAATCATCCAGCGACCCGGAAACAATATGGTTCGCCACCGTCTGTCGCTGACGAAAAGCCTCCGGCATCACGCCACGAACCAAAGCACCGGATGCTGCACCATTTTTTGGCGTGACCAGTGCCTGCCCCTCAATCGTCGGCGAAGCATTCAGCACATCAGGCAATTGTCGGATACGTTCCAGTACTGGCTGGTAATTTTCCAGCGATCCACCTTCCATCGCATAAATATTGAAATGGCCGTTGAGCCCAAGCACGCGCTGAAACAGCTCGATCCGAAACCCGTTCATCACCGACATCACGACAATCAGCGTCGCCACGCCGAGGCCGATACCAATCAGCGAAAACCAGGTGACAACGGAGATAAACCCCTCCTGCCGCCGCGCGCGCAGATATCGCATGGCTACCATACGTTCGAAGGGGGAGAAGATCATCGCGCTGCACTCACTTTTTGGTCAGTTTCGCCAGCGCACTTTCGACGCTGATCTCCTGCTTTTCGCCAGTGGCGCGATTTTTGATTTCGACCATGTTTTTTTCAAGGCCGCGCGGGCCGACCACCACCTGCCAGGGAATGCCAAGCAAATCCATATCGGCAAATTTATTGCCCGCGCTTAGATCGCGATCATCATACAGCGGCTCGCCGGCGGCCGCGTTAAGCTTCGCGTATAGATCCTCGCAAACCTTATCCGTCTGTTCGTTACCGACCTTTAGATTGACGATGCCGACACGATAAGGTGCCACGCTTTCGGGCCAGATCAGTCCTTTGTCGTCGCCGAGACATTCGGCAATGGTGCCCATCAAACGGCTGGGCCCAAGGCCGTAACAACCCATGGGTATTTTGGCCAGTTTACCCGATTGATCGTTGTATTGCATTTCGAAGGCTTCGGAAAAACGGGTGCCGAGCTTAAAAATATTGCCGACCTCAATCGCCTTTTCCTCTTTCATATTTTTTTCATCGCCCGGCTTGTAATTGGGGATGATATCTTTCAGCGCCTCTTGATCCGTCATGATTTCTTTATTGATCGCAATGTTGGTGCCAGGCACACGATAGACAGTGTCTTCGCCGTAAGGCGTAATAGTCTGGAATTCGTGCGAATATTTTGAAAACATGCCGCCTGAGGCAAACGTCATCAACGTGATGTCGCCCACGCCACAGCGATCATATACATTTTTATAAGCTTGGGCCGCGCGCTCGTAAAAGGCATCCAGATCGGCCTGATCGGTATGAAACGAATACATATCCTTCATCCGG
>Ga0206886_1080_pt1 | contig 20484 bp, 16 predicted proteins | sample Alteio_BWOrgHeat_92_FD_152952 | JGI IMG/M metagenome (GOLD analysis project Ga0206886, IMG submission 152952) | Enriched cells from forest soil in Barre Woods Harvard Forest LTER site, Petersham, Massachusetts, United States - Alteio_BWOrgHeat_Nextera2 ... | reverse complement strand
CAGCGGGTGTCCGGCGGCGTGTTTGCCGGATCGAAGATCTCCGGCGCCGACCCGACCTATCCGCCGATCGCGCGTGCCGCGCATGTGCAGGGAGCCGTGGTGCTGCACGCCCTGATCTCCAAGACGGGCACGATCGAGAACCTTACGGTAGAGAGCGGGCCTGAGATGTTGCGGCAGGCGGCGCTGGACGCCGTGAGGAACTGGAAGTATAAGCCGTATATGTTGAGCGGCGACGCGATTGAGGTGGACACCACGATCACCGTGAATTTCAGCATGAACGGCGGCTGATGCGCAGTTGAGCATCAGCAGTCGCTCTATGAAGGCTTCCTGTTGGCGGTTTGAAGGCGGGGAGTATGGCAAGACAACCAGCAGGAACGGCTACAAAGATTTGTAAGTTCAACCAGGAGGAAAGATTCAGTGATTCTCGCTCATCTCGCAAATAACTTCGCACACGCACCGGCGCAACTCGCGCTGTACTTCCAGGAGGCCTCCGGCGCGCCGGGCTTCTCTCCCGTGGATCTATGGAACAACATGGGCGCCCTGGTTCGCGGCGTGGTCATCATTCTCTTCATCGAGTCGATCTGGTCGCTGGCCGTCATGATCGACCGCGCGCTGTACTTCAACGCCGCCCGCAAACAGTCGCGCGAGTTCGCGCCGAAGGTTGCCGGCGCGCTGAAGGACGGCCGTCTGGACGAGGCGATCAAGGTCGCCGACCGCTCCAAGAAGTCGCACCTCGCCGAGGTCGTCACCGCCGGTCTGCAGGAGTTCCGCAGCTTCGGTTCGGGCGGCTCCATCACCGAGGAGCAGGTCGAGAGCTCGAAGCGCGCACTGGAGCGCTCTGAGGCGATCGTCCACGCGAAGCTGAAGAAGGGCCTTGGCGGCCTGGCGACCATCGGATCGACCGCGCCGTTCATCGGCCTGTTCGGCACCGTGGTCGGCATCCTGCACGCCTTCCAACAGATCGCCGTGCAGAAGACCTCCGGTATCGCCGCAGTAGCCGGCGGTATCTCGGAAGCCCTAGTGACGACGGCGTTCGGCCTGATGGTGGCCATCCCCGCCGTTATGACGTTCAACTACTTCACCGGCAAGGTGGAGGCGTTCGACGTCGAGATGGACAACAGCTCGTCGGAGCTGGTGGACTACTTCATCAAGCAGTCGCACCGCTAAACCCTGCGGCGGCGCAAGCCGCAGCAGCAACCAAGCCGCGGGAATCACAGCTTGAGCCCCGGGCCGCCGACGCGAACGGCGCCCGGGGACTCAGACTCTCCCAAGGCAGAGAAGAGATTGAGGGGCCGAAGGCCCGACGGAGTGGCGCTTTATGGGAATTAATGTCAGGGACGAAGGCAAGAAGGTAAATTCAGACATCAACGTGACGCCAATGGTGGACGTCATGCTGGTGCTACTGATCATCTTCATGGTCATCACGCCCATGCTGAACAACAAGGTGAACATCACCCTGCCAACGGCCACGGCAGCGACGGTGATGGAGAACGCGAACAAGGAAGACGCCATTACCGTGGCGGTGACCCGCGACGGCAAGACCTACCTCGGCGCGGACCAGGTATCGCTGGCCGACCTGGGCGGCAAAGTCGGCGCGAAGCTGGATGCGAAGACGGGCGACAAAGAGGTTTACATGCGCGCGGACGACCGCGCGAAGTACGGCAATGTGATGGACACGATCGACGCAATCCGCACGGTCGGCGTGAGCCAGCTGGGCCTGATTACAGAGAAAAAAGACGATGGCGGGATTAAGTAGCCGCTCGCAGAATTAAGGAGAATCGCTATGGGAATGAGTTCAGGTGGAAGTGGCGGCGGAGCAGTCGCCAGCATCAACGTGACACCGCTGATCGACGTACTGCTGGTGCTGCTGATCATCTTCATGGTCATCGTGCCGTTGACGCCGAAGGGGCTTGAAACCCTGGTGCCGCAACCGCCGAAGGACAACAAGCCGCAGCCGACGACCGACCGCACCATTGTGGTGCAGATCCTGGCCAACGGCTCGGCGCCCGTCGCGTACAAGATCAATGAGGACGACTTCAGCAAATCGCAACTCGAGCCGAAGCTGGCCGAGATCTTCGGGGCGCGGGCGGAGAAGGTGATGTTCGTGAAGGGTGATGCGGATGTCGACTATGGCAAGGTTGCCGAGGTGATTGACTTCGGCCACCAGGCAGGCGTAGACAATATCGCCATTATTACGCCGAATTCTGCTGCCGGCCACTAAGCAATTCTTCAACACAAGAGCGCAGCGATGAGACCTAAAGGTCTCATCGCTTTTGCTTTTAATCGCGCCGTGAAGCTGCTTCAAGCGAGCAGATGACTCCGGTGAGTTGTTCGGAGATGGCCCATAGTTTTCGCGCCGCAGCAGAGTCGAGGGCGTAGGCGCTGGGCTGGACGCGTGTGGGTGGACCTTTGAACTCAAACCAGCCGGCGGGGCCGATGTATTCGCCGCCTTTCATTGAGGGGTCGGTAGCGGCGTAGAGCGTGGGCAGCGCACCGTCGATGTCGGACTGTGCGAGGAGACCGGAGAGCAGGCCGTAAAGCCGATAGCCGAGTTGCTGGCCGCCGGGGCCGTTGGCGATGATGCCGGTGCGTGCGAGGCCGGGATGCGCGGCGACGCTGAGAAGTTTGCTGTGCAGGGCGCGAGCGCGGCGGTCGAGCTCAAGGGCGAAGAGGAGATTGGCGAGCTTGGATTGGCGGTAGGCCGTCCAGGGATGGTAGGAGTGTTCGAGCTGGAGATCGTCGAAGTGGATGCGGCCGGTTTTATGCGCGATGGAGGCGATGGTGACAATGCGCGGCGCCGGCGCCGCTAGGAGCGCGGGCATCAGCAGGCCGGTGAGGGCGAAGTGACCGAGATGATTGGTAGCGAGTTGGAGCTCAAAGCCGTCGGGAGAGGTGCGCCGCTCGGCGAAGGCCATGACGCCGGCGTTGTTAATCAGCATATCGAGCGAGCGACCGCCAGCAAGGAATGCAGCGGCGAAGCTGCGGATGGAGGCGAGGCTGGCGAGATTGAGCAGAACAGGGTCAACAGTGGCGCCGGGTACTTGACGGCGTATGGTATCTGCAGCGGCGGCGCCTTTCGAGAGCGTACGGCAACCAAGCAGGACGTGCGCACCGTTGCGGGCCAGCTCCAGCGCTGTCTGCAGGCCGATGCCGCTGTTGGCTCCGGTGACGAGGGTTAAATTGCCCTGAAGAGTGTGCATGTCGGAGGTGGTCCAGTGATTTGCCATAGGCCTTCTGTCTTATCTTGAGGCAGGAAAACAAGTGAGCGGTACGTTACATTTGATGCGCGGATACAGGCGTTCCGACCAGAGGATGCGCAGGAGAGAAAATTCGTGCCTGGCCGGGAGAAGATGGCTTGCTTTCGCTAGCCAGAGGGCGGCTTGTGCCAGTACAATCTAACGGCAAGCCAAGATATCTTTACCGTCGCCTCCTCGGCGACGCATCACGTAGGAGACAGATCGTCCCATGAAATTTACTGCACGGATTTCAGTAACGGCCGGGTTGTTAGTGCTGCTGGCCTCGACGGTGGGCTGCGACAAGCTGAAGGCGCGCGATCAGCTGAACAAGGGCATTGCATCGTTCAAGAACAACCAGTACGAAGACGCGGCCAACCACTTTCAGAATTCGATCCGACTGGATCCGACGTACACGACGGCGAAGCTATACCTGGCCACGTCCTATGCGTACCAGGTGGTCCCGAACCTGGACACGGCCGACAACATGGCGATCGCGAAGAAGGCCATCGATGGCTTCCAAGAGGTGCTGACGAACAACCCGAACGACCTGACGGCGTTGAAGCAGGTTGCGACCATCTACCGGAACATCAAGAAGTATCCGGAGGCGAAGGAGTATGAGCATCGCTTGCTGGTGATCGACCCGAACGATGCCGAGGCAAACTATACCGTCGGCGTGGTGGATTGGGTGGAATCGTACAACAACACGCAGAAGCTGCTGATGCCGGTGAACAAGGTGGACGACGGCCTGGGCAACATCGCCAAGAGCAAGCAGGATTGCGCAACCATTCAGCAGGAGAACACCGACCTGGTGAAGGACGGAATCGACTCCCTGGAGAAGGCCGTGCAGATCAGACCGAACTACGACGACGCGATGCAATACCTGAACCTCATGTACCGGCGCAAGGCGGACATCGATTGCGGACCGTCGAACGATGCTGCGCGCAAGGCGGACATCGCCGCGGCCGAAGACTGGAGCAAGAAGGCCATGGGCGCCCGCAAGGTGAACGAGGCGGCGAAGGAAGCGAAGTACGGCGGCGGCGTGAAGATGGACCAATAGCAGCCCCCTGGCTCAAGACAGAAGGCCTCCCGTGTGGAGGCCTTCTGCTTTTGGCGGCGGGGCTTTGTATGCCTGTGGCCGCGAGGGTAGAATCGCAGCTTGCAACGAGCGAGCGACAAATCGCGAACGATGCAGAAGGTGCTGATCGCTAATCGCGGCGAGATTGCGCTGCGCGTGATCCGAGCGTGCCGCGAGGCAGGGCTGCGCACGGTGGCGGTGTACTCCGACGCCGACCGCGCGGCGCTGCATGTGTTGCATGCGGATGAGGCATACCGGCTAGGGCCGGCACCGGCGGCGGAGAGCTACCTGCGCGGCGACCTGATCCTGGAGATTGCGAAGAAGGCGGGAGCGGATGCGGTGCATCCGGGGTATGGCTTCCTGTCAGAGAATGCGGCATTTGCGGAGGCGTGCGAGGCGACGGGCGTTACCTTTATTGGGCCGCCGGCGAGTGCGATGCGCGCGCTGGGGTCGAAGACCAAGGCGCGGCAGGCGGCCGATGCGGCGAAGATGCCGCGCGTGCCGGGCAGCGTGCAGGGGCTGGCCTCGATCGAAGAGGCGAAGCGGGTGGCGGAGGAGATTGGTTATCCGGTGATGCTGAAGGCAGCGGCTGGCGGCGGCGGGAAGGGCATGCGTGCGGTGGCGTCCGAGGCGGAGATTGTGGCGGCGTTTACCGCGGCGAGCAGCGAGGCAGAGCGGAGTTTCGGATCAGGCGAGGTGTACCTGGAAAAGCTGATCGAACGGCCACGGCACATCGAAATTCAATTAATGGCGGACATGCACGGCAACTGCCTGTACCTCGGCGAGCGCGAGTGCAGCGTGCAGCGGCGGCACCAGAAGGTGATTGAAGAGGCTCCGTCGGGCGTGGTGAGTGCAGACCTGCGGCGGCGTATGGGCGAGGCCGCGGTGCGGCTGGCGTTGAGCGCGGGCTATGTAAATGCGGGGACGGTAGAGTTCCTGGTGGATGACGCGGAGAACTTCTACTTCCTGGAGATGAATACGCGTCTACAGGTCGAACATCCGGTGACGGAGATGGTGACCGGGCTGGACCTGGTGCAGATGCAGTTGCGCGTAGCGCAGGGGGAGCCGCTGGCCCTGAAGCAGGAGGATGTAAAGCTGCGCGGGCACGCGATGGAGTGCCGCATCTATGCGGAGGATTGGGAGAACAATTTCTTCCCTTCGCCGGGTTTGATTACGCGGCTGGTGCAGCCGGATGGGCCGGGAATACGTGAGGACTGCGGTGTGTATGCGGGATGGACGGTGCCGCTGGACTACGACCCGATGCTATCGAAGCTGGTGGCGTTTGCCGAGACGCGTGAGGCCGCGATTGACCGCATGCTGCGCGCGCTGGATGAGTATGTCGTTGGCGGAATCAAGAGCAATATCGGACTGTTCCGGTTGATCTTGAGCGATGCGGATTTTCGCGCGGCGCGGATTGACACGGGATATCTAGATCGCTTACTCGCTGGACCGTTGCCGGAGCTGTCGCGCGTGGATGTCGCGGAGGACGTTGCGGCGGTGGCGGCGGCGCTGTTTGTTGCAGCGGAGCAGCCTGTGGCCGCAGCGGGTGTTGCCGAGGTGCGAACCGCGTGGGCCGAGGCTGCGCGGCGGGAGGGTCTCCGCGGATGACGGTGTGGGTGGAGATCGCTGGAAAGACGCGTCGTGTAGAGGTTGCGATGGATGGTGCAGTGTCCGTAGACGGCGCGGCGTTTGCCTGCGATGCATGCATGCTGAGCGCGGGCGTGCTATCGCTGGTCATCGAAGGGCGGTCGTATCGGTGCGTGGCCGATGGCGATGCGGTGATCGTGGAGGGGAAGCGGTTTGGATATGCGCTGAGTGATCCACGATCGCTAGGTGGGCGGCGCGGCGCAGGTGCGGGCGATGCCGGTCCGCGTGCGGTGAAGGCGCCGATGCCGGGCAAGGTGGTGCGGGTACTGGTGGAAGCTGGCGCAGAGGTCGAGGCCGGGCAGGGCGTCATCGTGATTGAGGCGATGAAGATGCAGAATGAGCTGAAGACACCGAAGGCGGGCAAAGTGGCTAAGGTTGCGGTTGCAGTTGGTGATACCGTGGCTGCGGGCGCCGTGCTGGTGGTGGTGGAGTAGACATTCTCCGATAGCTGAATAGTGGTTTGAGACAAGGGATTTGCTCGATTTGACAGATGCCTAGAGGTCTATATATAGATATCTAGGTATGGCAAAGATCGATTCACTGCAAGGCTCGCTGGATTTACTAGTGCTGAAGACTCTTTCGCGGCGTCCGCGTACGCATGGGTACGGGATTATGGCCGCGATTAAAGAGCGCTCCGAGGATGTGCTGCGCGCGGAGGAGGGCTCGCTGTACCCGGCGCTGCATCGGATGGAGGAGGCAGGGTGGATCCGCGCGGAGTGGGTGACGAAAAACACCGGCCGGCGCGCGCGGGTGTATGAGCTGACGGCTGGAGGGAAGAAGCAGCTCGCGCAAGAGGAACAACGCTGGAGTGCTGTGACTGCAGCGGTAAATCGCGTACTGAGGACGGTTTAATCATGAGCTTGTGGTCGCGTGTGGCGAATGTGTTTCGTGCAGAGAAGCTGAACAGCGAGATCGATGCGGAGCTGCGTTCGCACTTGGATGAGGCTGTTGCAGAAGGGCGCGACGCGCGAGAGGCGCGGAGGGCGATGGGATCGGTGATGCGGGCGCGCGAGGAGAGCCATGAGGCGCGCGTAGTGGCGTGGATGGATTCGTTGAAGACGGACATCGTCTTCGGCTGGCGGCAGTTGATGAAACGCAAGGTAACGACGGCCGCTGCAGTGCTTTCGCTGGGTCTGGCCATCGGCGCATGCATGGGAGCGTTCCGGCTAGTAGACGCGCTGTTCCTGCGGCCAATGCCTGTGACGCATCCGGAGCGGTTGTATGGCGTGTTTCGCCAGGGGCCAGGGCTGCGCGATGGCAAGCCGGGCGATGCGCAGCCGAGTTTTGAGTATCCGCTATTTACGCAGATGCGCGATGCGGTAAAAGACCAGGCAACCGTGATCGGCGTGTCGGCGCGGCTGACGGATGTGACCTTCGGCAGCATTGCGGAGTTGGAGAAGACGCAGCTTGCGTATGTTTCGGGCTCGATGTTTGGCACGTTTGGAATGCATGCGACTGTCGGGCGGTTGCTGACGGAGAGCGACGATGTGACGCCGGGAGCTCATCCAGTTGCGGTGATCTCGTATGACTACTGGGTGCGGCGGTTTGGACGCGACGCCGACGTGGTGGGGCGCGTGATGCACATGGGCGACAGCGCCAACGAGATCGGCGACAACTCGTACCAGATCGTCGGTGTGGGGCCGAAGGGGTTTACCGGAACGGAGCCGGGGACGGTGACCGATATCTTTCTTCCGGTGATGATGTATGCCGGCGTGAAGAACCCTACGTGGTCCTGGATCGGTGCGTTCGTGGAGCTGAAGCCGGGCGTCGCGCCGGAGCCAGTGCATGACAAGATCGAGGCGGTCTTCCAAGCGGGACGGCATGAGCAGGCGAAGGCATTCAGCGGACGCGGCAAGGTGTTTCTCGACCGGTACTTTGGGTGGCATACGACGCTGCAGCCGGTGGCTTCGGGAATCTCCAGCATGCAGCAGGATTACCGGCTGCCACTGATGGTGCTGTGCATTTTGGTGGCAATGGTACTGCTGATCGCGTGCGCGAACGTCGCCAACCTGATGAGCGCGCAGGCTGCGGCGCGGGCCAAGGAGATGGCGCTGCGGACGGCGCTGGGCTCCGGACACGCGCGGCTGGTGCGGCTGGTGATGGTGGAGAACGCGATGGTAGGCGCGGCTGCGTCGGGACTGGGGATGCTGTTTGCGTGGTGGGCTTCGTCGTTTGTCGTCACGCGCATCAGCACGGCGAGCCATCCGGTTCGCCTGGTGCTGGGCGCTGACTGGATGGTTGCCGCGATTGGCCTTGCTTTGGCGATGGGCGTGACACTGCTGTTCGGCCTGATGCCGGCGCTGCGCGTTTCGGCGGTGCAGCCGGTGAGCGCGCTGAAGGGCGGCGAAGAACCTTCGGCGAAGCAGCGGACGATGTACGTGCTGATCGCCGCGCAGGTAGCGTTCTGCTTTGTCGTGCTGTTCGTCTCAGGGCTGTTCACGGCGACGTTCACACGGCTGATGCAACGACCGCTGGGGTTCGCGGCGCAGGGCGTGGTGGTGATCGATACGACAGCGACGCACTCGATGCCTGCAACTGCGTGGGACCAGACGGCGGAGATGCTGCGCTCGGCTCCCGGTGTGGAGCAGGTCGGGCTTTCCGTCTCGGCGCTGCTGAGCGGGAACAGCTTCGGCGACTTCATCTCGGTGAATGGCGCGGCGAACCCGGAGCTGGCGCAGACGCTGAGTGTCGCGCCCGGATGGCTGGGTGCGATGCGCATTCCGCTGGTCGATGGACGCGATCTGAGCCTGCATGACGGCGATCCCAACGTTCCGCCGGTGGCGCTGGTGAGCAAGCGATTTGCGACGGACTACTTCGGCTCGACGAACGTCATCGGCAAGGTATTTACGCCGGTCGGGAGCAAGGAGCCGGTGCAGGTCGTTGGCGTCGTGGTCGATGCGCGATACCAGAACGTGCGCGAGGAAGATGCCCCGGTGTTCTATACGCCTTACCATGGCGTGGATGGCAAGGGCGTCCCTATGCTGATGCGCAATGGCGCGTTCAGTGTGCGTGTCTCGGGGGATGATCCGATGGTGCTGGCGGAGACCCTGCGCCGGATGATCCTCAAGGCGCAGCCTGAGTTCCGTATCCAGAGCGTGCGCACCGAACAGGAGCTGATCGCCGGGCAGACGGTGAAGGAGCGGATGCTGGCGTCGCTCGCGGGCTTCTTCGCCGTGGTTGCGTTGCTGCTTGCGGCGATCGGTTTGTATGGCGTTCTGCACTACTCGGTAGTGCAGCGCGAACGCGAGCTGGGAATACGAATTGCTTTGGGTGCTGCTGCCGCGAACATCACGCGGATCGTGACCGCGCGAGTTTTTGCGATGGTGATGGTTGGCGCGGCGGTGGGCCTGGGCGCCGGGATGGTCTCCGCACGGTATATCCAGGCGCTGCTTTATGGCGTGAAGGCAACGGACGCTTCGATGATGGTGCTGCCGGCGGTGGTGCTGCTGGGGGCGGCCGGGTTAGCGGCTGCTCCGGCGGTGTTGCGCGCGGTGCGGATCGATCCGGCGCGGATGTTGCGGGCGGACTAGGCGGAGCTACTTATGCGCCGAGCCGGCCGAGGATGAGGCTGACGATGATGCAGCTGGTGCGGAAGATCCTCCTCCGCCACCGCCGTGGAATCCGCCACCCCCACCACCGCCGCTGAATCCACCACCCCCACCGCCTCCGGAAGAAGAGCGCGATCCGCTGGAGCCTGAGCTGCTGCTGCCTCCGCCGGAGTAGGAGCGGGTTGCGCCGGAGCTGGCACTGGAGTTGGACTGGCGCGCAGCACTGTTGTTTTGGCCTCCACCGTTCTGGTTGCCACGATTGTCGCCTCGGTTCGCGGTACTACCGAAGCCCCGGTCTCCGTTGCCTGCTCGCGTTGCACCTACCACTGCGCTGCGCAGCTGACCGTTGTTGCCGACCGTTACCATACCCATGCCGTGGTTGATCGAGGCCGTCGTCGAGCCGTGCAGCTCGACTCCACTGGAGAGCTTGTTCAGCGGCACAGAGCCGCGCGCGATGCCCAGACCGGCTGAGTCGTTACGAAGCGTGTACTGGCCTGCGAGCATGGTGGAGGCCACTGGCACATGCGGGTTAGCGTCAATCAAAGTTGAGTGACCGTGTAGCGGTGGACGGCCCGGCGGCGTGGGCAGAGGCCCGTGTATCGGGGACGTTCCGCCCGTGCGCTTCAAGATCGGACCTGTGGGGGCGCCTGTTGGCTGATTGTGGATGCCGCGCCATGCTCCCCCGGGACGCCATCCCCAGCCGCGCGCGCCGCAGAACATCCATGAGCCGGTGTGATACGGAAGCCAGCCCCAGGGATAGACGGAGACCCAGGAGTAGCCCATGGATGGATACCAGGACCAGAAGCCGTTACCGTATGGATCCCAGGCTGCGCTGACGAGGTAGGGACGCCAGAGCGATCCGCCGCAGGACGGGTCGTCGATGTAGCTGCCGTAATAGTTCAGGTCGGCCACGCCGTAGACGTAAGGGCCTCCCCCGTTCAGACTCTTGGTGTACTTCTTCGCGTAGTTAGTCGAGCTCTGGTCCCAGACGTCGTACTGCGACTTCTCTACGCCTTCCTTCAGCACGGGGGCGCTCATGTCCACGAAGTCCGCGGTTTTCGCGGTGGCCGTGTTGAAAACCAGCGTCTTCTTGCCGCCTACGACCATCGACTCCGAGGGACCCTGTTGCTGCACCGTGCCGGCAAAGACCACGAGCCGCGTCTCCGGCGGGCCGAGGAGCATGTCCATGTGGCTGCCGGGTTCGGGGCGCAGTGCCTGGTTGGTGAAGTCCAGCTCGAAGCCGCCGCGATGGCCCTTTTCCAGCGTTACGTAGACCATGCCCCGGGTCAGGTGCACTACCGTCGGTCCGGTACCGTTGCCGACTGCGGTGAAGGTGACTTCACTGCTGGGCGCGAGTCGCACGGTGCTGCCGTCTTCCAGCTGCACCTCGGCGAGGCCGTTCAGGGTCTCCAGCTTGTTGCCGGCGATGATCGGCATGTTGGGGAGCACCGGCTCGAAGCCCTCGCTAGTGTTGCGGTCCATCTTGACCTCGCCACCGCTCTGGCTGAGACGCACGATGGGCGTCGCGTCCGGCCTGAGCTGGTCCACCGATACTACTTGGCTGGGAGTTGTTTGTTGTGCGTTCGCTGCAACTGGAACCGTTGCGATTGCCACCAAAGCTGCCAGTATCATCCGAGCGGTCATAACCGCCTCCAGTACGACCCGTGCAGATTAGAGTACGCCCCCTACTCGAGGATGCGCCAATATATCGTGCCTAGTAGGACAACGGCCCTAGCTAGATGGCCGGTTCGCGCTGGCCGGAGCGCCAACTGCGGAAGGCGGCGTCGATCGCGTTCATGTTGTGGATGGCGTCGGCGCCGGTGGCGCTAAAGGGTGCGCCGGTGCGGAGCGAGGCGGCGAAGCTGTCCAGCATGATGGAGTAGGCCGCGGCGTTGTCGATGGGCACGGATTCGACGAGCTCACCGGCGCGGCGGAGCTGGACCTCAACGGGGCGGTCGACGGTGAGTCCGTTTTCGGCGACGAGGACGCCATCGGAGCCGGTGACTTCGATGAGCGTGCGATAGGGTGCGCGGCCGGTGACGGTGACGTGGGCGGCGATATTTTTCGACATCTCCAGTTGGAGCGAGGCGGAGGTTTCAATTTTGCGCGCGCCGGGTTGGGGTGCGGGGCGGTCGGGGACGGCGAGCGCAGGTGCTCCGGGGTCGATGGGGACGGGCGCGGCGGATGCAGGCGGCTCCGCTGTGGTGGCCAGGGTGGAGACGCTAAGCACTTCGGCGGCGAGGATATAGCGCAGGGTGTCGATGCAATGGATGCCGACGTCGCCGATGGGGCCGCCGCAGGCGACGCCGGGGTCAGCGATCCATTTGCGCGGGGAGTTTTGCGCGGGGTAACAGAACTGAAGCGCAGCGAGCAGCGGCGTGCCGATTTTGCCGGCGGCGATCCAGTCGCGGAAGAGCTGGACGCTGAGGTTGAAGCGGAAGTTCTGGGCTACGCCGTAGAGAACGCCGGCGGCAGCGGCGGCAGCGGCCATTTTGCAGGCCTGGGCGGCGTCCATGGCGACGGGCTTCTCGCAGAGGACGGCCTTGCCGTGGCGGATGGCGAGCAGCGCATCGTCAAAGTGCATGGCGTCGGGCGAGGCGATGAAGACGGCGTCGATCTCCGGCGAGCTGCAGAGGGCCTCGCGGGTGGGGAAGTTGAGCGGGATGTTCTGCTGGCGGCAGGTTTCGGCGGCGGCCTGCTGGTTGCGCCGCCAGATGCCGGCGAGAACGGTGTCTTTGGAGCCGGCGAAGGCGGGAACCATGCGGCGATTGGCGTGCAGACCGTAGCCGAGGATGGCGAAGCGGACGGGTTGGGGCGTGGACATGGCTGAGAGCGATGCTACCAGCGAGGCAGGAGCGGTGAACAGGAGGCAGGGCTGTCGCAGCGTTCCCGGAGAAGAAGGCATAACGGGCGGCTAAGCGGCGCGGCGTCAGTGGGTTACCGACAGGCCGTGGTAGTGACGCTGTGGTGCGCCAAGTGTATGTGGCTGGAGAGACGGGAGTTGCGCTCCAGGGCCAGTGTTTCGGCACGCGAGAAATGGCCGTATTTGGCCGATTTTTGAGGTTTTTTCGTGGACACGATGTGGTGGTTAGTGTGGGAAAGGTGGTGTTTTTGCGCCACGTCGCGGCGAGGAGAGGGTCCCCGTTTGCATTGCTCAGGGTCAGGATGACACTTCTTGGTGCTTCGTGGTATTTCTGCTAGTTGCCGCGAGTCAATTTCTTTCTGCCTGAGGTGGGCGCTATGAAGATCTTACGTTTTCTGCCGATTGTTGTTTTTGTGTTTGCAGCCGGAGCTGGGTTCGGACAGGGGACGGCGCCGACGTTCCATTACACCTCGGGCTAGAGCACGATGACGCTGCCGGGGCGCGATCCGGCGCAGGGCGGGACGACGGTGATTCCGACGGTGCTGGTGCCGGTGCGGCTGCAATTTGCAACGAACCCGGCTACGGGTAAGCCAACGGTGCTGGACGCCGCGCAGGATGTGGCCCAGATCCTGCATTCGCCGGTGTTCGCAAAGGCGAAGTTTGGAACCGATGACGATACGCAGTATATGGACGCCATGCTGCGGGCTACAACAGGGAAGGCGGGCGGATGGCACACCCTGCTGGGACAGCCGGAGGTGCGGCCGGTGACGGTGGAGATTCCATTGGAAGAAGGCTACGTTCTTACCTCGAAACGGACCGGAACGCAGATGGCGATCATAGACAGGTCGTATCTGCAGCGCGCGGTTTTTAAGCAGATTCCGCGGCAGGAGGGAAAGCTGGTGATCGTCGTGACGCGGAACACGGCGTTTGAATGCTGTTCGTGGGGTACGGACGGGGTGGATGAGGCGACGGGAAACTCATTTGTGCTGGCTTCGTACCTGGCATCGGCGCCGCCGCCGGTGGATGAGCACGACGTGCAGGCGATCACAGGGCAACTGGCAGAGTGGGTGAACAACCCGGTGCATGATCCGCTGTTTCGCGTGACACGCGATTACACTCTGCCGCCGCCGTATACGAGGCCGGGGCAGGTGGCGCCGCCCGGAGATAACGTGGTGCCGGGTTGGATGCTACCAACCACGCACGTATGCGGCAGCCGGACGGCGACGGGGACGCCCCAGAATCCGCTGGCTACGAATGGGCACGATGACCTGGCGGCCGGCCCTGCTTTGGCGGTGAGCGCGGGAGGCACGACATGGCATGTGGCCGACGTGGCCCTGATGGGTTGGTACACGGGCGGCGCGGGACCGTACAGCTGGCCCGATGCGCGAATGCTGCAGGCGGCGGCCGTGCCATGCCCGGCGCGTCCTGCTGGTGGTGGTGGCGGGAGGGCGGGGGCCAGAGAGGTGGCGCCTCCATCGCCGGTGACGGCGGTGCCGTCCGCAGGGGCGACGAACGGACATGCACTGATGGGGAACTGGACAGGCCAGGGGCCGGGGGGAACGTTCCTGCGGCTGCGCGATGTGTCGCCGCAGTGGGACGTGATCATCGTGGCCCTTTCCGGCAACATCGATCACCAGGCGCCGGAGGGCACCATGGTGGAGCCGGAGCACGGCATGGACATGGCGCAACTGAAGGAGGACATTAAGTGGCTGCAGAGTCGGGGGAAGAAGGTGCAGTACTGGATGGGCGGCGGCTCTGACTATTTCACTCTGGCGCATGCGGAGAACATCCCCAACTTTGTGAAGTCAGTGACCCAGATTGTGACGGAGTATGGGTACGATGGAGTGAACCTCGATTACGAGACGCCTTCGATGGTGCTCGATCCGGGCGACACGGATTTCCGCCATCCGACTACACCCTCGACCGTGAACCTGATTGCGGCGCTGCACCAGTTGCGGGACCACTTTGGGCCGAGCTTCACGGTCTCCATGACGCCCGAGGGGCAGCAGATCCAGGGAGGTTCGCCGAGCTACGGCGGACAGTTCGGATCGTATCTGCCTCTGTATTGGGCGCTGCGGGACATGCTCTCGTTTATCTGCGTGCAGGAGTACAACACGCCGCCGCTGGAGGGCCTGGATGGGGAGATCTACCAGCTGGGATCGGTGGATTACGACGTAGCCATGACCGAGCTGCTGCTGCACGGGTTCAACGTGGGTGGGCGCGCGGACAACTTCTTTCCCCCGGTGCCCGCGGACAAGGTTGCGGTGGGCTTCGAGATAGCAACTTCGACACCGGAGTTGGTGATGGGATCGATGCAGTACCTAATCACAGGCAAGGCCCCGGTGGGGACCACCTACAAGCTGCAGAATCCGCGCGGATATCCGGGGATGATAGGGGCGAAGTTCTGGACGCTTGATGCGGACCGGAACCTAAACTACACCTTCTCCAACCAGGTGGGACCGCAGTTGCATGGGTTTCCCAGTAAGTAGGAAACAGGCCGTGTCTCTGGGGTGGGTATGGACTGCGAAGACCGAGTGTGGGCCTTCATGTGTCATGGTGAGTTTTAGATCGTCTGGCGGTCTATCAGGCTCCGCAATACGGAGCGCAGCATTGCTTCCACTTCGGCGTATTGCTCGGTTGCCATGCGGTAATTTTAGCCCAGCCTACATCCGGGGTTTTCCATAAAAACCTGCTGCCGGATGGCCCAATGAGAAGTAATATAGGTGGCATTGAAAGAAGGAGCGAGTGATGAGTGCAGACCAGAAGCTACCTACTACAAAGAAGACTGAGACGCAGACTCAGCCTTGGCAGACGCCGGATATTGTTATTCACTCCTGTTCCGTGAGGACAGACAATAGTCCCTTTCCTGGGACACTCCACACTAATGATGGCGGCGGACTTGGCGGCGGCATATTTTGTTCCTGAAACGCAATTCACACACGAGAAATCCGATCCCACCAGTCAGTCAGATATATTATTGCTAATTTTCTATGGCATCTTGCTCTTACGCCATTTAGTTGAGTAGAACGGAAATTAAGCCAAATGATCTGTGGTCAGGGCGATGGAGCGGCAGGCTTCAAAAAGCTTTCCGTCTCCGACGTACCAAGCGAGGATGTTAGCGGCGGCGAGCGGTGTGAGGCAGCGGTCGGCATTGGCAGGAGCGCGGTGGGCGGCGAAATCATCCTTGGGAAGAACGGCGGAACCGGGTAGGCCGAGGAGGATGCGCAGGCGAGTGAAGTCGTTATCGAGACGCTCGTGCAAACCAAGCAGCAGAATATCATCGAGGCGGGAGCGAAGGTAGTCTTCGCTCTCCAGCCAGAGGCGGAGTGGGCGGTCGAGTTGGGGGATGACACGCGTGGCTTCCATAGCGGCCTTCATGAGAGCGAGGTCGGGACTGCCCAGGGCCTCGGCAAGGGCGTTGGCTGTAGGAAAGAGTTTGAAGGCGGCCCGTTCTGCATCGCTCCAGGGCTGGGCGTAGCGGGGCAGACCCTGGCGTTGGCGGCTCAGGTAGCCGCTAACGAACCGCTCGATGGGCTTGCGCACGAAGAAGACGACATTCTCACCGGTGGGAATGTCGTGCAAGGTGACGGTGTGGTCATGGAGCTGCAAGCCAAGTGCCTCGGCATGAGGACGCAGCGCGTACTTCAGCGCGGTGCCGCCAGTTTTGCTGATATGCAGGAAGTGAATGGGCTTGGCTGAAGGCACATCCATATATTCCCATGAGAACATATCGCCACCAGCGTCAACGCACTCTTAGGACACTACCGGACTATACTGGGCGCGCTGAGAGTACTGGTTATGAGTTTGCGGCGTGGATGGGCGGGATGGCTGGCGGCTGGCTTGTGCGCGGCGGTGGTGGTGCGAGGCGGGCTTGCGCAGACGGACACCGTTGCGCAGCTGATCGCGGAGTTGAATACAAGCCAGAGTAATGAGGTACGGGAGGAGTCGGCGGAGAGGCTGGCGCGGAGCCGCGACCCGCGCGCGGTGGCTCCGCTGATTGGGGCGCTGGGCGATAAGGATGTGAAGGTGCGGCAGGCGGCGTCGTGGTCTGACCTGGTGCTGGAGGAGCGGGCGGTGGGGCCGCTGGCGGCGCTGCTGGGAGACGAGGATGCCGAGGTGCGGGAGAACGCGGTGCGAGCTTTGCGAGCGCTGGACCCGAAGGTGACGGAGAAGCTGCTAGCGACGGCGAAGGACAGCGGGAACGCGAATGCGCGTGCGGGTGCGGCGGAGGTGTTGCGCGGAGTGGATGATGCGCAGGTGTCGAATGCGCCGGCGGCGAAGAGCGGAGTTGGGATGAATGCAGCTCCGGCGGGGAAGCAGGTGGAGTCGCCGGAGACGGTAGGGATGCTGCTGGCGGCGATCGACGATCCTTCGGTGAAGGCGCGGAGGAATGTAGTGATGGCGCTGCGGGGGATGAAGGACTCGCGGGTGACGGAGGCGCTGATCCATGCGCTGGGCGACCGGGACAGCAATGTGCGCGTGTATGCAGCGCAGGGACTTGGAGAGCGGCGCGATCCTGAGGGGCTGGAGGCGGTTGTGACGGCGCTGCGCGATCCGAACCGCGGAGTACGTGAGACAGCGGCGGATGAGCTGGGAGCATGGCAGGAGCACAGGGCGGTGCATTTTCTGGTAGTGGATGCCAAGGACTACCACGCGGATATACGGCTGGTAGCAGTGAGGGTGCTGGCGAGGATGCCGGGGGCTTCGTCCGATCCGGTGATACGACCGGCGCTGATGGCAGCGCTGCGTGATCCGGACCATGGAGTGCGGCGCGAGGCGGAGCAAGGATTGCAAAACGCGATGACGCCGGCGGCGAAGAATGCGCCGTCATCCCCGGCTCCAGCTGCCGCGGGAGGGGTGAAAGTGCGGGCTGAGGCGGTGGAGATCCCGTTGATAGAGATGAAGAACGATGATCTGGATGTGCGGCGCATGGCGGCCCGCGAGCTGGCAGAGGTAGACAACCCGCAGGTGAAGAAGGCGCTAGAGGCGGCTTGGCAGGCGCATGATGTGACCGTGATTACGGGAGCGGCGCGGTCTTATTTGAAGGAGAACGATAAGACGAAGGATGAAGAGTTGACGCAGGTGTTGCGGCAGTTTGGCGATGAGGAGATGGCGAACGATCTGCTGAACAGCGGAGATGAGCGGCTGGTGAAGGCGGTGCGGGTGTGGGGTGTCCGGCATGACAAAAGGGTGACCGGGCCTGTCGATGGACGGATGATGCTGATGCCGATCCCCCCGGATTGAGTTTGAGGAGGGTAGGACCATCCTGCGAAGGTCGCGCGTCTTAACGCGCGATGCCCACTTATGCCGCAAAGAGCGCGTCATGAATGGGGCACCCGGTTCCGTGGGTGCCTGGTAGATTTGTGGCGCTCGGAGGATTTAGTTTGCGGTGTCGTCTTCGATGTCTTCGTCGAGGTCGATGTCGGGGACGGGCGGGTCGCGGCGGGACTTCATGGTGGCGAGGATTATTAGCTGGGACTGGACGCGGTCCCATTTGCGCTTGTTCTTTTTGGTGAGGATGGGGGCGCTGGGGTCGGCGTAGTAGGCGACGAGCTGGTTGCGGAGTTCGGTGGGGATGATGACTGTGGGATCTTTGGTGACGGCGTCGAGCAGGTGGGCGTAGGTGGTGTCCGAGAGAGAGTAGCGTCCGGGTTTGACGGGATCGCCGGTGTCGAGATCGCGGTTGGTGAGGCGCGCCTGGATGGTGTCGTACTGGCGAAGCAGGCGGCGGAGATTGGCGGTGGTGCGGTTGATGCTCTCGATGTAAAGCTGCTCGGTTTGCGGCGTGGGGCCGCGGAGGGAGAGCTCGCGGGCGAGACCGATTCTTGGAGTGATGCTGATGAGGATGGCGATGAAGCGGGTCTTGAAACCCGGATGCTTTTTGCGGTAGGCGTTCCAGTCTTCGGCGGCGGCGACGGTGGTCAGCTGCGCGAGGTAGGCGTCGTGCGCGGGGGTGGGCAGGTCGGCGGGAAAGCGTTTTACGTTGCGGTGAAGAAGAGCTTCAGCGTAGGCGATGCGGGGGATGAAGCTGCGCACGCCGAAGCGATAGACGCGCATGGTGGGATTGTGTCCGCCGGTGAGCTTGTGGGCGGAGATGCCGTAGGTGTCAAAGAACGCCTTGTCGATAAGCTGCTGGGGAACGTGGAGGCCGACGTGGTTGAGATATTCGAGCGGGGCGAAGTGGCGCTTGGAGACCTGGTTGACGTCGAAGGCGAACTCGGTCTGGATGTGCTGGTGCCTGCCCTGGGCGTAGTTGACGGAGGGGCCGTATTTGGCGGCGAGCGCGGGGAACTCGATGGCGACGGAGGGGTTGACGGCGTCGGCGTGGCCTTCGGTGTCGCCGATGTAATGCGAGAGTGCGCCGATGGCGAAGGCGAGCTCGTCGGGATTCTTCTGGTTGCGGAAGAGAGAGCGGATGAAGTCTCCGGTGCGGACGTAGTGGGTGAGGTCCGAGAAGAAGCCGCTGCCGAAGGGATAATAACCGAGGTCCTGGATGGCGCAGCCGCCGTAGGCGTAGGAGTGGGCCTCATCAAGCTGCTGCTGGGTGAGGCCGGGGTATTCGCGGAGGAGAAGCGGGACGATGCTGTCCTGCCAGGCGAGGTCGATGATCTGCTCGTGGGTGAGGACGGAGTAGGCGTGGAGTTGCGGGGTGCTGAAAAGAGAAAGAAGAGCGATGATGAAGACAACGAGGCGGGCTTGCATGCTCTGAGAAGTAGGATGCGCCAGCGATGCGTGGTGAGGGAAGTTATTTATTAGTAGCGGCCTAATCTCAGGCCGTGAGAGCATGGCTGGCATGGCAAAGTGGTCGAATGGCTGGTGGAATTCATTTTATGTGTGGAAACAGGTTGGCTGGCCCATCAGACTGCTAGTGCTCGCTTGCTTAGTGATCGTTCTAGTCATACTTTTTCATTAAGTAACTTCAAACTGACCTACTACCTATTTATTGAAAGCGTCAGAGTTCGACTTCGCGGATGGGTTTGAGGGCGGCGGCGAGGGAGCCCCTGGCGGCAGCGAGGCGGGATTCGGCGGCGGGGCGCGGGAGGTTGAGTTTCTGCATGGCTATGGCGGTCTTGACGCTGCTGCCGGCGGCGGTAAGGAGTTTGGCGGCGGCGGCGATGTCGAGACCGGTGGCGGCGGCGATGATGCGGTGGGCGCGGTCGACGAGCTTGTTGTTGGTGGGCTGGACGTTGACCATGAGGTTGCCGTAGACGTAGCCGGTCTTGATCATGACGCCGGTGGAGAGCATGTTGAGGACGAGCTTGGTGGCGGTGCCGGCCTTGAGGCGAGTGCTGCCGGTGAGGACTTCGGGGCCGGTGGCAGGCGTGATGGCGATGTCGGAGGCCTGGGCGAGGGCGGAGTTGGGGACGCAGCTTAGGCCGATGGTGAGAGCGCCGAGTTTTTTGGCGTGGGCGATGGCGCCGAGGACGTAAGGGGTTCTTCCCGACGCGGCAATTCCTACCAAGACATCCTGAACATGCTGTGGCGTTCCACCCACCTTAGCCTTCGCTTCACTTTCGTGAAGCGAAGTCGAAGATGGGGCACCCGGAGTGGTGGGCTGGCCGAAGCCTGCAGCGGCGAGGTCGGCGGCGCCTTGTTCGGGGGAGTCTTCGGATTTTTCGCTGGATTTGCGGAGCGCGGAGTCGCCGCCGGCGATGAGGCCCTGCACGAGGGTGGGCGGGACGGAGAAGGTCGGGGGGCACTCGGAGGCGTCGAGGACGCCGAGACGGCCGGAGGTGCCTGCTCCGATGTAGAAGAGACGGCCGTTGTTGTGGAAGCGAGCGGCGATCTCATCGACGGCCCGGGCGATGCTGGGGAGTTCGGCGCGGACGGCGGCGGCTATGGTGGCGTCCTCGTCGTTGATGAGGGTGAGCATGTCGAGGGTGGAGAGCTGGTCGATGTGCCCGGTGCGGGGGTTGCGGGATTCGGTGAGGAGGCTGGCTAGGTCTTCCATGGAGTAATGATAGCGAGTCAGCAGGTCAGCGAGTCAGCAAGTCAGCGAAAGACACCCAAAACGGCAGAAGATTAGAATGGAAAGAAACACTTTCGAGGAAGAATTGAGCATGAGCGACAGGTTGCGCGGTCAGGTAGAGGTGGCGGCTAAGGCTGCCGGGCTGG
>Ga0206886_1074_pt2 | contig 20513 bp, 28 predicted proteins | sample Alteio_BWOrgHeat_92_FD_152952 | JGI IMG/M metagenome (GOLD analysis project Ga0206886, IMG submission 152952) | Enriched cells from forest soil in Barre Woods Harvard Forest LTER site, Petersham, Massachusetts, United States - Alteio_BWOrgHeat_Nextera2 ... | reverse complement strand
ACAAAGGTGCATATGCCTGAAGTGATGCAGACAGGTTTATTTGTAGATAGTAAGTTGTGCAGATTGCTGGAACAGGACGAGGTGGAAGGTGTGACTTATGTTGCACAATACTTTTGTGAGGGTGTAGAGCAGTATAATAAGTATATTTCTCAATATTCGCAAGAGATGCGCGAAAAAGGAATACAGCTTTTTGGAGGCAGATTTATCGCATTCCGAACAATTATGGAAGTATTGTAACAATGCTGTATTCAGAACCTTTTAAATGATGTTAATGTTAAGCAAAATCCCTGCCAATACGCTGAAACCCTTTACTGTAAAGGGGTTTCAAATCTGTATCCTCGCGCTGTTAACAAATATGTTTTTTTATCCTGCCGAAACGTGCTACAGGCAAGGGTTTTAACGAAAAAAAATATTTCATATTGTATTTGGAACTGTGAGAAAGGTGAGTATATTTGCTTATCCTCTAAAAAATATTTATTTATTTCACAACAAAACACAAGTAAGTATGAACAAAGCCGAATTAATTGACAAAATTGCCAAGGACGCAGGCATTACAAAAACACAAGCTAACGAAGCTCTTGATTGTTTTACAAATTCTGTTGTAGCTTCTTTAAAAAAAGGTGATCGTGTAACACTGGTTGGCTTCGGTACTTTCTCAGTATCTGAGCGTTCAGCACGTAACGGTCGCAATCCGCAAACAGGAGAAGTGATTAAGATCAAAGCACGCAAAGTTCCAAAGTTCAAAGCTGGAAAAGAATTCTCAGGCAAAATCAGCGGTGGTAAAAAATAATCCCCGCCGGGAGAGCAAAAGCAAGAAGCGGAAGTTTCTTGCTTTTTTTATTTTTGTAGACTAAAAACAATCATATTATGGGCAGAGGCGATAAACGCACGAAAAAAGGGAAGATTCAAATTGGCAGTTTTGGCAAATTGCGTCCCCACAAAAAGAAGACAGTCAAAAAGACTGCAAAAAAAGGATAGCTTATTATAAAGACCGCAGAGCGGTCTTTATTTTTAGTATACCATTTTGTTTTTAGGTTTATGAATAATAAGGTACTTTTGCAGCGCTTCAGATATCCACAAAGAATATTTATCCTTCATGCACAAATTTCATAATAAAGACGTCTCTAACAGTAGGTTTTATTGGTTCGCATATTGTAGAATATTTATTGAAACATGGTGCGGGGGAGGTTCGTGTACTTGATAATTTTCTTACTGGTCATAAAAGGAATATTGATATTTTCGCAAGCAATAAGAATTTTGAATTTATTGAAGGGGATATAAGAGATGTTCAGACATGCAAAAAAGCGTGCAATAATATTGATTATGTATGCCACCAGGCAGCATTAGGATCTGTTCCTCGATCAGTAAAAGACCCCGTCGCAAGTAATGAAGTAAATGTATCGGGGTTTCTAAACATGATTACTGCGGCAAAAGATAGCGGCGTAAAGACATTTGTTTATGCCTCCTCCTCTTCGGTATATGGAGATGAACCTAATTTACCTAAAAAAGAACCTCAGATCGGAAATGCGTTGTCACCATACGCGGTTACAAAACGCACGAATGAACTATATGCTGAAGTATTTGGTAAGCTGTACAATATGAAAACTGTCGGGCTAAGGTATTTCAACGTTTTCGGCCCAAGGCAAGACCCCAATGGGCCATATGCTGCTGTTATTCCTTTATTTGTCAGTGGTATATTAAAACAAATCCCCGTTTATATAAATGGTGATGGAGAACAAACGAGAGATTTTACATTTGTTGAGAATGCAGTGCAGGCTAATATACTAGGATTACTGACAGATAATGATAAGGCATTTGGGCAGGTATATAATGTGGCTGTAGGAGAAAACTTTTCTGTAAATTTTTTATACGAATCGATCAGGAAAATTTTAGGGGTGGAACATCAACCTACATATCGTGAACCAAGAGAAGGAGATATTCGCAACTCTTTAGCCGATATATCAAAGGCAAAACAATTATTGGGCTATCAACCTACTCAAAAATTTCTGGATGGCTTAGCAAAAACAGTAGACTTCTTTAAAGAAGCGAATTTGTAAACTAAGGAGCCAGCCTGCTTTTAGCCCAATTGTTACCATCATTTGTAAAGAGTATCCGGTCGTGAAGGCGATTGGCACGCCCCTGCCAGAATTCAATTGTTTGAGGGATGAGTCGGTAGCCACCCCAATACTCAGGACGGGGAATCTGACCTTCTTTGAATTTATCTTCGTAATGTTTATGATTCTTGTCTAAGATACTTCTGTCAGTAATAGTGTCACTTTGAGGAGATGACCATGCGCCTAATTTGCTGCCTTTGGGCCTAGATTGGAAATAATCATCACTTTCTTGCGCTGATACTTTTTCTATGGTACCTTCTATACGCACCTGTCTTTCTAATTCCTTCCAATAAAAAACAATTGCTGCATGCGGATTTGAATGTAATTCTTTGCCTTTGGCGCTGTTATAGTTAGTAAAGAAAACAAATCCTTTTTCATCCAACCCTTTCAGTAATACTATCCGGGCATGTGGTTTGTTTGCTGCGTCTACCGTGCAGAATGTCATTGCATTTACATCTTCTATTTCTGCTTTATGTGCTTCAGTAAACCATTTAGAGAAAAAAAGGATCGGGTCATCACCAACAATAGTTTCGTCAATGTGTGTATGACGATACTCTTTGCGAATATCGGCGATATTTAGATCGTGGTGGTCCAATAAATTACTTTTCTTTAGAACCTGACCCCAGGTACTTAGCCATAACATATAATAATTCTATGGCCATCAATAGAAGAAATACCCACATAAGAGTAGGGCCAATGTTCTTATTCACACTGTCGTAAAAAGCGGTTAACATTAACTGGTTCATTCACATTTGAATTTGGGCTGCAAGATACGAAACATCGTAATAATTATTATCACTGTGATTTACCATTTTTTGTAACTATTTTTCGCCCGTAAATAGAGGATATGCTGGCGCGAAATGTGAAATTTCTCAAGGCAGTTGCATTGTACTCATTCACTGCTTTTGGTGGCCCGCAGGGCCATATGGGCATGATGATGAAAACTTTTGTGCAAAAGCGAAAAGATGTTACAGAAGAAGAATTATTAGAACTGAATTCTTTCGCGCAAATTCTACCCGGGCCGTCCTCTACGCAAACGGTAATGCTGATAGCCATGAAGCTGGGTGGTATACCACTCGCTACCATTACTTTAATGCTATGGGTTTTTCCTGCGGCGCTTATTATGGGGGCGTTTTCATTTCTCTTATATTATTTCGATATCAAAGATGTACAAACAAATCTGTTCCTGTATATACAGCCTATGTCGGTAGGCTTTGTGTTTTATGCTGCTGCGCGTATGATGGGACCCAGCATCAAATACTTTGCTACTTGGGCTATTATGATGGGTAGTATGGCAGCCACCATTGTCATTAAATCACCCTGGGTATTCCCGGCATTGCTATTAGTTTCAGGTACCGTCAGCAACTTTAGTAATAAGCGTATACCAGATCCGCAAGTAAGACCGAAGAAAATAAACTGGATGAATCTTTGGGCGTTTTTTCTTATATTTATTGCGGCTGGTATAGCCAGTTCTTTTGTGCCACATGCATGGCAGCACAGGCGCGCTGTCAATCTTTTTGAAAACTTTTACCGTTTCGGAAGCATCGTATTTGGTGGTGGGCAAGCATTGTTGCCAATGATGTTGTACCAGTTTGTCAACAGGCCTTTGCGGCTTGGCCACGCTCCCATACTTACATCAGAGCAACTATTGACAGGATTTGGTATGGTGCAGGCGGTGCCGGGTCCTGTGTTTTCTATATGTTCTTTTGTTGGCGGCATGGCTATGAGCCAATATGGAACCATGTGGCAGATAATTGGTTGTATTGTTACTACAACTGCAGTATTCTTACCCAGCACCTTGTTGCTCTTCTTCTTTTATCCGATTTATGAGAATCTGAAACACCATGTTATCATCTTCAGAGCGTTGGAAGGTATCAATGCCGCTATTGTTGGTATCATATGGGCATCAGGTATTGTATTGTTCCAGGCAATGCCATTTGAGTGGATGGATGTGGTGGTAGTAATTATTACTTTCTGCCTCCTGTATTACAGTAAGATACCTGCTCCTTTAATTGTGTTGGGATGGTTGCTCCTCGGGTGGACACTCAATCCTTAGTGGTTTTGTGTTTTTCCTGTAATAATATTTTTATGTCTCCAATAAGTTTGTTCACCTCTCCCATATTTGTACCATCATACATGCCGCGCAAATAGCCATCGCCATCTACCAATACCCAATGCTGTGTATGAATAAAATCACTCTGAATATCTACTACAGCTGTATCATCTGTAGCAGTAACGAGATAGCTATATCTTGCCATATCGTACAAAGCTTTTTTATCGCCGGTGAGGAACATCCACTGACGGGGATCTGCATCAAACTTCAGGCTGTATGCTTTTAATGCCTGTACTGTATCTTTTTTAGGATCAACGGTATGAGACAGTATCATTACTTCTTTACTGCCGCGAAATGCCTGGTAGACTTTGGCCATGTTCTCATTCATTTTCGGGCAAATGCCGCGGCAGGTAGCAAAGAAATATTCCACTACATAGATTTTGCCCTGTACATCTTTCTCAGTAATGGTTTTGCCATCCTGGTTGATAAAAGAGAATGACCCCACACGATGACCTGGATTGCCCAACACGGGTAGGGTGACTACTTTCTTTTCGTTGATAAGATTGAGAGAGTACCAGACAAAGCCAATGCCCAGTGCTATAAAAAATGAAATGAGAATTAAGGTTGTTTTATTGTCTTTCATGTTATACTACTACGTTTATCATTTTTCCTTTTACGTAAATTATCTTCTTGGGCTCTTTTCCGTCCAGCCACTTTTTTATGGTGTCATTTGACAGTACTTCTTTTTCTATAAGCGATTGTTCCATGTCCAGCGGGAACTCTATCTCCACGCGGGGTTTGCCATTTACTGATACCGGGTATTTCTTGCTATTCTCCGTTACATATTTTTCTTCGTAAGCAGGGAAGGTAGCATCCATTATGCTGGTAGTATTACCCAAGCATTTTTGCCACAACTCTTCTGCCAAATGCGGAGCAAATGGTGTAATAGCAATAGCCAATGGCTGCAGGATTGCTTTTTTATGGCAGTTGAGCGAAGACAATTCATTCACTGCAATCATCAACTGGCTGACAGAAGTATTAAAAGCAAAACGTTCTATATCTTCACTTATCTTCTTCAATGTTTTATGCAATATGCGCAATTCAGCCTCAGTAGCAGGTTCATCAGTTATTATCCAGCCCTTTTGTTCGTCTGCATATGAGCGCCACATCTTCTTTAAGAAACGATGCACGCCTTCAATTCCTTTGGTATCCCAGGGTTTGCTCATTTCTACCGGGCCGAGGAACATTTCATACATACGGAATGTATCTGCTCCATACTGCTCTACAATATCGTCGGGATTGACAACATTGTATTTGGATTTAGACATTTTTTCTGTTTCTGAGCCGCAGATATACTTATCGTCTTCCTTGATGAATTCTGCATTTGCATATTCTGGACGCAATTTTTTGAATGCTTCTGTATCTAATTCATTTCCATTTACAACATTTACATCCACTCTTATTGGTACTACGGTAGGTGTTTTTGATATTTGAACACCTAAAGTAGAAGGAAGGTTATATTTTGAGAAAATCTCTTCGATCTTATCTAAAACATAATTTTTTGTATTGTCAAGGTTATATGTATCGAAAAAGTGTTTTGAAATATAAAACTGGGGGAAATGGAAATTTTTGAATGCTTCATTTTCATAACTATACAGAGCAGATACAAAATATATAAACCTTGTACTTCCCTGTATCATTCCCTGGTTAATGAGTTTTTTAAATGGTTCATCAAAACCAATCAAGCCAAGGTCATACATGGCTTTTGTCCACATACGGCTGTAGAGCAAATGGCCTACAGCATGTTCACTACCGCCAATATATATGTCTACCTGCCCCCAGTAATCTATTGCTTTGCGGGAAGCAAATTCATTGTCATTGTGAGGATCCATATAGCGCAGGAAATACCAACTACTGCCTGCATAGCCGGGCATGGTGTTAGTCTCGCGCTTGCCCCAAAGAGTATTTACCCAATCGGTAATATTTGCTAAAGGCCCCTGTCCTTCAGGACCGGGTTTGTAGCTGTCTACATGTGGCAGTTCAACTGGCAGTTTGTATAATTCTTTATTTTCTTTTATTGGTGATTCATCAGTACCATAAGGTACACCATCTACATAAATAATAGGGAAGGGCTCTCCCCAATAACGCTGGCGGCTAAAGCCTGCATCACGCAGTTTATAGTTGACCTTTCTTTTACCAATGTTCTTTTCTTCGATCGCTTTTATAGCTGTTGCGATGGCATTTTTTACATCCATGCCGGAGAGAAAGCCGCTGTTCTGCAATTTGCCTGTTTTATCAGCATAGGCTTCATTGCCATTATACAAGCTGTCAAAAATATTTGTGATGGGAATGTTGAAATGCTTTGCAAAATTATGGTCGCGCTGGTCACCTGAAGGTACAGCCATGATAGCACCTGTACCATAACCCGCCAAAACATATTCTGATATCCAGACAGGAATTTTATTGCCTGTAAAAGGATGGATAGCATAAGCACCTGTAAAGCAACCTGTGATTTGTTTTACTTCGGACATGCGTTCCCTCTCAGAGCGGCTTTTTACATATTGCTTGTATTCTTCTATTGCTTTGCGTTGTTCGTCTGTAGTTATTACATCGACGAGTTCATGCTCAGGTGCAAGCACCATAAAGTCTACTCCGAAGATGGTGTCGGGTCGAGTAGTGAAGACCTCTATCTCGGCTCCCTTCTCTAATTTAAATTTTACTTCAGCGCCATTGCTTTTGCCAATCCAATTGCGCTGCATTTCTTTCATGGCTTCCGTCCATTCAAGACTGTCAAGGCTATTTAATAACCTGTTGGCAAATTCTGTAATACGCAAAAACCATTGGCGCATTTGTTTTCTTTCAACCGGGAAACCTCCACGTTCAGAAACGCCATTCACTACTTCGTCGTTTGCCAGCACAGTGCCCAATGCTTCGCACCACCACACCTCTGCATAATCAAGATAGGCAATACGATATTTCATGAGTATATCACGTTTCTCTTTTTCAGGGTAAGTTTCCCATTCCGCTTTAGTGAAACTTAATGATTCATCTTTCGGACAAGGATGGTTCTTATTTCCTTCTGTTTGAAAGATATTAACCAGGTCGGCAATGGTTTTTGTTTTGTTTTCCTTCCTGTTATACCAGCTATGAAACAATTGCAGGAACAACCACTGTGTCCATTTGTAATAATGCGGGTCACTGGTTTTTACTTCCCTGCTCCAATCGAAGCAGAAACCTATTTTATCTAATTGTTCGCGGTAACGTTTGATATTTTGTTCGGTAGTAATGGCTGGGTGTTGTCCCGTTTCTATGGCATATTGTTCTGCCGGCAGTCCAAATGCATCGTAACCCATAGGGTGCAATACATTGAAACCTTTGAGCCTTTTATAGCGTGCATAGATATCAGAAGCAATATAGCCAAGCGGGTGCCCTACATGCAGGCCCGCACCACTGGGGTAGGGAAACATGTCGAGTATATAGAATTTAGGTTTATCAGACTGGTTGCTTACTTTGTAAACCTGATTCTTTTCCCAATATTCTTTCCATTTGGGTTCTATGTTCCGAAAATCGTATTCCATTGCTTAAAAAGTGATGCAAAAGTACACTCAAAAGTTGACTAAGCTGTAATATGAAGTGATGTAAGCGCTTATTTCTTGTAGAGAAATATTTGTGTAAAATATAATGTACCGCCTCTGCCCGATGCAATGCCAATACCTGTAAGGTTATAATTACCCAGCATATTTCTTCTATGCCCGGGGCTGTGTATCCACATGTTTACTACTGCCTCTGCAGATACATTGCCATAAGCTACATTTTCGGCGCCTGAGCCGGAAGGTGCAAATTTGTTCATAATGCGGTGCATGCGGCCATCGAATCCGCCGTGGCCAAAAGCAGTTCTGCCCGATGCCATATCGCGACTGTGCCTTTCTGCTTCTGCAGCTATATAATTATTCATAGTAAGCGGAGGTAGTCTTTTTTTATGACGAAACTGGTTTACATAATAGAGTACATCAGATGCTGTAATATTTGTATAACGCGCCTGGTGTATGATGTGCTGTGCATTGCCGGAAATGGACAAACCAATTATGCAAACTACTACCAGCGAAAGACGATGTATGTACGGATACATAATACAGTTTACCTGGGTAATGCAAAAATGATGCCGTGGGGGAAGAAAGGAGAAGATAACATAACATATGTGATAGGTTAAAAGAAGAACCCCGAACATAAAGAACGGGGTTCTTTTGAATGATTATTTAAAGTCGCCTGCCTTTACATAGGTGATCTTTGCAGGATCGAGGAATTTTTTCATTGCATTGTTTACATCAGACAATGTGAGCTGTTGCAATTTCGCGTCTATAGATTTGCTCCATGCAAATGTTCTGCCCAGGTATAGATAGTTTGAAAGTGCATTTACCAATTGTGCATCATCTGCACGGCTGTTTTGACGATATTGGATAATACCGCTTTTTGCCTGTTTCAATTCATCTTCTGTAAAGCCGTCTTTCAGTACTTTGTTTAATTCATCATTCCATGCTGCTTCCAGTTTTGTTTTGTTATCAGGATTATAAATAGCATAAGAAATAAATGCGCCTGATTCGTCTTTAGAATTTGCCTGCAGGAATGAACCAATACCATAGCTGATACCTTCTTTCTGGCGTATGCGTGAAGCCAGGCGAGAATTCAGGAAACCGCCGCCAAATATAAAGTCGCCCATAACCAATGCGGGGTAATCTGCATTGTCGTCGCGGAGTTTTAAATTCATACCGCATACCATCATAGCGTTCTTTTTGTCAGGTGTTTTTATTTCTTTGTTCTCAGACTTTACATCATCAAACGGGTCTTTTACATGCTCATATGGCATAGAAGATGACCAGTTGGCAAGCATTTTATTCAGCTTATCTTTTACCATAGCAGCATCAAAATCTCCTACAAATGCAACTGTTGCATTGGATGTATTGTAATAGTTTTTGTAGAAATCTTTTAACTGGTCCACTGTTACATCTTTATCAGCACTTATTTCCTCATCTATGCTCATGGTATAACCGACATGTCCTTTAGGACGGGGATTCATAATGCGGTTATACTCTCTAAAAGCAATAGATGTTGGTTCTGAACGTTCCTGCTCGAGGTTACTTATGTTTTCTTCTCTCAAAGTTTTTAATTCACCTTCTGAAAAAGCAGGCTGGTGTAATACTTCATTGGCCAGATCTAAAACCTGAGCCAGGTTAGGTTTTGTAGATTCGATAATAACAGTAACAGAAGCCCCGCCGCCATAGACATACATTTTGGAGGAGAGTTTGTCAAGTGTTTCATTGATCTGCGCCATTGTTTTATTGCTGGTGCCCCTTTTAAGCATAGCAGCGGTGAAGGAACTTATAGTAGCCTTGTTTTGCAGATTGGTTTCGTTACCCATACGTAATGTAATAGTCGCATGTACTGTACTGCCGCGTGTTGTTTTTGCTAATAAAGCATATTTAGTCCCACCGGGAATACTGCCGCGCTCTGTACGTTTTTCTATATTATCAGGAGACGGATCGAACACCTCTCCCTGAGCCAATGCTTGCTGGCCTTTATAATCTTTAACAAGGTCTGCAACATTTGGTGGTGTAGGAACAGTAGTACGTTTTGGATCGGTAGTAGGAATGAACACACCCACTGTACGATTTGACTTGAGCAAATATTTTGCAACTATCCTGTTCACATCTGCAGCGGTAACTTTTTTAAGGTTGTCGCGGTAGATGAATGCGAGACGCCAATCGCCCTGTGGTATGAATTCGCTTAGAGCAAGCCCGATATATTCTGTATTGCGGTATTGCTGATCGAAATCGCTGAGTAATTTATTTTTTGATTTAGTTACCTCTTCTTCTGTAACAGGTTTTGAATTCAACTCTTTTAAAGTAGCAAATAAGGCGTCTTTAGCATCGTCTAAAGATTTTGTTTTGAGCACATCTACATCAAAATATATAAAGCTTGGGTCTTTCAATCCTGGATCATATGCCCATATAGTTGAAGCAAGGCCTGTTTTTACCAAAGCCTGGTACAGACGGCCATTTGGTTCGTTTGTCAATACATCATTCAGTACATCAAACGCTTCGTAATCGGGATCTGAACCTGCAACAATATGATATGCAAGGCCTATGGACTGAACATCGCCAACGCGACGCAATTCTACAGTACGTTCGCCATCCTGTGCAGGTTCAACAGTGTAGGTAGGCTCTATGATACGTGTAGGTTTTGGAATAACGCCAAAATACTTGTTTACTAAATCTATTGTTTTTGCTTCATCAATTTTACCGGCTACCAGTAATACTGAGTTATCGGGTTGATAATATTTTCTGTAAAATGCTTGCAGGCTTGGAATAGATACACGCTCGATATCTTCTTTTGAACCGATGGTGGCTTTGCCGTAGTTATGCCAGAGGTACATGGTAGACAATACGCGTTCCATTAATATATTTGAAGGATTATTTTCTCCTGATTCAAATTCATTACGCACTACAGTAAACTCACTTCTGAGATCTTTTTCTGCAACGAAAGAATTAACCATGCGATCAGACTCAAGACTTAAAGCCCAATTGAGGTTAGAATCTTCCGCATTGAAAGTTTCGAAGTAGTTAGTACGATCGTAAGAAGTAGTGCCGTTCGGACTTGCGCCATGAGCTGTTAACTCATCGGGCACATGAGGGTGGTGTGTAGAACCTTTGAACATCATATGCTCCAGCAAGTGTGCCATACCTGTTTCACCATATCCTTCCATACGTGAACCAACGAGGTAGGTAATATTTACCGTAACCTTGGGTGCAGAAGGATCGGGAAAGAGCAATACATGCAAGCCGTTGGCTAATTTGTATTCAGTAATACCTTCCACACTTGCAAGTTTTACAGGTGCAGGTAAAGCAGTTGCTTTTTCGGTAGTTTTCTTTACAGCGGCCGTCTTTTTTTGTGCCAGAGCCGGAATGCAGCAGATGCATATTAATAATGCGGTTAACAGATGAGTTTTTTTCATTGCAGATATTTTTTATGTGAAGCGGGGGATAAAAATAAGCGGATTAGTTGATAAGTAAAATAGGGGCATATGTTAAAAGAAGGTGGTAAGTGTAAAGTTGAACATTTATTTCCGTTAGCTTCCGCTTTCTTCCTAAAGCGGAAATGTATATTATTGATTTTCAATTAATTATAAAACCAGGAAGAAAAAGCGGAAGTGGAAGAAGCATTGGAATTAAAATAATAAGAGGGCAGAAAGAGTATATTTTATATGATTTAGAACTACATTTTAACAGCAAAGTTCCTGCCAAAAATGTAGGGGTGACAAATATTTTTTCTAATCATTTTGAGTCTTTTAATTTAAATACAATAGGCAGGGTAAACCAAACCTTTATCGGTTTACCACCTGTTTTTCCTGGTTTCCATGGAGGCATATTCCGAACCAACTTTATTGCTTCTTTATCTAAAGAAGGGTCTACAGAGCGGACAACCGTGACATCAGATATAGAACCGTCTTCATTAACAACAAATCGTACAATTACTCTTCCTTCAATTTGAGCTATTTGAGCATCTTTCGGGTAGTGAATATTCTCAGAAAAGTATTGAGATATATCGCCTTTAAACTCAGGCATTTGTTCTACGTAAGTAAATATCTGCTTGTCGCTGGTTTGTGCTTTAGTAAAAACGGAACTCAATATTAGTAGTGATATGAGAGAAATGCTTTTGAAGGCCATATGGAGTTTTTGTAAAGATGCAAAAAAGAAATGTTTCCATAAATGCTATAGTAATTCCCCTTCTGCACTGGGGATTATGTAAAAATAAAACAGGAGCTAAAAGCCCCTGTTTTATAAAAAAGTATATGAGCAGTTATTTTTTTACAATTTTAGAGGCAATCCATGAAAATAGACCAAGGACCAGCCCGAAAACAATACCCCAAAATGGCCCCATAATAATCATTCCCTGTCGCGGGTGTAAATGAGCATAATGATCCATATGCATACCGCTTAGCATTGGGTGCATCATTTTCATTTCATCAGGATGGTTAGCCATATAAGTATTATATAATAATACATGTGCAGCCACTATCCAGACACAGTTAAAGATGCTTACCATAAAGCCATGGAAGAAATAATTACCAGTGGCGCGTTTGGCAATGATCCAGGCAACAATGATAAATATGAGTAACCAAACCCACACTTCTACATTCCCGGGTATGAAATAAACTGTGGCAAAAGCCATTGCCAAACCAAATAAGGAGAGGCTGAAAATGAGTTTCCAATTCATAATAAAATATTTTTAGAAAAATAGAAAAGATTTCTCATATATGCAATAGCTTCATAAACAATGTGAAATACGTGTTGACAATTGACGTGAATACATGAATATTATTGACTTATGTAATGTTTATTTATATAAGATTAATGTTTTTTAATGCATTATATTGAGGTTAAGTGTAGGAAATGGCACGTGTTTTATCTAATTTGGCGTTCCGATTCATTAATTAATATTTGTTACCATGAAAAGTAAATTGATTGCAGTACTGTTTTTCTTCGTTTCGTTTTCGGTCAGTTTTGGCGTTTACGCTTATTATAATAAACAAGATAGTGTTGTGGCGCCTTTGTTTGTATGCCTGGCTTTTGGAGGTTTAGTTGCCATAGGCTCAGAGTATTACAAATCGTTAGTAAAATAATTATTTAGACCACGATTTTAGAAATCATTCAGAAGAGGCGCTTATTAAGCGCCTCTTTCTTTTTAGCATTAAGCCTCTTTCTTTTTAGCATTAAGCTAAGCGTAATTCACCATTAGTATTAAAACCTGTGTCCTCTATGTTCGTGGCTATGATGATGTTCGTGATGCCTGTGATGCCACCAAGAAGCATTTGCTGAACTGATACCGAATGCTATAAAAAGCATAGTTATTATGAGCTTTTTCATGATATTTTTTGCTATAGAATGCAAAAAAGCCTTGCCAGTAGCTGATTATAACAGGATTCTTTGGAAAACTTTAGCATTTGCAACTTGTGTTGACCAGTATATTCACATACCCGGCTTATGTATTTTTTTAAAATATTTGATCTTTCTGAAAAAAACACCCGAAAACTGATTAATTATTTTGACGGAATGAAATCTGTGCATTACCTTTGCAGTCCCAATTTTTACAGGGATTAGAAGTTATTTATAAGTATGTCACAGCGTATCAGAATAAAGCTTAAATCTTACGACCATAACCTGGTGGATAAATCAGCAGAGAAAATCGTTAAGACTGTACGCAATACGGGAGCGGTTGTAACAGGACCAATTCCTTTGCCGACAGAGAAGAAGATCTTTACAGTATTGCGTTCACCGCACGTTAACAAAAAAGCACGTGAACAATTCCAATTATGCACACACAAGCGCTTATTGGATATTTATACTTCTTCTTCACGTACAGTTGATGCGTTATCAAAGCTTGATTTGCCAAGTGGTGTAGAAGTAGAGATAAAGGCTTAACAGAACATAGTTCTTTAAAAAAATTGAAAAACAGTTTATCCCGGTCCACACAGGTAACCCGGGCGCTGAACTAAAATATAAAAGAAATGAAAGGTATTATTGGTAAAAAAATAGGCATGACCAGCGTATTTGAGCCTAATGGAAAGCAAACAGCCTGCACCATTATCGAAGCCGGTCCTTGTGTGGTTACTCAAAAGAAAACCGTAGATACCGACGGTTATAACGCGCTACAAATAGCATTTGGCGAAGCCAAAGAAAAAAACACTTCTTCAGCGCTTATCAATCACTTTGCGAAAGCAAATACAACTCCTAAGAGCGTAGTAAAAGAACTACGTAACTGTTCCATAGAAAAACAAGTTGGTGAATCTATTACCTGCGATATCTTTACCGAAGGTGAGAAAGTAAGTGTTATCGGCACTACTAAGGGTAAAGGTTTCCAGGGTGTGGTAAAACGCCACGGATTTAGCGGTGTGGGTGAAGCAACCCATGGCCAGCATGACCGTAGCCGTGCACCGGGTTCTATAGGTGGTTCATCTTATCCAGCCCGTGTATTCAAAGGAATGCGCATGGCCGGCCGTATGGGCGGAGACCGCGTGAAAGTAAAGGCACTGCGTGTAGTAAAAATATTCCCCGATCAGAACTATATATTAATAAGTGGTTCAGTACCGGGACATAATGGATCTATTGTTTTAATTCAGAACTAATTGAGTCATGCAAGTTGACGTTTTAAATAAAAAAGGTGAAAAGACAGGCCGCAATGTGGTACTGCCGGATGATATTTTCGGAATAGAGCCGAATGATCATGTAATATACCTTGCTGTAAAACAGTATTTGGCTGCACAGCGCCAGGGTACGAGCAAAACCAAAACACGCGCCGAAGTGCATGGTTCGTCTAAGAAACTGCACAAACAAAAAGGTACAGGTGGTTCTCGTAAGGGTAATATCCGCAACCCATTATATAAAGGTGGTGGTGCGGTGAACGGACCGGTTCCTCATACTTACGGTTTTAAACTGAACCGCAAGGTGAAAGATCTGGCTAAGATGAGTGCGCTTGCACACAAAGCACGTGAGAATAAGATAGTAGTGCTGGAAGACCTGAATATGGAAGCTCCCAAAACAAAAGACCTGGCTACTATATTACAGTCTGTAAGCGGAAATAGCAGGAAGTCGCTTTTAGTAACTGCTGAAAATGATCAGAATTTGTTTTTGAGCAGCCGTAATATAAAAGGAAGTAAAATGGTAGTACTGAGCGATATGCATACGTATGACCTGATACACTCACAAGTATTGATTTTTACTGAGAGTGCGGCAAAAATGTTTAACGAAGAAGTGGTTGAAGCATAAAATTAATTAGCTGATCAGCTGATGTGATAATAAGTTGATTGGAGAAAAATAAAAAAGTAAAAAAATGAAACTCGCTGAAGTGTTAGTAAGGCCGGTAGTTACTGAAAAGGTGAACAGCCAAATGGAAAAAAGTGGCCGTTATACTTTTGTAGTAGGCAAAGGCGCAAACAAGCTGGAAATTAAAAAGGCAGTAGAAGAATTTTATGGTGTGAAGGTGACTGATGTGCATACTGCGGTAGTTCCGGCAAAAAACAAAACACGTTATACAAGGGCAGGCTTTTTAAGCGGCCGTAAACCCTCGTATAAAAAAGCAACAGTAACATTAGCAGAAGGAGATTCGATAGATCTGTTTTCAATATAAATAGGTAAAGAAAAAAGAAAATGGCATTACGTAAATATAAACCGGTAACAGCCGGAACACGTTGGAGAATAGGTAACGCATATGCAGAAGTTACCACCAGCACTCCTGAGAAGAGCTTGCTGGAGCCTATAAAAAGCACAGGTGGCCGTAATATACAAGGACGCCGCGCCATGCGTTATATAGGTGGCGGTAATAAAAAAATGTACCGTGTTATAGACTTCAAGCGTAATAAAAAAGATATTGCTGCAACAGTAAAGAGCATTGAGTATGATCCGAACCGTACAGCATTTATAGCATTACTGAATTATGTGGATGGAGAAAAACGCTATATCATAGCTCCACAAGGACTGGAAGTTGGTGCTGCAGTAATAAGTGGTGCTGATGTAGCTCCTGAAGTAGGTAATGCATTGTTGTTGAAAAATATGCCACTGGGTACTGTGGTACATAATATAGAAATGCAGCCTGGCCGTGGCGGTTCGCTGGCACGTTCTGCAGGTACTTATGCTCAATTGAATGCGAAGGAAGAAAAATATTGTGTTTTGAAAATGCCTTCAGGTGAATTGCGTAAAGTATTAGGCACTTGCATGGCTACTGTAGGTATTGTTTCTAACAGTGACCACGCACTGCAGTCTATGGGTAAAGCAGGCCGCAACAGGTGGAGAGGTATTCGCCCACGCAACCGCGGTGTAGCGATGAACCCGGTAGATCACCCAATGGGTGGTGGTGAAGGTAAAGCTTCGGGTGGTCACCCACGCAGCCGTACAGGTAAGTATGCAAAAGGTGAGAAAACACGTAGTCGTACGAAAGGCTCTAATAAGCTGATCATACAAAGAAAAAACGGTAAGAAATTATAATACTAAAATAAAAAGTCAATAAATGGCTCGTTCAATTAGAAAAGGACCTTATGTAGATGCAAAGCTGGATCGTAAAGTGATGGCTGTTACAGAAGGTAAGGCTAAAAAGGGTGTGATAAAAACATGGAGCCGCCGCTCTACTATCACTCCTGACTTTGTAGGCCAAACTTTTGCAGTGCATAATGGCAACAAATTTATACCTGTATATGTAACAGAATACATGGTTGGCCATAAGCTGGGTGAGTTTGCACCAACAAGAAACTTTAGAGGACATAGTGCCAATAATAAAGCAGAAGATAGTAAATAAAAATTTTTCTGTCGCAAGACAGGGTATATAAGAACTAATTAATAAAAACAATGGAAGCTGTAGCTCGCTTACGAAATTATCCTACTTCACCGCGCAAGATGCGCTTGCTGGCTGATCTGATACGCGGAATAGATGTAGAACAAGCGCTGAATACTTTAAAGTTCAGCACAAAGGATCCGTCTGTGCCACTGGAAAAGCTATTGATGAGTGCAGTAGCTAACTGGAAAGTGAAAAATGAAGGTACTGACGTAGCCGGTGCTAACCTATATGTAAAAACTATTTTTGTAGATGGCGGAGTAGTGCTGAAACGTATGCAACCAGCCCCACAGGGCCGTGCTTACCGCAAGCGCAAACGCAGCAACCATATTACTTTAATAGTAGACAGCCGTAACCCGGAAACAGTAATAGCAGAAACAACAGAAGCATAAATTTAAAATAATTCAATAAAAGAAAATGGGTCAAAAAACGAATCCTATAGGTAACAGGTTGGGTATCGTCCGCGGATGGGACTCGATGTGGTATGGTGAGAAAAAAGACTTTGGTCAGAAATTAGTTGAAGACCATAAGATCCGTACTTACCTGAACGCGCGTATCAACAAAGGCGGTATATCCCGTATTGTAATAGAGCGCACATTGGGTAAGCTCATTATTACTGTACACACTTCCAAGCCGGGTATCATTATTGGTAAGGGTGGTTCGGAAGTGGACCGTATCAAGGAAGAGTTGAAGAAGCTGACAGGCAAAGATGATGTGCAGATCAACATTATGGAGATCCGCCGTCCTGAGCTGGATGCTGCTATAGTTGGAGAAACGATAGCCCGCCAGATAGAAAGCCGTGTAAGTTATAAGCGTGCTGTAAAAATGGCAATATCTACCGCTATGCGCATGGGTGCAGAGGGTATAAAAATAAAAGTAGCAGGCCGTTTGGCAGGTGCAGAAATAGCACGTACTGAAGAATTTAAACAAGGCCGCACACCGTTGCATACTTTCCGTATGGATATTGATTATGCATCTGTATTCTCACTGACCGTATATGGTAAAATAGGAATAAAGGTGTGGATATGTAAAGGTGAAGTATTAGGTAAACGTGATCTGAACCCTAACTTCTCTGCAGGTTCTGACAACCGTGGCAATCGTGCACCGGGAATAGCGGCAGATACACGCGGTGGATTAGAGCGCGGTGAGCGCAGAGGAGGCGGAGGAGAACGTCGTGGCGGTGGTGGTGAAAATCGCGGTGGCGGAGAACGTCGCGGCGGTGGTGGAAAAGGCCCGAAGAAAGCGTAATTGTAAAAGATAATATTAGCAGACTTTAATAAAATTTGTAACAATGTTACAACCGAAAAAAACAAAACATCGTAAGGCTCATAAAGGCAGGATAAGAGGAAACGCACAGCGTGGTGCTACACTTTCTTTTGGTTCTTTTGGACTAAAGGCAATGGAACCCAAGTGGATCACTAACCGCCAGATAGAAGCTGCACGCCAGGCAATGACGCGCCACATGAAGCGTGAAGGTAATGTGTGGATCCGCATATTCCCGGATAAGCCAATTACCCGCAAGCCTGCTGAAGTGCGTATGGGTAAAGGTAAAGGTAACCTGGAGTTTTGGGCTGCAGTGGTAAGACCGGGACTGATCATGTTTGAAATGGACGGAATCCCTGAAAAAACAGCACGTGAAGCCATGGAACTGGCTGCACAAAAGCTGCCGATAAAAACAAAATTTGTAGTACGCCACGATTATGCAGCACCAACTGAATAATCGCAGGTAATAAAAAGAATAAAAATGGCAAAGACAAAAAAAGTGAAAGCAGAAGATTATCGCACATTGGACGACCAAAGCCTGGTAGGTAAAATAGGCGAAGATGAAATGCAATTGAAAAAGCTGCACTTCAGCCATTCGGTAAACCCGATTGAAAATCCGCTTGCTATACGCACGCTGCGCCGCAATATTGCACGTATGAAAACAGAACAGCGCAGAAGAGCATTAGGTTTTTAAAATTTATTATAGATGTCAATTATGACGGAAAGAAAAAACAGAAAAACACGTATAGGGACTGTAAGCAGTAACAAAATGGCTAAAACCATAACTGTTACTGTGGAACGTAGGATCAAACACCCTATCTACGGTAAGTTTTTGAAAAAGACAACTAAGTTTCATGCACATGATGAGAGCAATACAGCCGGTATAGGCGATACAGTTCGAATTATGGAAACTCGCCCGCTGAGTAAAACAAAACGCTGGCGCCTTGTAGAAATTATTGAAAAAGCTAAGTAACATTATTTAAGATGATACAACAGGAATCCCGGCTGAATGTAGCCGATAACAGTGGTGCAAAGGAAGTGCTTTGTATTCGTGTGCTGGGCAACTCAGGACAGGACTACGCAGGTATTGGAGATAAGATAGTGGTAACCGTAAAAGATGCGCTTCCGGCAGGTGGTATAAAGAAAGGCACTGTTTCTAAAGCAGTAATAGTGCGTACCAAAACAAAGCTGCGCCGCAAAGATGGTTCATACATCAGTTTTGATGATAACGCGGTGGTATTATTAAATACAGCTGACGAACCAAGAGGCACTCGTATTTTCGGACCGGTTGCGCGCGAATTGCGTGATAAGGGATATATGAAAATAGTGTCACTGGCACCGGAAGTATTATAAAAAATAAGTACCTTTGCAGCCCGATTTTAGGCTGGATAGATAAAAGATTTTAATTCATTAACAGTGAAAAAGAGATTTAAACCAAAATTCGACATCAAAAAAGGCGACAACGTAGTTGTAATAGCCGGTGATGATAAGGACCGCAGCAAGCCGCGTAAGGTGATGGCTGTTTATCCTTCAGAAAGCCGCGTGCTGATAGAAGGGGTAAACATAGTAACCAAACACCTGAAACCTAATGCGCAAAGTCCGCAGGGTAGCATTGTAAAGGAAGAAGCGCCTATACACATTTCTAATGTGCTATTGTATGACGCTAAATCCAAAACAGGTACCCGTGTAAGCCGCAAGCGCGATGCGGGAACATTTGTTCGTGTATCTAAAAAATCAGGGGAGGAGATCAGATAATGGCAACAACAGTATATATACCACGCTTACAGAAAAAGTATAGGGAAGAAGTAGTACCTGCTTTGATGAAAAAATTCGGTTACACTTCTGTAATGCAGTGTCCCCGCCTGGTAAAGATATGTTTGAACCAGGGTGTAAAAGGTTCTGTATCTGATAAGAAAATGGTTGAAGATGCTATCGGCGAAATGACTATGATTTCAGGTCAGAAAGCGCAAGCAACTATTTCCAAGAAAGATATATCCAACTTTAAATTACGTAAAGGTATACCCATTGGTTGCCGAGTAACATTGCGTAGTGTAAAGATGTTTGAATTCATGGATCGCTTTATAGCTGTGACACTGCCACGTGTACGCGACTTTAAAGGTGTGAATGATAAGTCTTTTGATGGTCATGGCAATTATACAATGGGTGTTACCGAGCAGATCATCTTCCCGGAAATAAACATTGATAAGATCGCACGTATCAGTGGTATGGATATTACATTCGTTACTACTGCTAAGTCGAATGAAGAGGCATATGAATTGCTGAAAGAAATGGGTATACCATTTAAAAACATAAAAAAAGAGACTAATTAAACTTTAGAATAAAAGCAAATGGCAAAAGAATCAGTAAAAGCCCGCCAACGCAAACGCGAAAGAATGGTAGCAAAGTTAGCTGAAAAGCGCGCTGCCCTGAAGGCTGCAGGTGATTATGCTGCTTTGGATAAACTTCCAAGGAACTCATCAGCTGTACGTCTCAGGAATCGCTGCCAGCTTACAGGCCGCCCTCGTGGCTATATACGCCAGTTTGGTGTATGCCGTCTCGTTTTTCGTGATATGGCATTGGATGGGAAAATACCGGGTGTACGTAAAGCAAGCTGGTAATTTATAACGTTTCAAGGTCATCCGCCGCGGTGGGTGATACCGGTAACAAATTATTTACAAACAAAAAAGAAAAATGGTAACAGATCC
>Ga0206886_1071_pt2 | contig 20738 bp, 14 predicted proteins | sample Alteio_BWOrgHeat_92_FD_152952 | JGI IMG/M metagenome (GOLD analysis project Ga0206886, IMG submission 152952) | Enriched cells from forest soil in Barre Woods Harvard Forest LTER site, Petersham, Massachusetts, United States - Alteio_BWOrgHeat_Nextera2 ... | reverse complement strand
CACACGCATACTGGAAGAAATAGAAAAAGGCACTATTATTATTCAGCCTTACGACCGCAAATATCTAGGAAGCAATTCATATGATGTGCATTTAGGTAAGCATCTTGCAGTATATGATGATGGTATATTAGACGCGAAAAAGCACAATAAAGTTTCTCATTTCGAAATACCGGAAGAAGGGTATGTATTACAGCCCGGAATATTATACCTCGGTGTTACACATGAGTATACCGAAACACATGCCCATGTACCATTTTTAGAGGGTAAGTCCTCTACAGGGCGGTTGGGCATAGACATTCATGCCACGGCCGGCAAAGGAGATGTGGGTTTTTGCAATACCTGGACATTGGAAATAAGCTGTGTGCATCCTGTAAGGATATACGCCGGTATGCCCATAGGCCAATTGATATATTTCCCGGTAGATGGGGAGGTGATCAATAAATACAATAAGAAGGTGGGGGCTAAATACAATGAACGTACCATAAAGCCCGTAGAAAGCATGATGTGGAAAAACGAGTTTTAGGTAGTTTATTAAGTTAAATTACCATTATATTTGTTTGTAAATATTTTTATTTTTATCTTTCAACCTTATTGTCCTAAAAATATACTTATGAAAAAAGCATTTGTACTATCAGTACTATTTATTGCTGCCTTATCAGCTTGCCAAAAAACATCAGACACTCTAAACCAACCTACTACTTATAGGGTAGATGGTATTACAGATATTGTAATGGCCGGAGATTCCGGTTCAGCCGCATATGTTAACTATTCGGTTAATTATGTAGGGCCTGTACAGGAAACAGTAACATTGTCTTTCGGAGATCTTCCTAAAGGCATTATGATAGATACAAGTGCGCAAAATGTACTTACCGGCATACCTAATTACACAGGTATGATTCATTTAATAAAAACAGACACTAATCAAAGAAAAGGTACCTACGTTATCAAGCTATTGTGCAATGGGTCTAGAACAGGTGCCAAATTCTATACTTTAAATTTAAAGGTATTGTCTAAAACTATTATACCTATATCCTCTGTCTGCGACACCCCATTAACAGGGACTTGGGATACCTGCACTGACCTTTGCTCAGGTACTACTTATACAGATGTTGTTTCTCTCGATGCTACTGTTGTTAACCGTATACATTTTACCAATTTCCAAAATGCAGGTATTGATGTATATGCTGATCTGAATTGCAGCAATGGTACTTTTGTAATTCCTCGTCAAACATTTGCCGGCGGTGCAGCAGCTGTGTGGGGTTCGGGTAGTTTTGCAAGCAAACTGTTAGCTATGAGTGTTACAGATTCCTCAGGGGTAGCTGGCATACAAACCTGCGCTGTGTCTATGACACGACCGTAATACACAATAAGGAAAAGGCATTTTAGAATGGCTGCTGTAAGCAGCCATTTTGCATGTTATATGTAAAAAAATAACTAACTTTATTATAGAATATCATTACCTATGAAACTCAAGCCTGTACTTTTATTCTCTTTTCTTTTCCTGTATAGTTACATTTCGGGTGCACAATCGCAGGGGTTGGTTTATAAATATGATACTACCGTAAAAATATTTGCCAATGGTATACAGAAAAGATTGGCTTGGTGTGGGGGGTTTAATCAACCTGAATTCGGGTTTGCAGACCTCAATCACGATAATAAAAAAGACCTGGTTATTTATGAAAGAAGCACAGGTGTAAGAACATTTATTAATACCGGCACAGCAGGTAACCCTAATTACATATATGCACCTGAATATGAGTTGAATTTTCCGGAGATAGACGGGTCTATGAAGCTGATAGATTATAACTGCGATGGAATAACAGACCTGTTTACAACATTTGGTGGCTTTACTGCGTGGCGAGGGTATTATAACAGCAATAATCAATTATCTTTTAAATTTTACCAGGTACTGCAATATTGTAACGATACATTTGCAACCGGTTGTAATAATGCATGGGTATCACCCGCGGATATTCCCGAGATAGTTGATGTAGACCATGATGGTGACCTGGATTTTTTGTCTTTTGATATTGATGGTAATGAAGTGGCCTGGTATAAGAATGTACAGGTAGAAGAGCATTTGCCTTGTGATACCATTCGTATAAAAGAAAAAGATAAGTGCTGGGGAAAGTTTTATCAAAACTATGTTCAGACACATGTATTGAATCATAATTGTAATGGGCAGAATGCAGGTCTTGTTTTAGGCCCCGGTGAGAAAAAAACACATACAGGCAATGCCTTGTGCCTGATAGATATGGATGGTGATGGTGATTATGATTACCTGGATGGTGGTGTGGGATTTAACAATATTGTGTATTTAGAAAACGGTAGAATACCTTATGGTACCAGGGACAGTATGATATACCAGGATACTACCTGGTCAAAAACAGGATATATTGTAAACCTACCTACCTGGCCGGCGCCTTTTTTTATAGATATAGACCAGGACGGTAAGAGAGATTTACTTATTGCGCCAAACAGTAAAGGTGAAAATTACAAATGCATACTTTACTTTAAAAATATAGGTACAGACGCTACGCCCAACTTTCAATTTCAGAGCGATACGTTTCTTATAGATCAGACCATTGATGTGGGCACAGCAGCTTACCCCATGTTTTATGATTATAATAAAGATGGTAAGCCTGACCTGTTTATTGGCTCAGACGGGTATTACCAGCCGGATGGCACGCTGAGATCGAGAATATCATATTATCTAAACACGAGCAAAGTAGATAGTCCTTCTTTTGTATTGCAAACAACAGATTTCTTAGGCCTTAGCAGCTTTGGTTTTAGAGGCGCTGCATTGTCTGTAGGCGATATAGATAATGATGGCAAAGACGATCTTATTATTGGCCATAGCGACGGCACGCTTTCTTATTTTAAAAATGCAGCTGCTTCTCAAAATATACAACCCGATTGGCAGCTTGGAAAATTGAACTTAACAGATGTGGGTGGCAGGCAAATAAATGTTGGTGGTAATGCAGCACCATTTGTTTATGATCTGGATAAAGATGGTAAGCCCGATCTTATCATTGGCCAATATGGAGGCTATTTAACTTATTATCGTAACACTGCAGCAGTACCCGGGCAGGTAAGTATGCAACTAATAAACAGCCAGTTAGGTGGTGTAAAGGTCGATGGACCGTCGTATGGGGAATGTTATAGCGTACCGTTTATTGGTAAGATGGATAGTAGTGGTGCTGAATATATGTTGGTGGGTAGCAATTCGGGGCTTCTGTATCGTTTTACCGGTTTTCAGAAAGGAGATACATCAGGTACCTACCTGATGATAGATAGCATGTATTCTTTTATAGATACCGCGCATTTATCTATTAATTACCGGGGCAATTATCTTGGTTTTCGCTCAGCACCTGCTATTGCCGACGTAGACGGTAATGGCAAACTTGAAATGGTGGTAGGCGATATATGGGGTGGGCTAAAGCTGTATGAACAGGATAGTTTTGTACGCGATACTAATATGCATTTAACTGTTGCCCCTATTACAAACAATAATCAGGTAACTGTTTACCCCAACCCGGCAAATAAGATTGTAACAGTATCATGGTCAGAAAGTTTTTCCAATACAAATATTACAATAGCAGTTATTAATACAAAAGGACAAAAAGTGTTGGAAAAAAATGTTGCTGCTATTCCTGCCAAAACTTATCTGGATGTGAAAAACCTGCTGCCTGGTATTTATTATTGTGTAGTCAGTTCCGAACGAAGCAATGAAGTGATACGACTTGCTGTAATAAAATAAAAAACGGCCTCTTATAAAAAGAGACCGTAACTAAAAACACATGCTTAAGTATTACTTCTTTACTTCCTGGTGTTTCAAAACTTTAGCCTCTATATAAAAAATTATCTCTTCAGCTATATTCTTTGCCTGGTCGCCAACGCGCTCCAGTTTGCGGATAATAGAAAGTATATATAACGCCTCATCCATTATTTTCACGTCTTCTTTTATCAAAGCGCCAATATTAGTATTTGCCCCACGGTTGATAGTATCTAATACCTCATCCCGCTTAAATATGCTGCGGGCCAGTATGGTATCTTCTTTTTCAAAAGCTATGCGTGTATCCATAAGGATATTGATGGCATCCTGGTACATACGTGTAACCTGTGTAGTCTCCAGCATTTTCTTGTCAAAATTCACCGGGGATTCTATTACATACTTGGCAATACCGTCTGCAATATCTCCAATGCGTTCCAGGTTGTTGTTTATTTTAAGAACAGCCAGTAAAAACCTAAGGTCAACTGCTACCGGGCAATAGAGTGCAAATATATTTTCGCAATCTCTGTCAATTTTCAGCTCAAAAGCATTCACCCTTTTTTCTTTCATTACCACTTCCCTGGCAAGGTCTTTATCGAACTGCATCATGGCTTCTCTTGCCTTATTCATTTGAGACTGAACAAGGATCCACATATTGATCACTTCTGTTTTAAGCGATGTTATTTCATTTTCTAGTTGTGTCATAGCATCCTGTTTTAGCTGAATCTGCCTGTAATATAGTTTTGTGTACGAGTATCTTTTGGATTGGTAAACATTTGTTTGGTATCATCATATTCCACAAGCTCGCCGAGATAGAAGAAAGCGGTTCTGTCGCTAACTCTTGCGGCTTGTTGCATATTGTGTGTTACAATGATCAGGGTATAGTTCTTCTTTAATTCAAACAATAATTCTTCTACGCTTGCTGTAGAAATAGGGTCGAGTGCAGAAGTAGGTTCATCCAGTAAAAGCACTTCAGGCTCCATGGCAATTGCGCGCGCAATGCACAGGCGCTGCTGCTGCCCGCCTGATAAAAAGGTTCCTTTTTTATGCAACGAATCTTTTACTTCGTTCCATAATGCGGCACGGCTGAGTGAGTTTTCTACTATTTTATCTTTTTCAGCTTTGGCCATTTTAATACCATTCAGTTTATATCCCGCAATTACGTTGTCATAAATGCTAAGATTAGGAAAAGGATTAGGACGCTGAAATACCATGCCGATCTTTAACCGCACAAATATCGGGTGCATATCGTATACATCTTCGTTATTCAGCAGCATTTCTCCTTCACAGGTGGCTCCTGCTATTAATTCGTGCATGCGGTTGATGCAGCGCAAAAATGTAGTTTTCCCACAGCCGGAAGGCCCCATTACCGCTACCACGTTGTTTTTAGGTATAGAAATATTTACATCCTTCACTACGTGGTTAGCTCCGAAATATGCATTGAATTTCTCTGTCCTTACAATTGTATGTTCCATTTTCTGGTTGTCAGCTTTGTAATAATGTTTAATAACAATACCCACAATAATAATATCAAGGATGCGCCCCATGCCAGGTTATGCCAATCGTCATATGGGCTGGTAGCATAGTTGAATATTAATAATGGCAGGCTGTGCATAGGTTTTGTGATGTTGGTAGAGAGATAAGGATTACCGAATGCTGTAAATAAAAGCGGTGCTGTTTCACCGGCTATCCTGGCTACTGATAGCATAACACCCGATAAAATACCTCCTATGCCGCATGGTAATATCACCTTCAATATCATTCTATGATAGGGCATACCCAAGGCAAGCGCTGCTTCCTTAAGTGTATCAGGTAATAATTTTAGTGTTTCTTCAGTGGACCTTACTATTATTGGTAACATCATAATTGCCAGCGCAACACTGCCTGATATAGCCGAGAAACTACCAATGGGTTTTACTATCCAGAAATAAACGACAATACCAATTACAATAGAAGGGACACCTTGTAAAATATCTACTGATAGTCTGCTCCAATAGGCCAGCTTACTTGTTTTATTTTCACTTAAATAAATACCGCTCAATATTCCAACAGGAATGGCCATGATGGCAGCAACGCCGACAATAATAAAGCTACCAACAAGTGCGTTGGCAATACCACCGCCTGCTTCACCCACCGGCTTTGGAACATTAACGAAGAAGCTCCAGTTTATTTTTGTGATACCTTCCTTAATAATATACCCTAAAATGGCAAGCAAGGGAATAACGCATGCGCTTGCAAAAAGGATGACCAATGTTTTGAACACTGTGCTTTTTCCTATTCTCAATTTTATACGTGGGCCCATCTGCTATTCGTTTGTAAAGCGTTTTATAATTCTTTTGCCAATCATGTTAATTACCACTGTAACTAAAAACAATACCAGGCCTAATTCTATAAGCGCCGATAAGTAAACAGGGCTCGCCGCTTCTGTAAATTCGTTGGCTATTACACTCGCCATAGTATTGCCTGGAGAAAAAATATTTTTAGGTATCAGGCTTGTATTCCCTATCACCATAGTTACTGCCATTGTTTCTCCCAAGGCTCTGCCTAATGAGAGTAACACACCCGCAAACAATCCTGATTTTGTATAAGGCATAATAATGCTGCGTATCACTTCCCAGCGGGTAGCGCCCAAAGAATAAGCGCCCTCTTTGAGAGGTGAAGGCACCATGCGTATCATTTCGCGACCCATAGATGCCGCGTAAGGAATAACCATGATAGAGAGTATAACAGAAGAAGTAAAGATGCCAACTCCCATTGGCTGAACGCCTATTTTCAATTCAAAATTGCGTACTATAGGTACTAATACAAACAGTCCCCAAAAGCCATAGATAACTGATGGAATGGCTGCTATTAATTCTACTACGTTTTTCAGCAAATTAGAAAACCATCCTCTTGGATAATACTCACCGAGGACAATAGCTACTGCAAAAGAAAAAGGAACAGAAATAATGAGCGCCAAGAATGAAGTAAGTAGTGTGCCTAGTAGAAAAGGGTAGGCTCCGTAGATATCCTGCACGGGATCCCAAACTTTTCCCCAGAGATATTTTACACCCAGCAATTTCATAGAAGGTATGGATTGTACTATGAGTGTAATCATTATACCTACTACTAACACAAATATGGCTAGCGCCATGATAATAAGTGTTTTTCTGAAAGCATTCTCCGTTCTTATTTGCCTGTAAGAGCGTCTCAGCCTGCGTACATTCACTTTATCAGGTGTTTGTAAAGATGAAGTTACCCGCAGTTTATCTCTGCGGGTAGCTCCTGGATTATTAACAGTTGTTTCCATTTTCTATCTCATTGCACAAAATTATTGTAACACTGGTTTGCCATCGTAAGTAGCAGACTTCAATATATCATCTGCAACTTTTACAGCAGCATCTGGTAACGGTGCATAATTCAATGCTGAACTGTATTGCTGACCATCATGTATCACCCATTGCAACAGTTTCAGCATTTTGGTTGCTTTATCTATAGAACGGTCGCCGTACTTTTGTTCTTTATAGATCAGCACCCATGAAAATCCTGAGATAGGATAACCATCAGCAGCATCTGTATTAGTAAGTGATATTTTTGAATCGGCTGGTAATTGCACATTTGCAGAAGCGCTTGTTGTAGCTACAGAAGGAACGATAAAGTTTCCAGCTTTGTTTTGCATTTTAGCAAAAGCCATATTGTTTTGCACTGCATAGGCTAACTCTACATAACCAATAGCCCCGGGAGTTTGTTTTACAATACCGGCAACACCTTCATTACCTTTGCCACCTTGTCCGGCCGGCCAGTTTACTGCAGAGCCTTTACCAACTTTTGTTTCCCAATCTTTACTTACTTTAGAAAGATAAGTAGTGAAGATATTAGAGGTACCGCTTCCATCAGAACGATGCACTACAACTATCTCAATATTAGGAAGTTTTACACCTTTATTGTCTGCAGCAATTTTTGCGTCGTTCCATTTTTTAATGGTACCCAAAAATATTTCAGCAAGCACATTTGGAGTAATCTTTAATGTGTCTTTTACATCAGCGAGGTTGTAAGTAAGAACAACAGCACCTGCAGTTACCGGTATGTGCAATACAGCAGTACCGTTTGTAGCTGAATCCTGTTTTGCGTTCATCGGAGCGTCTGATGCACCAAAATCAACTGTTTTATTAGTAAGCTGCAGAATGCCTGCACCAGAACCTACTGACTGATAATTTACTTTCAGGCCTGTAGTTTTATTGTACTCAGCAAACATTTTTGAGAACAATGGATTGTCAAAAGAACTACCTGCACCGAGTATGGTATTGTCTTCGGTTTTAGTGCTGTCATTAGTGGCAGCAGAGCCACCGCCATTACAGCTTTGCAGTGTCATAGCTCCGCAAATGGCTACAACTAAACCTGCAATCGTTATGTTTTTTAAAAGTTTCATTTTGGTTTTAATTTTTTTATTTTAAAATTATTTGCCGTAGATATAATAGAATGTTAAGCGGTAAACCATATCATTGTCATCCGGCTTTGCAGTGCTTGCCGGACCTGCGTTTTTATATGTGTTATACCATATATTAGGCATGATATGCACGTTCTTTATCGGCGTATAATCCAAACCAAGTGTCAGGAAACTTTCGTTGTTGTTAGGATCGTACTGAGATACTTTTTGTTCGCTGTAAGCGCTGTATAGACCGTTATTAAGATTAGCAGACGGAGTGTACATATCGTAACGTGCAAAGAAACCCCATTTGTCTTTTGTGATACGGCCTCTTACAAACAGTGATAATGAATTTGCTTTAGAAGTAATAGTATCTTTTCCACCACTACGTGTTGCAATACAATCTGCCATTATACGGTTCATATAATATTCCATACCGATTGTGAATTTTGGAACGGTATAAGCAACAAATAATTTGGTCATTTGGCGATCGTCGTGCCAAGTTGGAGTCCAAACGTATCTCTGGTAATCAGCATACAGATCTAATACCAGTTTCTTGTCCATGAATTTTGCGAAGATGTCACCATAGAACCATTTGAACATGTCAGTTTCAGGTTTTGCACTTGTACCATTACCTACCATTAACACATAACCGTAATTATCGTTTTTAGGCAGTGTACCTTCTAATTTTATACCCATGTCGAAAGACGGTGTACGGCGAATATCCGTTACAGTTCTTTCGATTGAACGGTAGCTCCATACTTCCTCAGAAGTTTGTGTATTCTTTCCTTGTTTAGCAAATGCCGGTGTATTAGATTGTCCGAATACAAGGTCACTTCCTTTAAATATGTTCTTCCAGCGAATGTTTGCCAGTTTTACATAAGGACTGAATTTGCCATTTTGCAACACATCACCTGCACTTTGGTTGTCCAAACCAGCGTTAAAATCATCCTCAGCTGCCAATAAGAATTCAGCAGAAAACTTAGGGCTTATTTCATAGTTATAGCCAAGGTAAATACGACGAAACTGGAACATGCTGGTATTTTGTGGCATGTTCGTGTATTGGTTGGAACCACCCCTGCCTTTTGAATAAGGAACAGCACCTGAACCAACTGAGTCAGAATGCGCTTTAAAAGCATAATCGCCAAAAGCGTATCCCCATAATTGGCCATGAGGTTTGAATTCGGTATCCTGTGCTTTTGCAGAGGAAGCAGACATAAATAGTGCGGACACTATCAATAATGTGTAGTTAAATTTTTTCATACTTAAGTGTGTTTTTTGTGTAATGAGAGTGCAAAATTTTTGTGTAATTTGAGTGCAAAAGAAACACTCAGGTATTATTGCTATGTTACCCCAACATTAATTTAATGTTAACAGATTTGATTTTCCAGTTAATATAGAGCAAACGTATAGTGATTATTTTACTGTGACGGCGTTATTCTATTCATTTTTGTGTACCTGAGGTTTGGGTTTTTAACAATCTGTTATTAGACATTTAGCCAATTGTTCCTGTCTATATATGTAACAATAGTTTTGTTGCAGACAGGTAAATAGCGTGTTATGAGACGATTCGTGATAATGACCATTGCAATAGCTCTTTCAGTGAATGCTATAAGCCAGGAAAAAGAAGATATCGGACCCGATTATCCTGCCATTGAAAAAACGGTAAATGACCCCAACAGTATATTTTATTACCCTCCTTTATTTAGCAGGTATAAGAATAATGATACAACGCTTAGTTTTAGAGAATACAAAATGTTGTATTACGGATCTTTTTTCAGGGATGAACTAAGTAATACAGAGGGGGCATCTATTTATATAATAGAAGATAGCCTGAACAAGATATTTTCTTTAAAAGAACCAGGTACAAAAGACTGGGAACAAGTGATACAATTGTCAGAAAGATATCTGGATAAATTTCCTTTTGATCTAAAGAAGCTAAACCTGGTATATTTTGCCTGCAAACAAACAGGTAACCGGGTACTGCAAAGAGAAAGTGTGGATAAGATAAAAAAATTAGCCCATGTAATTTTATCCAGTGGAGACGGGCTTTCAGAAACATCTGCACTGCATGTGATACAAATATCTGATGAATATTCTATTATTAACATGCTCGGTTACGAATATAACGGTCAAAGAGAATTGAGGGGTGACAGGTGTGACTATTTAAATTTAAAAGAAAATGAAGACCGTGTGCAGGGGCTGTATTTTGATCTTAAGCAATTATTCATCCAGTATCAGAAAAAAATGAATGGCTCACAGGCCGGAAAATAACTAAGCCTGAATAAGATAGTTCTTATTTTTGCACGATTTCTTTCCCATTATGTTTGAAGAGCTGCATGTAGAGAATAATAAAAAACTATTTCGTTTTGAAATTGCATTGCCCAGCGGCGAATACGCTGTGTTGGAATATCGCTGGCTGAAAGGTGCTATGGTATTGATGCATACACTGGTGCCCAAATCGCAGCAGGGAAAAGGTATGGGCGCATGGCTGGTAAAAAATGTACTGGAATATTGCAGTGCTCATCATTTAAAGATCATAGTGTATTGCCCCTTTGTGCAATTATATATTCATAAACACCCTGAATATAATAATCTGTTACCTCCAACTAAATAATGGAAAATGCATACTAAAAATATGATTCAGAATAAATACCCATTCTTCATTTAAATATGAGTAAAAAATTGTTATTGACATCATTATATTTATTCGTAACCTTTGTTTTAAATTTATTAGAATAAAAACAAACTTATTACTACTATCACTAGGCGAAGCCGAAAACCTGACAGAGTAGGTATTTATGTAAACCAGATTTTATGAAACAGATCCTCATTTTTGCATCGCTATTTTTATTAAATAGCTACGCTAAAGCACAAACATTTAAGATAGTTAATCAAACAGATTGCGAAAATATTAACTGGGCTGTTTTTGCCGATGATGCCGGTTCATGTAGCGGAAGCTATGCAACTGCATATATAAACATCTTACCAAGGGATAGTACGATTATTGACGCTTCTACTGCAGATTGGATATCTGATGCTCCAAAAGGGTCATATCAATGGAATTTTTCTGTTGTAAATGATCCCGATGGATACTGTTCAGTAGGTAGGCCATGCACCGGTTTTCGTACTACAGCTGATTTTTCTACAACTTGCGGGGGGCTGATTTTCGCTGTATGGAGTATCGATGGTTCTGGAAATGTAAGGGTGTTGGTATATTACTAATGTATTTTACTAGCTCAATTTTCAACTTAGCACTTAATTATCTAAATTGAACACCTGGCAAGCTGTTACTAAATAGCTTGCTTTTTTTGTGTATCTTATTTTATTTTCAAACCCCAATAATGTCCAATTAATATCCTAAATATACCTTAACATATATTTCATTTTCCCAAACTCCTTCATATTCAATCACTACCATTTTCATGACCCCTTATTTATATGGGGTTTTGAAAAAACTACTATTGACATTCTCATTTTTATTGCTGAAACTTCGTGCATTAAATCGATTTAATCTACTAGAATACTTATCACTCAGAGTAGCCGAAAACTGAACAGAGTAGGCATTTATTTTTTAAACTAAAATTTATGAAGCAGATTCTAATATTTTTATTATTATTTACCATTAATAGTAGTCTCAGTGCGGCCCCAAGCATGTATTTCAAAAATACTTCGAGTTGCAATGTTTATATTATTATTCAGGGTTCCAACGGTGTTACCTGTGGAGACTTTACTTCAGCAGTAATTACAATTCCCTCTGGAACTTCGAGCGCTGTACAATACGATATGTTTCCTGGTGGTTCTGGCACAACAATTTCATGGGCTATGGGGACTCCTTCAGGATCAGGGACATTTAATGAGTTGAAATTTCATGATTATGATCCAACTGCACATTGTTCTTACGGTTCAGGTTCGTCTGGAAGTTGCGGCGTAGATGATATGAATGTAATTGGAGACGGAACTTGTGCTAGTTCAGCTTCTGTGTGTTTTGATGTATCATTAATCTCCGCAGGTTCATGTGCAAGTTGTTTAGCTTACTCAACTGTTACTGCAACATGGACTAGTCTTGGTAGTGGTAGTTATGAAGTTGATTTTAATTAAAAATACTTGAGCATAAACATATTACTTTTAACTAACGATTTAGTTTAGTATTTTTAATTATCCATAGTAAACAGTTGGCAAGCTGCTGTCAAGTAGCTTGCTTTTGTTTGAGATTTACATTATGATTATTCCCATCTCTCCCAACCTTTTTAACATACAATCTGTCTTTTATTATAATTGGCTATATTTTAAATAAATTTTTATTTTAATTAATAGCTGATATGAGCGAAGTACATGAAGAGAATTTTATTTTTTATTTTTTTTCCTGTTTTGTTTTTTACCATACGTTGCGTACATGCCCAGCTTCCATACAAGCTGAGTGTGCTGAACCAACCCTATATGCCCATTCCTGATGCAGCCAACCTGGTTTCTGATGTGTGGTTCAATAGCGATTATTATATACTACCTATACCTTTTGGCTTTAAAATAGATACACTCGACTGTAACGCACCCTATATTGCAGGGGGCAGCACAATTGTTACAGACAGCGGCAAAACCACCGTATCTTCTTTTTTTCTTACCGATGCCAATTTGATCGATAAAGGATTTTTAGGTAGCGACATTAGTTTTTTGTCACCCATCAGGTGCAAAACAGAAGGAACTGCAGGAACAAGAATATTTAAATTAGAGATAGCTAACGCAGCTTTTTTTAATGAGCTGGTGTATGGCACACAGGTTGACTCTGTATACATGCAATTGTGGCTATACGAAACATCTAATATAGTTGAATTAAGATACGGCCCTTCGCATATCTCACATGCCTATAATTACTTTCCCAACAAGGGTTTTCCATGTGTGGGGTATATCCAGGATGTAGACTCTAATCTCACCGGCAATTATTATATTTTAGGTGGCAATCCGGACAGCCCTTTTGTAGAAACGATCCATGCAATTAATGGGATATTAGCTACTAAACCTTCAGGGCTCAATTCTTTCCCTTCTGAAGGTACTGTATATAGGTTTACTCCCAGGAAGCTGGGCATAGATGAGCAGATCAATAAAGCTGTTACTATTACCAGGGTGTATCCTACTACTTGTCAAAACGAAATTAAAATTGATTATGCCACAGATAAGCCGGGCTATGCTTCATCTTATACTTTTTATAGCGTAAACGGAATAGCTACTACTACCGGCAGACTATTACCAAATGCTACCACTACTGTAGATATCAGCAACGCTAAAGCAGGTATATATATACTTCAATTGCAAACCAGCGAAGGTGTAAAAATTGAAAAAATAATAAAATTATAGCATACAATATATATAAAATATGTTAAAAGCCCGTTTAAAACATACAGTAAATATAAATATGTAATTTACTCAGAAAACTTTTTGGTATTTGCGCGTATTTTATTATTTTACACACGGTTATAAAGCATTTTAATAGAATTTTAATACACAGGCCGGAATTATTTGATCAACCTTTATCCTATCCATTTTAACATTTTAGTAACCTACCACCATGCATTGAATAAATTTTATTCAATACAAAACCATTGATCCTATTATTACAACACTATGAGCAAAGCCGCGCCGGTCGCGGGTGAATTTGAAACTGTATTTTTTTATTTTTTAAACATCTATTGTATGAAGGGGAAACTCTTACACATTCTTGCAACCGTATCAGTGCTCTGCTTTTTTAATGCAGCTATAGCACAGAATTATGTCAGTAACAGTTTTGATGGTACTACGTTCCCACCTACTGGTTGGACGGCAAGTATTGGATCGGGCAGTTATAACTGGGTTAGAACAACAACAGGTATAACTTTGCCGACAACTGCTTCGGGCGGGCTTGTTACACATACCGGTAGTGGTATGGCCGGCTATAATGCTTTTAATGCCGGTTCTGGTAGTTATGCGTTGTTAATAACGCCGTCCATGAACTTCTCTACTTATGGCAGCACGGGTACAAATGTGGCGTCATTCTGGATGTGGAGAGACGGTTACAGTTATTCCGCAACTTACGATAGTGTGGGTGTATACATCAACACATCTGCAAGTTTAACAGGAGCTACCTGCCTGGGAGATATCAACCGTTATTACACATTAGCTCCTGCTGTAAGCAGCCAGGGGTGGTATCAATATTCATTTACGTTACCCTCTTCATTTGCCAGTTCATCAAGCGTGTATTTTATTCTTAAGGCATATTCACAGTATGGTGAAGATATGGAAGTTGATGATGTATCAGTAGACCACTATGCTCCTTGTTCAGGTACAGTAACTGCAGCTATAGGCCGCCTTACATCGGCTGTTTGTTATGTATCTCCGTTCACTCTTACAGAAACATCTACTTCATCACTTGTTGGTATTCATTATCAATGGCAACAAGGTACCACTGTTTCCGGCCCGTGGACAAATATTTCCGGTGCTACCAACAGGATATTTAGCGGTGCAACACTTATTACAGGTACCGGTTATTTCCGCTGCCTCGATACATGTATTGCTTCAGGTACTTCTGCTGTTTCAAATGTAGATACAGTTAATGGTACACCTTGTCTTTGCACACCTTCAGATTATTATTCAGGTTCTTCTTCTCCATATGGTTATTATTGCAATAGTTATGGGTATACATATAATGCGTGTTATAATTATAACATTACTTATTTCAGCGTAACGGGTTATTTAGGAAAATGGATGCATGAAGGCGCATTAAGCTGCGCTACCAATTGTACTGCAGATGGCGCCAATGGCCTTTATGACCGCACTACAATTGCCGGAGATACGGCTGTATTGCAGCAAGGCGGCAACTATAATGACACCGTACAGGTAAGTTATGGCTACTACAGCACAGTAGGTGTATGGATAGATTATAATGATAATGGAGTTTTTGAGCCTTCTGAAAATGTAATGATAGCAGGTTCAGGTTGCTCTACTTATAATGCATCATTCCCCGGTACTATTTCAGTACCATTGCTGGCAAAAGTAGGTTATCACCGCCTGCGTATCCGTTACGGATATGACGGTTCATGTACAACTCCTTCTACAATAAATGATGTGGATCCTTGTAATTATTCTACAGCTTCCGGCTTGTATTATTATTATGGCCCGGCACGCGACTATATAGTACAGGTTCTAGCTGCTCCTGCTTGCTCAGGCACTCCTACTGTTTCTATTCCTACTTCAACATCTGCATGTAAGAATACGCCATATACGGTTTCAGCAACAGTAGCAATAGTTGGTGGCCAGGGTTTTGACTGGCAGTCAGCATCAAGTGCTTCTGGCCCATGGACAGATATACCCGGCGCCTCAAGCAATATATTTACTGCCACACCTGGCACGTTGGGTATTAGCTACCTCAGGTGCGTAGACACTTGCCGCAATAGTGGCTTGGTTGCTATTTCAGGCGTAGATACGGTTAGAACAGTTTTATGTTTCTGCTCACCCAGCTACTATTATTCACCGGGTACCAGCCCTTATAGCTATTATTGTGCCACTTATGGAGCAGGAAGTTATAATGCCTGCAGCTATTCAGGCTTAAGCTCAAGGATTACCTATTTTTCCATTTTCGGTAATACGGGTTCTTATATAATGGATGGTGCAGTTGCTTGTCCGTCTACCTGCACTAACGGGTATTTGGATCGCACTTTCGATACGGTTAAAGTAACGCAGGGTGGTTCTTATTTTGATACCATAACCGTTGGTTATGGCTACTATGCTGATATAGCTGTATGGATAGATTATAATGATGATGGTGTGTTCAGTAATGCTACGGAACAGGTATATTTAGGGGGCTCTTACAGTAGTTCTGTTACCAATTACCCAGGTGTTATAAATGTTCCATTATCGGCAAATCCGGGCATACACCGTATGCGTGTTCGTTATGCTTATGATGGTAATTCCGCACCTGTTGTGCCTAACGACATGGATCCTTGTAATTATGTTTCTGCTACTAACCACTATTTCTATGGCGGTACAGTACGTGATTACGTGATCAATGTGCTCCAGGCCCCTCCTTGCACAGGTGCACCATCTATTAATGTTACGCCTGCCGGACCAATATCATTATGCACAGGTACGGTACAAACACTTATTGGAAATTATACGCTTAATAGCGGTCAAAACTTCCAGTGGATGTCATCAACAAATGGCGGCGCTACATGGACAAATATTGCAGGTGCAACCAATACCAACTATACATTTTCTATGGGTACCAGCAATATTATGTATATGCTGTATGACTCATGCGCGTATACCGGCCTGGTAACGTATAGTAATAGTGTGCAGGTAGCTGTAAGAACAGTTTGTCCTTGCACACCTTGTTTGTATTATCCATGTTACTTATACCCTGGTCAAGGGTGCTCATACAATTATTATTATGTGGGCAATTTCCAGCTTAATGGTGCTACAATAAACATAAATGATAACTATCCGGGATGTAATTCTTATGATTATTATGACAGAACAAATAGTGTAGCAGCACCAGACTTATACCAGGGCTCTACCTATTCCGGCAGTGTTACTATCGGGTATAGTACATATTATTATGAAACCGTGCAGATATGGATAGATTTTAATGATAATGGTGTTTTTGAAACTTCAGAGGCTATGCTGTCTACACCATTGCACTGGTATGCAAGCACTGCAACAAAAACTTATAGCATTTCAATACCTGCCTGCGCTAACACAGGTAAGCATTTAATGAGAATGAGAAATGTGTATTGTGGTACTTCTGCATCAATTAGTGCTATCGATCCTTGTGTATATTATTTTGGTGGTTACTATTATTATTATGGTAATGCCATGGATTATTATGTGAATGTGTTGAGCACTAAAACCACACCGACAATTTCACCGTATAGTAATTTAAGTTATTGTAGTGGTGCTAATTTTACACTCACAGCATCCAGTACTTCAACCAGTCCAACACCTGCATTTAAGTGGACTTTGCCAAACGGCAGTGTGGTTCCCGGCTCTACAGTAAGTGTTTCAGGTGCTACATTTGCTAATAATGGTATTTATAAAGTACAGGATACTTCAGGCGGTTGCCCTTCAGCTCCTGCTTACGATACAATAAATGTTTGGACCACACCTACGTTTACAGCAGGGTACCCTAATAACAATGGACCTGTTTGTACACCGAATGCTTTACAATTGTTTGGCGGCGCCAATCCTCCAAATTCAGTTGCTACATGGTCGGGCCCAAGCAGTTACAGTTCTAGTTTGATGAACCCTGTTGTTGCCAATCCAACAACAGCTGCTACCGCGGCAGGATTATCAGGTACTTACACAATTTCTGTAAACAATCATGGTTGCACAAATTCAGCCAGCACAACAGCATTAGTAAAACCAACACCTAATGTTTCGAATTTTATTGCGGTAAATCCTACAACCTGTACTTGTAACTGCGGGTCGATAACGCTGCAGGGATTAACAGCTTCTACTACGTATACATTAAACTATACAAGAAATGGTACTGCCATTACTCCTGTAAGTATTACGAGCAATGCGTCAGGTAACATACTTATATCAAACCTGAGTGCGGCTATATATAATAATATAACGTTGACACTGAATGGTTGTCCTTCTCCTGCAGTTGGTCCGATAACGATCAATAACCCGAGCTCGCCACCACCATTTACTGCAACTAGCAACGCGCCATTGTGCTACGGTACGAACCTTAACTTTACCGGCACTACCAGCACCAGCCTTACCTGGACATGGAGCGGCCCGGGTACAACACCATGGAGCTATTCAAACATAGGCGCTACCTCCAATCCGTCTAAGAGTTCTGTTACATTTGCAGATTCAGGTAACTACTTGGTGTATGTAACGGATGCGAATCTTTGTACTTCACCTATACAAACTATACACGTTGTTGTAAAGCCATTGCCTAACACGCCTACACTTTCAACAAACGCACCTGCAGGCACAGGTATATGCACAGGAAATACACTTACCATTACAGGAGCAACAACCACACCTCCGGGCACTATTCCTACCATTGGATATGCATTTACAGATCCTACGGGTGGGGCATGGAGCACTACTGCAGGTACTGCAACGCTTTCTGTTCCTAATGTACCTACTAATTTTGCAGGTACCTGGACAGTATATTCTACGCTTAACGGCTGTAACTCTGCGTCGCCTGCTACCATCTATACTTATATTAAGTGGAAACCAGGTGTACCTACAGTCAACAGTAATAGCCCTGTGTGCGCTGGTAATGCGTATAATCCAAACTTGTTGATATTTAATGTATCGGATACAAGCACAGCTACTGCAACTGCTTTAGGAACTGCCGTCAATTATGTATGGACAGGTCCGGCTGCAATTGTGCCTAATCCAAATGCTCAAAATGCTGATACAATAACAAATCCTTCTGCTTCAGCTGCAGGTACATATACTGTATATGCGAATTTACTCGGCTGTACTTCTGCTACAGCAAGCACCACGGTTACTATCAACGCGTCTCCTGTTGCGCCTGTAGTAAATCCAACGCTTACCAAGTATTGTCAGTATGATATTACAGCTGTTCCGCTTGCGGCAACAGGTACCAGTTTGAGATGGTATACTGCTTCTACAGGAGGTTTAGCCAGCACTACTGCGCCTACTCCGAGCACTACTGTTGCGGGAGTGTATTTATGGTATGTTACACAAACCAATGCATCTAATTGCGAAAGCCCTGCGGCTCAAGACACGGTATTGGTAAAAACAAAACCTCCAATGCCATATGCCCCTGTTACGGCATTCACTTATTGCCAGGGAGATAATGCAAGCCTTCTTGTTGCTATCGGAGCTAATCTTCAATGGTATACAACAGCAACAGGTGGTGTAGGCACTGCTGCTGCGCCAACGCCTTCAACGGCTACGCCGGGTAGCTTCACTTATTATGTCTCACAAACAGTGAACGGTTGCGAAAGTGACAGGTTGTCTATATCTATATTGGTAAAAGCAAAACCACCAAAACCTGGTTCTCCAACGAAACAGTATTGTCAGAACGATTTTGCTTTACCGTTAACGGCTTCCGGTTCAAACCTGTTGTGGTATAGAACTTCTACAGGAGGTCCTGGTTCTGCAATCGCGCCAACGCCTGTTACATCTTATGCTGATACCAGTTACTATTATGTAACACAAACAGTAAACGGATGTGAAAGTGACAGAACGCAAGTAATGGTAGTGGTAAATTATACGCCAAATGCGCTCATCGTAGCTAACACTCCATATGTATGCCAGTACGATTCCACATTCTTCACTTATTTTGGTAATGCTACTTCAGCTGCAACATTTGATTGGGCAATGCCTACAGGTGCTACACTGCTGCACGGTAACGATGTAGGCCCTATATGGGTGAAATTTGATTCTTCGGGTAAGAGAGTTATTTCTTTACAGGTTACTAATAAACAATGTAAGAGTCCTGTTACAACCTATATAGTAGATGTTCGTGAAGCACCGTATGCACCAACCAATATTAAGGATGATGTGTGCCAGGGTCAGACATTAGAGGTGTCCTTGGGATATGCCAATGAACAAATAGATAAGTTTGACTGGAACTTTGATGGTGCTGAAATAGTATATGGCACTGAAGGTGGAGGCCCTTATGGTATCCGCTGGAGTACATCAGGACAGCATATAGTAGAGATGGTAGCATGGACCAATTCATGTCCTTCTATACCTATCTATGATACAGTTAATGTACACCCGCTTGCAGATGCTCATATAGGTGATATAAGCAACAGCAATATTTGCGCCGGCGATAGTGTAATGTTCACAGCAGAACGTTATAACCCTGCATACCTGTACCAATGGCAACCTGCTATATATTTCGGTACTCAAACCAACCAGGGCCAGGTATATGGATATGTTGAACGTTCGGGTTATATAACTTTGAATGTAACAACTGAGTTTGGTTGTACTTCAACAGACAGTGCACTTATATCTGCACAACCATGTTGTGAAATGTATTTCCCGAATGCCTTTACACCTAACGGAGACGGTAAGAACGATGTGTTCCGTCCTATCTCTAAAGGCAACCAGATAATTAAAACCTTCCGTGTAACCAACAGATGGGGACAGGTGATGTTTGAAACAGTGAATCCGAAAATTGGCTGGGATGGTAAATTCAATGGTGTTGTGCAAGACCTCGGCACTTATTATTACTATATCAAGTATGCTTGCGCAAATGGCAAAGTATACGAAGAGAAGGGTGAAGTGCTCCTGATCAAATAAGAGAATATTGCACGATCACAAAATAATAACCCCGCTATAGCGGGGTTATTATTTTGTATAGAAAAAAAGCGTGAAATTATTTGCCTTGCGGGGTATACAGTTCTACATCTTTTTTAGTAATGTGAGTGTCTGATAAGATAATTAGGCGCTCAACTACGTTGCGCAGCTCTCTTATATTTCCTGTCCAGTTGTGCGCCTGTAATGCGCTTATAGCGTCAGCCTCTATTTTTTTTGCAGGTTGGCGATACTCCTCGCTGATCTCGTTAATAAAATAAGTAGTGAGCAGTGGTATAT
>Ga0206886_1079_pt1 | contig 20750 bp, 22 predicted proteins | sample Alteio_BWOrgHeat_92_FD_152952 | JGI IMG/M metagenome (GOLD analysis project Ga0206886, IMG submission 152952) | Enriched cells from forest soil in Barre Woods Harvard Forest LTER site, Petersham, Massachusetts, United States - Alteio_BWOrgHeat_Nextera2 ... | reverse complement strand
AGCAAATAGGCCTATTTTGGATGCCGACGGTGCTGTGTGCGGCGTGAGTGTGACCGAAGACGGTGGGCGAAGTGTCGATATCCGATCGACGATTCTTCTCGACTGCAGTGGACAGGCGAGTTTTCTCGCGGCGCAGCGTATTGCAACTCCGAAGTACTTGGGGGCGTATGATAAGCAGGTCGCATTCTTTAGCCACGTTGTGGGATTTCGTCGTGGCAGTGGACGTGCTGGAGACCCACGGAGTGCGATGCCCGGCAATGCTGTGATTTTCTACAAGAAGAAATATCACTGGGCATGGGCGATCCCTATCGACGATGACGTCACGAGCGTCGGCGTTGTGGTGCCGATCCAGTATTTTCAGGAAAAGAGAGAATCCAAAACCGAGTTTCTTGTCAGAGAACTCAGAGAGCTGAATCCCGAGCTTCAGCGGCGTTTGCCCGACGTAAATCTCGTTGAAAACGTCCACGTGATTCCGAATTATTCGTTTCAAGTACGTAATTTCATGGGCCCTGGATATGTGTGTGTGGGTGACTGCCATCGTTTTATCGATCCCATATTTTCGTTCGGCCTCTATTTCTCGATGAAAGAGGCATCGTTTGCCGCGGACCACGTAGCGAATGTCATCGCAGGTGCCAGCCAGATTACGACGGGCACCTATCATGACTATATGGTTCACGTCGAAAGAGGAATCGACGTCATCGAAGATACAATCGATACATTTTGGGAAAATCCGATCGCATTCGCCTACGGCGCACATAAGAGATATCGAGAAGACATCACAGATATCTTTGCAGGACGAGTCTTTGATGGGCAGCCGTCGCCCGGTCTCACAGCGTTTCGTAATTTGCTCGGACGAACGCGAACGTATGGGCGTGACGATTCCTATTCGATGCCTATCGGATCCCGGTTTCATCCCGAGCGGGCGGCTCTATGGAGTGATGAATGACAGACCATATTGAAAAGAAGTGTGACGTTTTGATTATCGGTGCGAGTCTCGCGGGGAGCTGCCTCGCGCGCCAGTTGCGGCTGAAAATGCCGGATTTGAATATCGTTGTTATCGATAAGAAGACGAATTTTGATTATTGGGTCGGCGAGGCGACTGTCCCGCCTTGGGTCGACTATGCGTCCCGCCATTGTGGACTCGGGCCGTATTTGGCGAAGACGGCCATGCTAAAACATGGGATCCGCTATTTTTACGACTCGGAGAAGAAGGACCTTCCTCTCTGGGAACTCTCCGAGTTCGGGCGGCGTGAGTACCCTGTAATTACATCGTATCAACTCGATCGCTCGGTGTTCGATCGCGACCTGTGCGAAATGAATCGCGAGATCGGGATCGAGGTGATGCTTGGGACTGCGCTCTCATCAGGAAACGCTGGAAAGGCTGCAAACGTCGGTAACGACGATGCGAATTCGCAGATCGTCATCGACCCAAAAGGGGGTCATCTCGTGCAGACGACCGCCGGACCGATCCGTTGCCGCTGGCTCGTCGACGCTACGGGGATGCGCGCAGTCCTTCCACAACAATTAGGGCTCATGGAAGCTGACTGGAAACAGGCTCCAAGCTCGGCGTATTGGGGGCGCTATGAAGGGGCGAACAATATCGATCGGCTGGGGCCTGAGGAATGGCGTAGGCGTGTTGGATTTTCGGAAAGGAATTTATCGACCAATAGCTATATGTATAGAGGGTATTGGATTTGGCATATTCCTGTTACCGAAAAGATAAGCAGCATCGGTGTCTGTGTCGATGACAAGATGACGCCGCTTGTGTTGAAAAATGCCGACGAATTGACGTCATTCTTCCGTGAACACCGTTGTCTCCGTGACATCCTCGGCGAAAAATCTGAGCCCCTCGATTTTCTAGGGCTCAAGAGAATGGCGCGTCATACGCGAGAATTTTGCTCTGTCGATCGCTGGTTTGTAACGGGAATGTCGGCTTCGTTCATCGATCCGCTTTTCTCATCCAATACGATGACGATCGCTGCGTTGAATCTTCTGATAGGCAGCGTCATCGAGGCGGATCGCGCCGGCAACGAAGATATCGTCCGGACACGCGTCGATCATTTCAATGCGTACTTCCGTGCGTTCCATGAAACAAACATGCGGGCCCTCGATTACCGAGCACAAGGTTGTTTTGAAGGATGGGCGCCATTTCGGATGGCGATGCTGAACTTCATCGTCAATCGAGCGGCGCCCGAATATTACCGAGATCTGCGCGACATTATCGCGTTCGCCGATAAGAATGTGGGGCGTCCGGCGATCACAGATCAGGATCTCTCGCGCATGACACGAGGGGGGTATTCTGGTGCGATCATCCGCCTAAAGGACGAGCACATTGATTTCTTAGATCAGCACGGTCGCTTCTATGAACTCAATGCTGGAAATTTTTTGGAAGGGGGGGAGCGCGGAGGGGCGCGACGAAATCTATGGAATGACTTTAGCGGAACAACCATGATTGAGCGGGCTGAGGAGGATCTCATCTCGTATGAAGCTCTCATGCGGCACTATGTGTCGCGGCGGGCCGAGATCCTACAAATTCCGTGGTCGGACGAAGCTTTTGTTGCGACATTCAAGCGTGATTTCCGATCGGGCCAGTCGGCGGAGGAGATCGTGCGCGCGATGGGTTCTCGGCGCGAAACCAGTGGTGAAGGCGGTGGTGCTCCGACCAAGAATCTATGGTCGCCCAAAGGGCCGCCGGATCCCAATGAACCTGGATGGACGCGGCCTTAGCTATATAAAAATGCCCCCGACCGATTCTGCACAATGGGTGATACGTCGCTCGCTGGAGGGGCATGGGGTCCGTTATGAAAAGCGGACGATCGGTGGCTATGAGACATCGATGATGAGTGCGGGGGATGGCCCTACAACTCTTCTATGGTTCCCTGCTCTCGGAGACTCCGCGGGGGGCTTCGGATCGATGATGGTTCGTCTTGTTGAAGCCATCCCCGGTATCACTATCATGGCAATCGACCCTCCTGGTTACGGCGATTCCGTGATTGAGGATGGGATCGAATTTCCGACGTTCGATGGGTTAACATCTTGGATCGCAACGTTGACTCAAACGATCGCGGGGCCGCTTATTGCCACGGGAAACAGCTCCGGCGCGCAGATTGCGGCGATGGCGGGTGCTGCGGCGCCTTTTCGTTTGCGCGGTTCGATATTTGTCGCCTGGCCCGATTTCCGATTTTCGACGTTTCCGTCGCTCGATCTTCTTTGTCCTCGCGACGACGCGGCGTTAGACGAACTATGGACTTCGGCGTGGCATTCACCTCCAAGATTGCCGACAAGCGCCCGCACGGCGATGCTCCGAAAGTTTGGCGATCCGCGGCTTAAACGCCACGCTGCATCATGGCGACATGATAGTTTTGCGACCGCTCTCGCGTCATGTCCGCCGTGGCATTCATCGTCTCGCGCATTTATCGGTGGAAGTTCGGACAAGCTTGTTCCTCCGTCGATCATCGAACAGACGGCAGCATTGTACGGCGCAAAATTGTATTGGATCGCCAGCGCCGGCCACTTCCCACACCGTGAGCAGCCTGCGCTGTTCGTTGATACATATAAGAAAATCATTCACGATTTTCTCGGAGGCTGACGTTGGAGTTTTCGTGGTCACAGGATCAATTGGATCTCTACAAACGGACGACCGCGTTCGCGCGATCCCATAGAAATCGGCCTGTCGGATGTGCATCGAATGGATCATTTCCGCGTGATGTATGGGACGCATGCGGTGAGTTCGGTCTCTTAGGTTTGTCGGTTCCGACGGAATATGGAGGGATGGGGCTCAGCGCCCTTACGACCGCGGGGGTTCAGGAGGCGTTTGGTCTTGGGTGTCTCGATGCGGGTCTCATGTTTTCGGCGAGTGCGCATCTTTTCGCGTGCATCATGCCGATCGTCGAGCATGGATCGGCGGAGCTAAAGCAGCGGATTCTCCCGCGTTTGGCGCGCGGATCGTTAATCGCAGGGAATGCGATGACGGAATCCGAAGCAGGGTCTGATATCTCGGCGATTGCGACGCGAGCTGTTCGGGATGGGGATAGCTACATACTCACCGGGACCAAAAATTATGTAACCAACGGTCCGATCGCGGATGTCTTTGTCACGTACGCGACTCTCAATCCTGAACATGGATTTATGGGGGTAGCTGCGTTTCTTGTTGAGCGCGGTGCCGACAGTACGGGTGTTGTTGTTGGCAAGCCATTTGAAAAAATGGGTCTTGGGTCGTCACCTATAAGTACGGTCTATTTCGATTCATGCCGTGTCCCCGCTGCGAACATGCTTGGAGCCGAGGGGCAGGGATCGTCGATCTTTCAGAGTTCGATGCACTGGGAGCGAACATGCCTTTTCGCGGGATTTCTCGGCGCGATGGAGCGTCAGATCGCCGATGTGACCGACTTTGCTCGCCGCCGCATCCAAGGTCGTCGCCCTATCGGAAAGCATCAGGCGATAGCGCATCGTATTGCCGATATGAGACTTCGCCACGACGCCGCGCAGATGCTTCTGTATCGAGCATGTTGGCTTATGGATTCTGGTGCCGATGCGTCGCTTGCTGTGGCCCTCGCGAAGCTTGCTATCAGCGAGAGTGCGATCGATGTTGGATTGGGATCGATCCAGATTCATGGTGGTATGGGATACGCTGTAGAGAGTGGGATCGAAGTCGCGTTGCGGGACGCCGTGCCGCTGACGATTTTCTCAGGCACATCCGAGATTCAACGGAATATTATCGCTGCCAAATTGGGGCTGTGACTTCGGAATGGGTGCGGCTCTTTTAGCGCGCGAGTGAAATTGTGATCGTGTGTCATCCCGAACGAAGTGAGGGATCCCCCGGTCCAACCGCTTTGGAACGCGCGATTTGCGATGTCACCGGGGGATTCTTCGGCCAAGGGCCTCAGAATGACAATCATCTATGTACAGCCTCGCGCTAAAAGAGCCGCACCCCTTCGGAATTGTTGGACATGATCCTTGCATGACGTACAGTACAAATTAAACTGTACGTCGGAGGTCGCATGCGCACCAAACTGACTTTGCGACTTGATGAAAGCTTAATTCAGCGCGCAAAAATCTATTCGCGTCAAAGCGGTAAACCAATTTCTCAATTGGTGGCTGATTATTTTGCACTTCTTTTCGTTCAGCCTGACAAACAAGATGGCCCGCCGCTTCCGCCCGTAACATCGTCGCTTAAGGGGGTTCTCCGCGGCACTGCTGTTGATGAAAAAGACTATGGTAAATATCTTAAAGAGAAATACAAATGAAGGTTCTCTTCGACACAAACGTTGTGCTTGATTTGCTTCTCGACCGAAAACCTTTTGCAAACGATGCGTCGGAATTGTTTTCAAGAGTCGAGCATGGCGACATTCAAGGCTTTCTTGGCGCTACAACGGTTACAACGATTCACTATCTTGTTACAAAAACTCTAGGCCGCGCGAAATCAAAAAAAATTGTTGAGAATCTGCTTCAGCTCTTTGACGTCGCACCCGTAAATCGTTTGGTCTTGGAAAGTGCTTTGCATCTGAAATTTTCCGATTTCGAGGACGCTGTGCTTCACGAAGCTGCGGCGCACACTGGCATCGGTGCAATCGCTAGCCGGGATATAATGGGCTTCAAGCAAGCAACGATCGCGGTCTATTCACCGAAGGAACTGCTCAAAATTATAGAGCAATCGCCCTGAGGTCATTCGTTGTGCCGCCCTTTCTTCGTAGACGATCTGGCACCCGGGTAGAGAGAATCCAGTATGGTGCGCGAACGCATCGTGGGCGGCGGCGGGCATTGATTATCCCATCACGTGGACATGTTCAGGTTCGATCTTGATGATCACACGAACTTCTTCCGGACCGCGACGATATGGATACGAGTCTACGTTGAGGTACTTTTTCGCGAACTTGTCGATATGCGCGTCTGCGCCTGTTTCCGTCATCTCAACGACCCGCCCGCGGATCTCGACATAGTGATACGGATTGTCGGGGTCGCTCGCGGAGATCGAGACGCGGGGATCGCGTGTCATGTTTTTGTCTTTTTGGCGCCCACGAGCCGTGTTGATTACGACGTGGGTGCCATCGTATTCGCACCAGACGGGTGATACTTGGGGTGTGCCGTCCGGCATGAGCGTCGCGAGATTTGCGAATGATTTTTTCTCTAGGATTTTGATCGCGTTATCGGGAAGTTTGGTGGCCATATCGGGGATATTTACTGCCTTTTTTCCCCCAGCGATACGTTCACTCTATGCTTCAGGATCAAAATGAGACTGCCGACAATGTAGGTGTGAATAGCGTCGGATAAGCTAGGGGCTGTCTGCAAAACGTCGCGAGCGCCCCAAAGCTAGGGAGGATGAGCGAGGAATACTCTGGTATTTTGAGCGATTCCGACCGACGATTGGGGGCGCGCAGCAGTTTTGCAGACAGCCCCTAGGGGCGCATCTGTTTCACAGTCGACGCAACATCGTTTCCGTCGAACGTCGCGCCAGTCGATTTCAGGTATTTCATCGCGATTCCTGTCGCCTGCCCATCGCTCTTGGCTGCCTTGATCGCGTCGGTCTGTGAAGCCAGAGCTGCGACCAGATCGGCCACGCTGAGCGTCTTGGGGAGGAGAGATTGAAGGAGCGCGATTTCAACGCGAAGCGTGGCGGCATATGCGCTTTCGCCCCCTAACGAGAGCGTCTCTTCGTTCGACTTCACAAGTTTGCGCACGATAGCGACGGCCTCCTCGTCACTAAGTGGGCGGTTCGTACGTGCTTCGGCTGTCTGGATTTCGCCAAGGGCAACGCGCAGGACATCCTTGGCCACCGTGTCCTTGTCTTTCATCGCTTGGGTCAGGCGATTTCGGAGGTCATCTTTGATCATAGGTGTGGGTGTAGTCGGTCTGATGGGGGGCGTCGATATCCGCACCATTCAACGTGTATGCGGCGGTTCTGTGGGGACACGACGGGTGGTCGTCCACGCGACCATACTTACCCGCATGGTCTGGTCGCTCCAGTTGCCACCCACTTTATCGAATCGCCGCAAAAACGAGCATAAACACGGTGGTTCCGAACTTGCTCTATCCGACGTCATGGAGGCCACTCATATGACCAACACGTCGACCGCTTCGCGCACCTTCACAATGCTATTCGGGCTCGGGCTTATCGGTATGGTCGCGTGTACCGCAAGCACCACGGGAAGCAGCGAAGAGACGAACTCGACAGTTGCCGATCTGAGTGGCTCAACATCGTCGGTCAGCGCGTGTACGACGACGGTGACGTCGCATCATCGGCGCGTAACGCAGAATGTGCCCAACGGTACGGTGTGCCCGGGAGGGACATGCTCCAACGGGCAGTGCGTCGCTTCAACACCGACGCCGCCCGCCGACGCGGGGACGGACTCGGCGACAGACAGCGGTTCGACGACGACGGATAGCGGCACCACAACGGGCTTCGATCAGTTCCAGATGCACAATCTCGCGACGATCAACGCGTACCGCGCATCGATCGGTGTGCCTCCGCTTGTCCTCGACATTGCGCTCGATACGTTCGCGCAGGCAGGTTCGGTCGAACTCTCGAAGGACCACACACCGCATCAACACTTCATCACGGCCGCGAATAACGGCACCATCTGGTCGAGCGGCTTTTCAGGTGCAGCGGCCGAAGACCAGGGGGACCCGAATGGCTGGCCGGTGATGTCATCGGATCCGACGCAGAATGAGCTCGATCAGATCGACTCGATCATGGCGGCGATGTGGGCAGAAGGGCCAACCGGTGGCCATTATCAGAATATGGCGAATGCTGTGTACACGCGGTTGGGGGTAGGTCTTCTCGAGATCAAAGGGAGCTTGTATTTGACGAATGATTTCTCGAAGTAGCCGGGGCATTCGCGACGTTTTTCGTATAACCGAAATCATATTCGCCCAATCCCCTTAGCTGAGGGGCTGAAATTGCCCTCCGAATTGCTCCGCGGTTAGCGGCTAACAAATCAAATTGGCCATTCGTGATGTCCGATTCTCAACTTCTGCACGGCATGGCCGATCGTGCGATATTTCAATACAAGTGAGCGGCGCGAAACTGGCAATGAGTCGCCATAGGGCCGACAAATTCGTGCTAGTGTTACATCGGATATAATCGGTGGGTAATTGGAAGAAAAATTTGCAGGCAGCGAGGGATGCTGTCGACTATGTCGCGAGCGGGGGCGGGTTGCCTGTAGGGTACGATAATACATTCATCAAGGTCCCGGATCTGGACATGCGTTTCAAGGAGCTCAACGAGCTTAAGCCGCGCGACGCCTACGAAGCATCGAAAAGGGACGACGAGCTGCGGATCATGAGCGCATTCAGCGACAGCTTTGGGCTCGCCCGTGTCGCATTCTGCTATCTCAAGCAAGAACGGGTGCGCCCCCTCGACTTCATGGAATTCGAACGCCCCTTGGCGTATCACGCGTTCGTTGTCATCGGACGAGCGAAGACAATCATCGGACAAGACGGCCAGCTACTTGAATCCGATCCCCTGAACTACAAAACATGGGGCGAAGATGCTGCGATTTGCGATCCATTGGCGGGGAGAGCGTATCTCGCGGTCAATTTGCCAATAGAGAGACGTTATATTCGAAGTGTGACCAAGGAAATGACGCGGGTAAAATCATTGTACCGATTGGAATGAGGGTGTCGTCGAAATGGCACGAACCGTTCTTGTCGCGATGATCGAATTTGAAGATCACAAATCTCTGTTTGGCAAAAAAAATGACGAAGCTATCGGGAATTTTAAGCACGCCTTAGAGCTCGCCAAAAATGCGATGGACACATATCAGTGCACGGAGCCGGTGCGTGTATTTGTTGCGCCGGAATATTATTTTACGAAGAAAAAGAATTGTGAAGAATGGAATGGAGGATATTCATTCACAGTCGAATCTCATGAGAAAAAAGGGAAGAGAGACATTTATGCGTCGCTGAGAGAAATGTCGGGCGACCCCAAATATGCAGGAATACTGTTTATTCCAGGTACAATACCTTATGCCGTTGTAAATGATCGATATGATATAGACTATTACAACGTATGCCCTGTATTTTATAACGGAAAAATGATCGCCCGGCATTATAAACGCGAAAACGACCGCTCGCAGTCGATTAATGCTTTCTGTACGAAACGGAACATAAAAGGGGTGGTCTCTAAAAATTACGTATTTCAATTCACGGTCGATGATCTCGATTTCGGTATCGAGATTTGTCGCGATCATCATTTCGGTACTCTAAAATCGTCCCTTCTCAAAGAGCGGGTGAATGTTCACATTTTGATTTCGGACGATATGACCCCCTCCTTTGCTGCCATCGCTACGAAAGAGGATGGTGGCCTGTTTCTTTACTGCGATGCTCAGAAATTCAACGACCGCGGCAAACAGAAGCGTGCGGACGGATGTCGAAATGGGCTTTTTCAAGTTGGATATGATCCGCACAAGGGAATTGCCGAATTCGACTATGAGAAATGTGGATTCGTTACGCGCATAGATTCGATAGGTAATGGGAAGCCCCATGTCTCACTTTATGCGCAAGAGATTAATCCGTCGCTACACGGCGGCTAGGGGCTGGCTGCAAAACGGGTGCGGCTCTTTTAGCGCGCGAGTGAAATTGTGATCGTGTGTCATCCCGAACGCAGTGAGGGATCCCCCGGTCCAACCGCTTTGGAACGCGCGATTTCACAGGGGGATTCTTCGGCCAAGGGCCTCAGAATGACAATCATCTATGTACAGCCTCGCGCTAAAAGAGCCGCACCCCTGCAAAACTTTGTGAGCGAGGTCCAAATCGTCGCGTAAACATCACTCAAAATGGGGCGGGGAAATCCATATCGTGTTGGCGCGCGGGCTGCAGCTGCAGAAATCCGATGCACAACCGCCCCCCCTCTCTTCTACGCTTCCTCGCTGTTTTTCTCACTTCAAGTGCTGCCGCGATGCCGGCTTGTACCAGCGATGGTGGATCGACAAATACTCTGTCTGAAAACCTATTTGCCAGAGGAACAGTCCCCCCCGAGTGGGATCGATCGGTAACCCGCCCCGCAAGCGAATCTGTTGCTAGCCAATCTCGCAGTACGTGCGCATTCCATAAAGGGGCGATGCCCGCCGAGACAATCGGCGCAGATCTTCCTGTAGATGCCGATATTCCGATTAAGAATATTGTCGTTTTGATGCAGGAAAATCGCTCATTTGATTCGTATTTCGGCCACCTCGGCAAATATGCCCACAGGACGGATATCGAATCGGCCCCCGATGGGGCGACGAATCCCGAAAATGTGAAAGACCCGAACAGCCCCCTCCACGCGTGGACACACGCCAAAACGCTTTGTCTGTCGGACACAAATCACGAATGGGATGGCGCGCATCTCGAATATGACAATGGCAAAATGGACGGCTTCTTCCAGGCAAACCAGGGGTTTACCGAGGCGGGCGAGCCAGCTGTAGGCCCCGATCTCACGACAGGTGACCGCGCGCTTTGGTGGTACGACGAGCGCGATATCCCGTTCTATTACGAGCTAGCAAACACATTTGCGATAGGCGATCATTACCATTCAGCGCTTCTTGGACCGACCTATCCGAATCGCGATTATCTCTATGCCGCGACGAGTCGGGGGCTCACGATCAATGTGCAACCCGATTTAACTGACCTCCAATTTCCAGCCCACGACGCTGTGATTTTCGACGAACTCGAGCGAAGGCATATTTCATGGACTGTCTTCATCGATAGTACGTCTCCTGGCGTCGGGGTGTTTCTCGGAAACCAACTTGTCACACGGTGGAGCGGAATTCATTTCGAGCCGAGGCTATCGTTTACTCTTCGTTCGCGCCTCGGAACGCTTCCGCAAGTTTCGTTCGTTGATGCGGATTTGAAGCACGAAAACGTGGACGGGAACGACGAACATCCACCGTCGGATATCCAGATAGGCCAGAAGTTCGTGAGCGATGTCGTGCACGACGTATTCAAGAGCCCCCAATGGAAAGATATCGCGATGTTTATCGCGTACGACGAACACGGCGGGATCTACGACCACGTGCCTCCGCCCCCGGCGTGCCCTCCTGATGATCTCGCGCCGAAGCTAACGACATTGGCCAATATGTCCTATCCGGGGGCGTTTGATCGGCTTGGGGTGCGTGTCCCTGTTATCGTCGTATCTCCGTATACGAAGAGGAATTACGTTTCTCATCACGTGTACGACCACACAAGTATCACACGTTTTATCGAGGCGAAATTCAAGCTACCGGCCCTTACGAACCGCGACGCGAATGCCGACGCCATGTTCGACTTCTTCGATTTCTCCCACCGCGAATTCGAAACGCCTCCTACGATTGCCGATGCGCAGATCGACGCCGCGCGAAAAGCAGAATGCGAGGCGCTCTACCCGGCGAATTAATCGGTGGACGTACGGCCTGCGCGATATGCCGTTGTCCAATACCAAGTAGGAAGTTAACAGCGTGTCACGTTCACGCTATCAATGGCAAAAGTAGGGTATTCGATTCGCCACCATGCGCTGGCAAAATTGATATACGATGTATCGTTTTGAAAATAGAATTCCCCGATATTCGGGTCAAAGAAATACCTGATGATGACCCCGACTTTGACTCGACTGTGTGGCCGTTCAATGGGTGCGGCTCTTTTAGCGCGCGAGTGAAATTGTGATCGTGTGTCATCCCGAACGAAGTGAGGGATCCCCCGGGCCCAAGCGCTTTGGAACGCGCGATTTGCGATGTCACCGGGGGATTCTTCGGCCAAGGGCCTCAGAATGACAATCATCTATGTACAGCCTCGCGCTAAAAGAGCCGCACCCCCGTTCAATGAGGCGTAATTCTGCGTCGCCGCGCTTCTATTTTCCCCATCCATGGAGGAGTCTACTTGTTTCCGGATTTGTAATGATCTGACCAAATTTGCCGTCGACACTGACACCGAAGTCCATTCCGATATTCCCAGACATGTAATGTACAATATTTCTGTCAAAAATGCCGTGCTCGTTGAGCGCTCGTTTGATTGTCTTGAATGATTGTTCGCTGTCCAAATTGGTGCCGACGACGGCGATAACATTCGTTCGCGCATTCGCAGGGGGCATTCCAAAGAACATTTGATCCGTATCATCATGTCCCCAGCGGATATGGTTCGGAAGGCTCCCCGGTAAATGGGCGAGTGCAATTCGGCTCTTCGCCGCCCCCTCGGGTGAGTAATATAAAAGAACGACCGCTGCGCAATCGGATATTCCGCACGTGTAGATAACAGAGCATTTATCAAAGCCGTAATTCATCCCTAGACACAGTGCATGGGGAACGCGCGAAAAATCAAAGGGGACTTCGATGTTTCTTTTCGTTTGTTTAGGATCCAACGGGAGATATGCCCAATTCCCTTTCATTCGAACTTTTGTTGGCTTACCAATGAAATTCTTTATATCGAGCGGGCCTTGGCGCGGGGGATTGCTTTCGGATTCATTGTGACCCCAATTAATTGCATGGGATTGATAGCGCGCGAAATCCACAGAACGCATCGTGCCATATTCTTCGCACCTATTCACGGCCATTTTTACGCTTCATTTCACGACGTACTGGTCGTTTTACCAATCGCCAACTGGATCGAACACGATCCGTAATTGTCTATCCCGCCCGCAAACGAAATGGCAAATAGCCGCCGTAAAGGCCGCTGCGCCTCATGCGCATGGAGCTTGCATTATGTGTTGGATGTGAGGTTTTTGAGTGATCTATATAACTTTGAAGCGACTATCGATTTATTGTTTTGTATTGCCCCTTCTTTGCAACACGCTGGCATGTAGCGGAGCTGTTAATCCATCGGTCGATACGAGTTCTGATGCGGTCACGGCAGGGGGATCGGCGGATTCTGCTGATTTGCCGTCTCATGTCTCTATGCGCACGAAGACGGAATCGTTCAATAAGAACTACTGGGTTGCGGTACGTAATGGGGATATCTGGGTTAAGCCAAATCCCGATTTATCCTTCGTAAATGGGCAATGGCAAAAGCTCAAACTGCCGAAGTATCTGAATGGCAAGGCCACCGAAATTTCCCTCGATGACAAGCATATGATTGCTCTCGATGGTGACAATCGTGTGTATGAGATGACCGGAGCGCTCGGGGATGTTTCAAAGTTCAAGTGGAAAACAACTTGGGGGGCCCCGTTGGGGAAGGGGGAGGGTATCAACATCCCGAACGATGCACTCGCATGGAGTCTGTCGTACGCGTCACCGAGCGAAGATATCTATTACACGGATGCCGCCGGGCGAAAGCAGATTGTAGGCGGTGCCGGATGCACGAGCGTGTTCGTGCTCGACGCAGATCAGCAGCACATTCCTGTACTCGATCCATGGTTGCCGGCGGATTTCAGCTTTCAACTTCCTGGCCCAAAAAGAGGCCGATTCAAATCTGTGTATATGTCAGCAAGCGGGTCGACGATTTTCGTCATCAACCGATATGGTGACATGTTTACGCGACTGTTCGATTTCGACATGTCGGGGGGCGACGTGATCTTCTTCCGCTATTCGTACGAAGACCAGAGAAGTAAGCCGACCCCCGACAAGTTGCCAATCGATCCCCGTTTAAGTACGTATCCGCCTATCCAATTACCGATGGTGTCTTGGAAAATGCAGCCCAAGATCCACGGGCAAATCACGGGTATGATCACGATCATAAAACGTGGAGAAGGGCTCGATCACCAGATTTTACGTGTCGAAGGTATTGATGATGCAGGCAATACCGGTTTCTACCAAAAGGATATAAGCATCGACGGAAGCGATGCATGGCAATTTATCGAAACGGGCGATCCGTTGCGTGGTCAACTTCTCGAAAACGATCCCAAAGACCGCTCAGACGACGACCTCGGACCGAGTGACGATCACGAATATGCATATGCATCCGACGAAGGCTGGGTGGCCGATCTACTCGATTTCAATGTGTATGCATCACCCGCAACGCTCCGTGTGCAACCGAAGGGGGGAGGGGCGCCATTCGATCTTAAACTCCATACGGTCGATGGATTGAGGCAAAAAAAGCGCGCAGCCGGACTCGACGATGACCCTCGCCGTATGAGCGGCACGATCGAAGCCCCACAAGAATGGCTCGGCCCCGAAGGCCCGCCAGCGAATGCGTTGGCATTCTTTAACAGCAAACTTGGCGGCAAGCAGTTTATGAACGTGACCGTCGATGTCACGCGATCGACTCTTCAGTTTAGCGGTATTCAAGTGGGTTTATCCCCTTGGAGATTCAACCACATCTCCACACTCGGCGATTTGGGTAGCGAACTCTAGCGTCGGGCTACTAATCGGCGGGCGCCCGCACGTTTGCGTTCGTAGACTTGGGTATGGAGCAGATTACGATTTCCAAGCGCGCCGTCATCGCTCTCGCAGGATCGCTGGGGGTGAGTCTACTGACGATCACATTTCTGCTCGGGCGCCAGTCGGTCTTGCCGAGCGTCGTGGCTGTAACTCCGCACGATTCTGCTGAACGAAGCGAATGGCGGCCCCCGTCTAGCGCACGGGACGCCCTTGAGATCTCCCCGGCGGTACCTACTCTGCGCGCACCCCAATCGCCGCCTGTAGTGCCGCCGCCTGTCGTGCCGCCGCCCGTCGCATCCGCTGCGCCCGTGATCCCCCCAATCGTGCTCGCGCCCGTCGCGCCGCCGAGCGTTGCCGTGGCTGCGCGGTCTCCGTCGCCGAAGGCTGCGGTTCGCGAAAATACCGAGGCAGCGGAGATACAACGCTACTTTGCTGTTCTCGACAATGTCGTGCCGGGGACATCGAATCACGACCGCAGAGGCTTCGCCAAGTCGATCGTTTCGTCAGGAATGAGCGGGGATTTCTCCGACTTTGACGACCTATCGCGCAACCTCGAAGTTGCCCGCGAAAAGCTTGCTCGCCTCAATCCCCCCGCGAGTTGCATCGCGTTTCATGAGCACGCGACGGAGCTCGTTTCGTCCAGTATCGAATTCATGAAGTCGATTCGACAGGCGATGCGCTCCCCCACGAATGCGCCGATTCAGGATATCGAGGCCCGGGCGAACGATATGCAACGACGTGCGTACGAATTGAGCGACGAAGCGGATGCGCTGCAGCGCACGACGTTGAGATGATTGGCAATCATAACTCATTATTCACGAATGGACTTTGCAACGAACACCACGTGCTGGCTCTCGATCCCGGAGCGCGCGGGGACGCTGAGCGTTTCGACCCCCGCACCATTTTTCTCGAGCTTGCGCGTGTAGCGAGCGTTCGGACCGACGGACCAAACCGCAAGGACGCCGTTCGGCCGCAGCGCAGCGAGGCACACGCGTATTCCCCAGTCGGAATAAATCCGCTGGTTTTTCGGCTGCGAAAGCAACTTCGGGCCGTTGTCGACGTCGAGCAAAATAACATCGAACACCGAGGGGGAAATCTTTAGGAAATCGAACACGTCCCCCACAACAACGCGGCAGCGCGGATCGGCGATCGGATGGCCAGCAAGCGCCCCAACGTGGCTGCGGTTCCAGTCGACAAGTTCGGGAATGACCTCCAAAACAGTGACCTGTGCGTCGATCGGTATCCGGTCGAGCACAGCGCGCACTGTATATCCGAGACCGAGCCCACCAACGAGAATGGCTTGAGGATTCGCGACCCGCGCCAACGCGATCTCGGCGAGCGCCTCCTCGGATTCATGCAGTAGGTTCGACATCAAGATCTGCGCTCCGACGCGGATCACCCAGTCGTCGCCATAACGCCCCAACACAAATTCGGTCCCATCATCGATGCGCGTGCGCTCGACCGTGGGCCATTCGATCATTGAATAAGGCTCATGTTCCAGCGCGCTATTCATAGGTTCTTAGGATCGAGGGATGAGTGGATCGCGATATACGTCGTCGACATTGAGCGTACAGCCGATGGACGCCAACTCGATTTGTTCGCCCGCGATAGCTTCATAGAGTTCCCATCGTCCCGATGAATTGAGTCGATGAACTTCGATTCGCGGTTTGTGCTGCGAGACGAGAACGTATTCGCGAAGCGACGGAATATGGCGGTAATGAGCAAATTTTTCGCCGCGATCGTAAGCCTCGGTTGAATCAGAAAGAACTTCGACGAGGAGCGTCGGATTCAAGAGTGCGTGGGGATCTTCCGGGTCGACTTCGGGCTTGCCGCACACCACAACGGAGTCGGGATAGGTCGCGAGATCCGTGGCCAAAATTCGAATTTTGAGATCTGACGAAAACACGGAGCATGGGCGATCACGAAGCGCGTTTCTAAGCTCAGCTCCAATGGCTAAACTGAGTCGAGCGTGCTCGAGGCTTCCCCCCGCCATTGCGAAGACCCCCCCCCGAAGCCATTCGTGCTTCGTGTCACTCTTGGCCTCCCGCAACGCGTACTCTGCGTACGGCACGTATAACTTTTCAGCGACCTCTGTCATTCCTGCGAATCTAGCACAATCCCCAACGCCGACGGCATCCACGGATCGGCCCCGGTCTGATGGATCACAGAGAGATCACTCTGAGACAGTTTCACCGCATTTCGGTATGGAAAATTACACGTTTTCGCGCCGATTTTTATGGGAGGCTTGTGCGGCACATGTTTCGCAGTCCCGATTTTCCACATCCAACTTTTATCGACTGAAGGAAAATCGTTTTATGCCTACCCCTATCCACTATTCGATTCTCGTGTCGTCGTCCGCATGCGTTATTGCTCTCACTATTCTATCGGGCTGCGTCGGTTCGCCGTCTCCTGTTGCGGAAGAATCGTCGGCGCGTCAAAGCACACAAGCGACAGGCGACAGTGAGCAGACCACGCGGGAACAGGCCGAATTGAAGGCTGATTTCGCCGAGGCGATGGCACTCGAGGGGGACGCATCGGCACCGGAGGTCGAGCCGACAGACGCGGGGGCAGTTCTTACCGATGCGGGACCGGAGGTCGAGCCGACAGACGCGGTGGCGCCCCTTACGGATGGCGGTGCATCGCCTGCGGCCCGGGATCTCGTAGGATATATTGCATCGCGCGCTCCATCGGAATCGTGCATTAGCGAAGATACGAGTTGGTTAACAAAGGGGCTCTATTTTGGTCGTTGTAGCTGGATGCTCGAACGGCTCGCATCGCGATGGGGATACGATCAAAATAACGGAACAATCAGTCTGCGCGATCAGCACAAATATTGTTTCGAAGCGGTTGGGGCAAACCAAGTGCGTCTGCAGAAATGCGTCGCAAAGAGTGTAACGCAGAAATGGGACTACGACGCTACGACAGGCACAATCAAGGCGTCGAATGGCTTGTGTCTGTCGCCGGGTAAGCGATCACTGGCCCGTTATGGTGCGCTCGCTCTCGACCTCGAGACATGCGACGGTTCCGTGCGTCAGCAGTGGAGATTCAATACAGCAAGTAGGTTTTGAAATCGTAGCCCCGACAAGCACATCATCCGGTAGCTTCGTGAACTGTCGTTTCGAGCACTTCGGCCGCCGCGTCGCGAATATCGATTATCCCGTCGTGTATTCTGTCGGCGTGCGTACGAAATGACAGGAGCGCCATGCGGATCACGAAGCGCCCGTCGAGCGTTGTCGCGGAAAGCATGATGCGTTGTCGTCGCAAGATGGCATTGAGAAAAACGCGATTCAGATGATCGAGATCCGCTTCGCTCCGATCGTTTGGATTCAACCGAAATGCGAAGATCGTGAGTTGCGGAGTCGCCACGATCTCAATATTTGGTAGTGCGCGGATCGCATCGAGTGCATCCCGTGTGAGCGCGAGCTTTTCGGCGATGTTGTCGCGAAACGGTCCGATCCCGTGCATCTTGATTGGGAGCCAAATGCGGAGTCCGCGCCAGTCACGAGATAGCTCGGTAGAAAGGCCGCAAAAATCGATTTCGTTCTCGACGTCGTTCATCTGTGGAACGTAGTCAGCCCGTGCTCCGAATGCGCGTTCGAGCGATGCGCGCCTCTTCGTGACGAGTGCCCCTGTGCCGTAGGGTAGGCAAAGCCCTTTATGCGGATCGAGGGATATCGAGTCGGCGCGTTCGATACCTCGCATGCGTTGCGCCGCTTCGTCGACGAGCATGAAAAACGCACCGTACGCGCCGTCGACGTGAAACCAGAGATTCTCGCGCGATGCGATAAGGGCAATGTCGTCGAGCGGATCGACTGCCCCTGTATTCGTTGTTCCTGCGGTTCCGACCACCATGAACGGCGTGCGCGTGGGTGTTCGGATACGGTCAGCGGCAATTGCTTCGTTCAGTGCGCGCGGGTCCATTCGGAATTCGGAATCGACGTCGATGATACGCAGACAGTGGGAAGGGAAGCCAGCGAGGCCCGCAGCTTTCGCGATCGAGAAGTGCGTCTGCGATGTGATGTAGATAATGCCCTGTTGGAAGCTGTCTTCAGGCAGCCGCGTCGTGCGCGCAGCGATCATCGCTGTGAGGTTCGCCATGGACGCCCCCGACGTGAAGACACCACCGGAATCGTCGCCGTACCCCATCATCGTGCAAAACCAGCGAATGACGGTCCATTCGAGTTGTGCGACCGCAGGGGCCATAAACCAATATCCGACATAACGATTGACGGCCTTCGCGACGAACTCCGCAACCGCCGCGTGAAAGATCCCGCCGCTCGGAATGTAGGCGCAATAGCCTGGACTCGCAGTATTTACTGTCGCCGGGATGATGTCGTCGAAAATCCGTCCGATGAGAGTTTCAAAAGGCAAGCTCTCTTCCGGAATTGGCTCTAGGAGAGACTTCGCAATCTCGCCACCACGGGACGTATTCGAGATAGGTGCGGTCGATAATCCGCGAAGATGATCCATCACGCGATCGAGCGCTATCGTGACCATCGCGCGCATTTGATTTTCGTCGAGTTCGAGAGTGGAATGCATTCTACTTGGTGTGTATATCGTATGTGGTGCGGTTCATAGGATCCCACCCGTCGTTGATAACGCAATTATGGATTATCTTAGACGGCAACAGAGCCGCAACGTTTGCGTTGAGTCATGCACCGCGAGCACAAAAACAGATAAACTCCCCTATACGAGACGATCTACGCGTGCGATGTACTCCCAATGATCGCCCCTCGATACTCGAGTTGCGGTCATCGCAGGCCAGGAGGAATCTCATGTATTCACGTACGATGCTTAGTTCGACCTTCGTTACGTTTGCCGCCGCTCTCGCTGTTAGTGCAGTAGCTTGCAGTTCGGGTGGCCCCGATAACGCAAGCGCGGAAGGCCGCTCAGCCAGCACATCACTCGCCGTCGAAAGCCAAAATCAGAATCCGGCCCAGAATCAGGGGCAGGGTCAGAATCAAGGTCAGGGCCAGAATCAGGGGCAAGGCCAGAATCAGGGGCAGGGCCAGGATCAAGGTCAGGGCCAGGATCAGGGGCAGGGCCAGGATCAAGGGCAAGGCCAGGGGCAAGGTCAGGGACAAGGTCAAGGCCAGGGGCAAGGCCAGGGGCAAGGGCCTGGAAAGACCCCGCCGCCGGTTGTTGTGCCGCCGCCGGTTGTCGTGCCGCCGCCGGTTGTCGTGCCGGAGCCTGTCGTCGTACCGGATCCTGTGTTCGTTGTGGAACCCGCCGCCGGTTGTCGTGCCGCCGCCGGTTGTTGTGCCGCCGCCGGTTGCAGTCGACGCTGGCTGCTAGAGTCCGAATTGACGGTCACACGGATCTGTCTGATTGAGGGCACGCCTGTTTTTTCGCCACGTTGCATCGCGGAAATCATGCGTGCCCTATCTGCTCGCACTTGTGTGGAAACATGGGAAACGTGAGATAGAGCCAGCTGTCGTAGGTGCAATCGCAGGGGGCTCACCGCGTGCGGTCGCTCCGCCGACCACTCCGTCGTCGTGTCACGGTCGGTCGGGTTGCCACCGACGATGCTCGAAGCGCGAATTTGCCGTAAAAACAAGCATAAATGACGTGGCCCCAGACTTGCTCCTTGTATGGGCATGAAGACCACTCACATGAGCATCTCGTCGACCGGATCCCGCATCTTCACCACGCTGTTCGGACTTGGCCTTATCAGCCTCGCAGCTTGTGCGGCGGATGCCACGGGGGGCAGTGACCCGACGAATGCAAGCTCCACCCAGTCTCCTACCTCTGCTGCGTCGAGCGACCCCACAGCGCCAACGAATACGGCGCCGGCGATCACGGGCTCCACAACGATTACGGGAGCTACAACGGCGGCGGGTTCCACAACGAACACAGGATCCGGTACGACGACAGGCTCCACGACGGCTCCCGCGCCGACAACGACGCCGGTGCCTGTTACGACGCCGGTGCCTGTTACGACGCCGGTACCTGTTACGACGCCGGTGCCCGTTACGACGCCGACGCCTGTTACGACGCCGGTGCCTGTTACGACGCCGACGCCCGTTCCGACACCGGTGCCCGTTACGAGTGGACCTTCGTCGACATTCGATCAATTCCAGACGCACAATCTTGCGACAATCAACGCCTACCGAGCGTCGCTCGGAGTGGCTCCACTGGTCCTCGACGTGAAATTAGGAACGTTTGCGCAAGCGGGTTCGGTCGAACTTTCGCAGGACCACCTCCCTCATCAGCACTTCAAGAACGCGGCGGCCGATGGAACAATATGGGCTGCTGGCTTCACAGGTGCAGCGGGCGAAAACCAAGGTGACCAATTTGGCTGGCAGGTGATGTCGTCCGACCCGACGCAGAATGAGCTCGAGCAGATCGATTCGATCATGGCGACGATGTGGCAGGAGGGGCCAACCGGCGGCCATTATCAGAATATGACGAATGCTAAGTACACTCGGTTGGGGGTGGGCTTGGTTGAAATCAACGGAAGCCTGTACCTAACTAACGATTTCTCCATGT
>Ga0206886_1078_pt1 | contig 21176 bp, 20 predicted proteins | sample Alteio_BWOrgHeat_92_FD_152952 | JGI IMG/M metagenome (GOLD analysis project Ga0206886, IMG submission 152952) | Enriched cells from forest soil in Barre Woods Harvard Forest LTER site, Petersham, Massachusetts, United States - Alteio_BWOrgHeat_Nextera2 ... | reverse complement strand
TACGTAGCCATAGAGGATTTGCGATTCGTCGCTCGTCGCCAGGCTAGCGGAAAGTCCAAGCACGACCGTGTCCTGGTCGGCGGCTCCTGCAACGCTGACCATAACGCTGTCACAGCTGTTCGTGGCGGTGGCTCCGAACGTCACATTCTGCGTGACGCTCACATGCTTGACGATGGGTGTTCCCCCATTGAACATCAATCGCCCCGAGCCATCGAGTTGAACCAACTGATTTGCAGTATTAAAGGAATTCCCTTGCTTGGTAATACTCGATCCGTCAATGGAAGCGTTTGGGATATTGGTTAGATTCACCGCGCTCGCCGCTGGCAGTTGTAAGGATCCGTTTAGTTGCACTAACTGATTGATGCCATTGAATGCATTCCCCTGCTTGGTGACGCTCGATGCATCAATGGAGGCGCTGGGAATATTGGTTAGATTCACCGCGCTCGCCGTCGGAAGTTGCAAGGATCCGTTTAGTTGCACTAACTGATTGATGCCATTGAATGCATTCCCCTGCTTGGTGACGCTCGATGCATCAATGGAGGCGCTGGGAATATTGGTTAGATTCACCGCACTCGCCGTCGGAAGTTGCAAGGATCCGTTCAGTTGCACCAATTGATTCACGTTATTGAATGAATTTCCCTGCTTGGTTACCGAGGAGGTGTTGAGCGTCGCATCGGGCACCGTTCCCGTCAATTGGGTTGCCGGAACATTCGTCAGGTTAACGGCGCTCACCACGGGCAACTGATTCGATCCGTCCAACTGCACCAGTTTGTTCGCGACATTAAATGTGTTTCCCTGCTTGGTGACACTCGATCCATCGATGGAAGCACTGGGGATGTTGGTTAGATTCGCCGCGCTCACCGCCGGAAGTTGAGAGGAGCCATTCAGTTGCACCAACTGACTCGGGCCGTTGAAAAAATTCCCCTGTTTGGTAACCGAGGACGTGTTAAGCGCCGTATCCGGAACCGTCCCCGTCAGCTGGGTCGCCGGAACATTCGTCAGGTTAACGGCGCTCACCACGGGCAATTGATTCGATCCGTCCAACTGCACCAGCTTGTTCGCGATATTAAATGTGTTTCCCTGCTTGGTAACGCTTGATGCGTCAATGGCAGCGTTTGGGATGTTGGTGAGATTCGCCGCGCTTACCGCCGGAAGTTGCGAGGATCCGTTCAGCTGAACCAACTGACTCGCTCCGTTGAATGTATTCCCCTGCTTGGTCACCGACGATGTGTTGAGCGCCGCATCGGCAACCGTTCCCGTCAATTGAGCCGCCGGAACATTCGTTAGATTCACCGCACTTACCGCCGGAAGTTGTGAAGAACCATTCAGTTGGACCAACTGACCTGCTCCATTGAACGCATTCCCCTGCTTTGTCACCGACGACGTGTCGAGTGTCGCGTCGGGAACCATGCCCGTTAATTGCGCCGCCGGAATGCTCGTCAGATTGACCGCGCTTGCGGCCGGAAGCTGCGACGATCCATTCAGTTGAACCAGCTGGCTCGATCCATTAAACACGTTGCCCTGTTTGGTTATCGAAGATGTATCGAGTGTGGCGCTGGGAACCGTGCCCGACAATTGCGCCGCCGGAATACTTAGTAAGTTCGTCGCGCTCACCGCTGGAAGTTGTGAGGAACCATTTAATTGAACAAGCTGATTCGCCCCATTGAAGGCATTGCCCTGCAAGGTCACGGACGAAGCGGACAAGGAAACATTCACCTGGCCGGACGGACTCGATGTAACATCGAAATAAGTCCCCAGAAAATTAAACGTTGTTACCGCGGGGTCCACCGGCACACCGCTTTCCTCGACGGTGGGCATTCCGGATCCCAGGTTATCGACCCCGTCCGCAAAAGCCGCCGGGACATTCTTCAACTGCGACCAGTCCACGGGATTTGTGGACAAGTTGATGGTTCCCGGCTGGGAAGGATCTTTCTCCAGCTTGGAAAGCGCGATGGCGGCGCCCGTTGATATGTTGATGTCTGTAATTGAATTGCTAGAGAGAGTAACATTGGCCGCGCCGGCGGGCCCCGCCGTGACGGAAAAATATCGGCCGGAGAAATCAATGTTCGTTGCCGTCGACACAATAACCACTTCGTCGTTCTCGATGGTGATGTCGCTTCCCCCGCCTGCGACTTGATTCCAGCTCGATCCCGTCCAGAAATTAAGACTGTTGGCGGCGGTGTTGAACCAAAGATCCCCCGAAACGGGAGAAGCGGGCGCGGTCGCGGAATTCGTATACGCTTTGCCCTGCAGCAATTGAGAATCGATGGCATAGGGAGAAGCGGTCAACTCTTCCCGAGGAGAAAGTGTCACGCCGTCGACGACGACCTCCAGATACGGCGTGATTTCCCAATCGACACCGGTCGGCGTCAGCAACGCCCGAAACAAGCCGTTGACGACCGGTATTGTTTGCGCCCCGCTCGTCCACACGGGGGATCCGCCGGTTGTCGACGTAAAAATACCGAACGACATGTTTTTGTTCGCCGTGACGGGAACCCCCTGTTCCCGCAATTGCCCCTGGTAGGAAATTTTCAGAGAAGCGGCGAAAGCATAGCTTCTGCCCCAAAAGATCCCGCCCAGGGCAAGAACGATAACGAAAAGATGTTTTTTAATTCCCAGCATTGTTTCTCATCGGATGATCATCAATTTTCCGGTCGTTCTGTTTCCGTCGGCAGATTGGACCGACCAGATATAAACGCCGCTCGCCACATCGCTTCCGGATCCGGTTTTCCCATCCCACGCCAGTTTCAACGCTCCCGGCGGAATAACGATGTCCCGAATGGATTCTCCGGCCAGACTGTAGATTCCAATCACGCCGGCCGCCGGCAGGCCCGCGAAGGTGATGCCGTCCTGAGGCGTTCCATACAAAGCCGGATTGTTGAAATTGGGACGCCACGGCACGGGATAGGCGTAGACAACGCCCGCAGCGGTGAGGGTTTGCTGCAACTGGAATACGGCGGTTATTCCCGCCCTGTTAAACAGAAAATTGATGGGGCTCGATGTCGAAACAGGGGAAGCCTTCATCCACATTTTTCCGGTTTCATTCAAATGATAAACCCAAACGTCGCCGGTATTGCCCGCGACCGTGAACATCATGCTGGAATTTCCGGGTTGCGGCATATCGCCTGAAAAAAGTGTCCCATCGCCCAACAAAAATCTCAATTCGTAAATGGCCAAGGGCCTATCGCTTTCCGCTCCAAATTCGTCCGCGAGTTTTTGAGAGGCATCCGGCAACATCGACGGATCGCCCTCGATTGGAAAAGAAAGGGGATCCACTTCCACCATCGGCTCGTAAGGTTGCGCAAAGGCGCCGGCGGGAATGGCTATCTGAATAGTGCCGTCATTCAAAATCATCAAATTTGTTTTCGTGGGATCAACCAGAGGCGGAACGCCGAGCAACCCGCTGTAAATTCTTTTAAACGCAACCTTAAGCGGTTCGCTTTTTGAGGTGGCGGGACAGAAGCCTTCTCCAATCGAACCGCGAAGAGAGAACCGGCTTCCGTCGGTCGCCGATTGGCTCGCGGCGCTCACAAGGGAACTATCGAGGGAAAAAACGCCCCCGGTTGACACCGCCGCCGTCAGCGGCGTCACGAATGTCAGTCCGAGGCAGAGCAGTCCCGTTCCGCCCGCGCGAATCACGGCGCTATTCATAAACGCCCTTCTGTATTTTCTTTTGCCGGTCAATTTCGTTCATGGCCTTCCGCATCAATTCCAACGCGGTCTTGTTGTTCGGCTCCATTCGCAACGCCTGTCCGAACGCCGACGCCGCCTCGTAATAGCGTCCCTCTTTCAAATGCTCAATTCCCCTGTCAATGAGGGTTTGCGCCGTCATCTCCGGAATTTCTTCCTTCGGTTTTGGAACGACCGGTTTATTTTTTCTGAAATTCTTTTTTTCAACAGGCGGAATTTCTTTCGGCTTTGGCTGCGGTGGCGGAACAACATTTTGAGCGGGAGCGGCCGGCGGCGCTTCATGGACGACAGGAACGGCAACCGACGATGTTGAGACAGGAACCTGCAGGGAATTTTTTTCCGGCGTGACGGGCTGCGGCTTGATCTGGGGAAGCACGTCCGGTTTTTCCAACGGACGGGGAATGGCGACAACGGACGGCCCGAAGCGATAGGAAAGACCGAATCGATGCGTGTCGCCCAAAAATCCGAACGGAGAAATGCTGTAGGACATCTGAACATCTCTTACGTTTAGGGACAATCCCGCTCGTATTCCTGATCCTTCACTCTGCCCAAACTGATAGCCGGCGCGAATGGCGATGGTCCGCCTGACCCAAAATTCCTGGCCGATCGCGAAATAATCTTTGCTGCCGGAGGAAAAGTTGTAATCGAGCGCCGCCGTAAACCGGTCGTCTCTCACCGGCGTCTCATAACCCAATCCAAATTGGAATGTTTGCGGAAGCCGCGTTTGCGCGGTGTCGTAAACAAGCGCCGGGCCCATGTTTTTGGCGGAAAAGCCAAAACTCATCATGGACTGCGGAAAATTTTTCAAAAACAACGGAACCTTCATAAGCGCCCCTGCATCAACGGCGTGAGACGTCGCCTCCGCCGGTCCCAATTCCGAACGAATCAATTTAACCGCTCCCCCGACATCAAAATAACGACCCGCCTTAAGTCCGCAAGCGAGGCCGTACGCCCACTCCGTCGAATCGACCTGGCCGGCGTCGTTCCCACTCGCGTCGAACGCCGGAAAGGACCGCACCGACAAATTGGTCACGTACGCTCCGAGCGACACCCCGTTTCGAAACGGATAGGCGACATTGGCGTGTTGCTCCTGAACGTTTTGAAAAGAGCGTTGATAGGCCACCGCCAATTCCGGGCGATCGAGCCGGGCCAAGCCGGCGGGATTCCAGTACGAAGCGTAAGAGTCGTCGGCGACGGCCGTCTGCGCCCCTCCCATGCCGATGGCCCGCGGACCGGCCCCAATGGTCAAAAAAGTGGCGCCATTCACGCCCGGCTCTCCCGCTTCAATCAATCCAACGGCGGCGCACAAAAGCAAAAGGAGCAGGAGAACAAAATTTGCCGCAATCCTGATAAACATTACATTCATAACAATCTAATCAATCAGGCCTTATTTTCAAGAAGATATTGGAATAAAATCACGGGAACTCTTATTTCCGTCGAGCGTTTTCCTTCTGAAGTAGAATCTCATGGAGTTAACGGAGGGATTGTTTTCATCGTCATGCGGAATTCACACAAAAGGATCCAACAATTGAGAAAAAAGGCTCTGGGCACATACGCCATCTCGAAAATTTGCCAGGTGGCGCCGATTACGGTGGGACGTTGGATAGCGGAGGGAAAGCTGCCCTACTTTACGACGGGTGGGGGGCATCGACGCGTTTGGGAAGAAGATCTGGTCAAGTTTTTAAAGGCCCATAATTATCCCGTTCCAAAAAATTTGAAGTCGTCTCTTCACCCGACCATTCTCATCGTTGACGATTTGGCCGTCACCAGGCGTTTCATCCGGAGAGCGCTGGAGAAAACGCTTCCCCTCGCCCAAATCGATGAAGCGGCGGATGGATATGAGGCCGGAGAGAAAATCTCGACCGGAATTCCTTCCGTCGTTATCCTGGATATAACCCTTCCGGGATTGAACGGCATTAAGGTGTGCGAGCGCATCCGGCTTAACAAAGCGCTGAAGAGCGTGAAGATTCTGGCCATCACCGTGAACACATCCGAAGAGATGAAGGAAAAAGTTCTTAAGGCCGGAGCGGATGCTTTTATCTGCAAACCATTCCAGGCGGAAGCGCTCATTAAAACCGTCGGGAAACTGCTCGGCCATTCCTAAATAAACTTGTACCCGCTCCCCGGCACCGTCACGAGCCGGCCCAGGGCGGCCTCTCCCAGCTTAAGACGAATTCTCCGGACATGGACGTCGATCGTCCGTTCGTTTATGATTTCCACCTGGCGATCCCAGACTTTTTTCGCGAGAAGATTCCGCCCGACGAGATTGGGAGAATTTTTCATCAGCAGGTAGAGAAGATCGAATTCCTTCGGCGTTAGATTCTCGATCTTGCGGTCTTTCAACAACACCACCCGCTGGCCCACGTCGATGGAGATTCCCTCCCGCTCCAAAATGTTCTTTTGCCCCCCCGCGTAATTAACCCGCCGTAAGATCGCTTTCGCTCTCGCCGCCAGCTCCATTCGATCAAACGGTTTTGTCATGTAATCATCGGCGCCCTGATCAAAGCAGGAAATGTTTTGCCCCGTCTCGTGATCGCCGGTCAATACAAGAATGGGCATGTTCGCTATCCGGTTGTCGTTTTTGATGGCCGCGCAGATATCCAGGCCGGAAAAATCCCCCAAATTCATGTCCAGAATGAGCAAAGCGGGCATACGTTCCCGGCTTTTCTTCAGCGTCTCTTTTCCGGAACCGGCTTCCAGGACAGCGAAGCCGTTTTCCTCGAGCACCTTCCGGACCAGGAATCGATCCATCTTGTCGTCGTCCGCAACAAGAATCTCCTCTTTCATGAAACGATTATTGGCCGGGAAAAACGAAAGATCAATCCTTCCGCAAAAACGAACGGGGTTGGCGAAAGGAATCCGTGTTAAGGGAATGTTAAATAAAACGTCAGAAATCGTTTCGTCGTGACGGCGATATTTCTGGAGTAAGTGGGAGTAAGTCGGAAGGAAAAACAGGCCCGACAAAAAAGGATTTCGCTCGGAATCCAACGGGAGAACAAATTGAAAAAACGAGCGTTCGGGACGCATGCCATCGCAAAGCTGTGCCAGGTCACTCCGATGACGGTGGGCCGTTGGCTGAATGAAGGAAAGATCCCCTTCTTTACCACGGGGGGTGGCAACAAGCGCGTCTGGGACATCGATCTTGCGCGGTTTCTAAAAACGCATAACTATCCCATCCCCAAAAACCTCGAACCCTTGTTTTATCCCACGGTCCTTCTCGTCGATGACGATCCGATCATCCGCAAAATTCTGCGAAGGCTCATCATGAACACGCATCCCAAATCACGGATTTACGAGGCGGCGGACGGATTCGAGGCCGGAGAACAGATGGCCACCGTCAAACCCTCCCTGGTAATCCTGGACATTTACATGCCCGGATTGAGCGGCCTCGAAGTCTGCTCCCGCATACGAAACAATCCCTCAATGAAGGATGTGAACATTCTGATGGTGACGGCGGATGCCATTAACAAAATGGGAGAACTCGCCTTCAAAGCCGGCGCCGATGCGTTCCTGGTCAAACCCTTCCAGCACGAAGCTTTTCTTAAAATTTTTCAACAGCTGTTAAAGAAACATCTGCCACCGCCAGATCCCCCAAAAATATCCACGGAGCCAGACCATGAGGAATGACCGAATCGAAATACTGCTCGTTGAGGATGATGCGTTTGACTCCTTTGTGACACAGCATTACCTCAGAAAGGGCCGGTTAAATTACCGCCTCAAGGTGGTCCACACCGGCACCGAGGCCCTTGACCTGTTGCATTCCCGCGGCCATTACAAAAACAGCCGACTTCCCGATCTCATTCTCGTCGACGTTGGGCTTCCGGACATGGACGGCCGTGAAATACTGGAAGATTTAAAAGAGGACGGCCGCCTTGGGAAAATCCCCGCGATTGTCCTGACCGGCCAACGACTGGAGGAGAATCCCATCCAAAAATTCAATCTGTACGAACACACCTATCTAAACAAGTGGGTCAATATGGGTGAGTTCCTTTCCCTCGTCAAAGCGGTGGCCGACTTTCGCACCTGCGTAGACATGTCACATTCATAACAATCAATACAAACCATTGAAAAGGACCGCCATGTCGGCATACTTACACAAAAGCCGTTCAGATCTGACGGGAGCCACAAGACAAAGTTCAATGTTGGCACAGGCGAGAAAATCGGTTCAAAATCACCAGCCAGACCGGCGCCCGATCAGCCGGATGATTCTTCGATTTGTCCTGTCGTTAACCTTCCTGGCCGCGGTGGTGGCGGGAAATTATTTTCTGACGGAACAGCGGATTGCGGCCACAAAATTCATCTCCGACGTCATGGACAACATGGGCCAGCAAAGAATGCTGGCCCAGCGCATCGCGCTTCTATCCCGGTCCCTGGTTGATTCACCGTACAAACCCACCCGGGAACTGTTTCGAAAGGAAATTAAAAGCCTGGCCCAGCTTCTGGATGTGACCCACGAGGATCTTATTCGTGGAGCCCTCTCGGAAAAACTTCCCGAGACAACCCTGAAGAAAGTTCAGTCCGTCTATCTGGAAAAACCATTTTTTCTGGAAAAGGACATCAAACAGTTCATTTCCTCCGCCGATGGCCTCGCCGACGCCTCCGATGACAACCTGTCGACGGGCAACCCCGACTTTCTTTACATCCAGTCCCTGGTTCAAAGCGATCAACTCGTCAACGCGTTGAATCAGGTGGTGAGCCATTACCAAAACGAAAGCGCGAAGATCATCGGGCGGAGCATCTGGCTTGGGCGAATGCAACTTGCGGCGTTTCTTCTCGTTCTGGTCGGTCTCACGGCCTTCGTATTTCGCCCCATGGTGCGGCAAATCCGGAAAGAGCTCGGCAATCTTGAGGAAGTCAATACCGTGCTCGACCAGCACGCGCAGGAAATGGATGACGCCAACAGAAAATTGAAAGACAAGGAATCGACTCTCATGGACATCATGGAAGATCTCGCGGTTCAAAAAAGAAATCTTCAGACCGAGGTGGCGGAAAGAATCAAGGTGGAAAAAGGTCAGAAGGATCTTCTTCAGAAGCTTGAGCGCGTCAACAAGGAACTGAATGATTTTTCCTATGTCGTGTCCCATGACCTGAAGGCGCCGCTTCGGGGCATCGGCTCGTTGGCGACCTGGCTCGTCAGCGATTACGGAGACAAGCTGGACAAGGAGGCCAGGGAAAGCCTCGATCTCATGGCCGACCGCGTGAAACGCATGAGCTCCTTGATCGACGGACTTCTTCAACTGGCCAAACTGGGTCGGACGGAAGGAGAGCCGCAAGAGGTGGACTTAAATGTCCTTCTCCGCGAAATCGTCGATTTCATCAATCCCCCCAAAACCATCAAGGTCTCCGTTGATCCCAACTTTCCCGTCGTCTTTTACGATCGCACCCGACTTCAACAGGTGTTTCAAAATCTTTTGAGCAACGCCATCAAGTACATGGACAAACCGAAAGGAAAAGTAGACGTGTCCGTTATTGATCAGCAAGACACATGGAAATTTTCCGTTCGGGACAACGGCCCGGGAATCGATAAAAAACACCATCAGAAAATTTTTCAGATATTCCAGACCCTGGCTCCGCGCGACTCAACGGAGAGCACCGGCATCGGCCTCTCGATCGTAAAGAAGATCGTCGATACGTACAGCGGCGAGGTTTGGGTCGATTCGGAACCGGGAGCCGGTTGCACCTTCTCTTTCACCCTGCCGAAAACACCGGCGAGGAGCCTGGCTCATGCGGCCTGAGCAATCGATTCTCGTCGTCGAAGATGACCAGGTGGATGTCATGACCGTCAAACGCGCGTTCAAGGAATTGGGAATAAACAATCCCGTCCATCATTCCGCGAACGGAGAGGAAGCGCTGGCCTTCCTGAGACAAAACAAAAACCAGCCGCCCTGCCTCATCCTTCTCGACCTTAATATGCCGATCATGAACGGCATCGAATTCCTGAAAGAGGCCAAGCAGGACGACGCTCTTAAAATTATTCCCGTGGTCGTGCTGACCACTTCCAAAGGCGACATCGACAAACTGGAAAGTTTTCGGAATGGCGTCGCCGGCTACATAATCAAGCCTGTCGACTACGTTAAATTTGTGGACGTCGTCGCCGTGGTGAAATCGTACTGGTCGGCGAGCGAATTGCCTTTCGGATGACGGAATCGCAGATGAACGAACGAATACTCATCATCGACGATGACCAGACCGACCGAAAAATGATGAAAAAATTTCTTGAAAAGGCCGGCTTTGGGATCATTTCCATGGCCGACAGCGGAGAGAAAGGGCTGGAGGTGGCGCGCACGGAGAAACCGCAGGTCGTTATCGTGGACACGCTCCTTCCCGGAATGGATGGCCATGAAACCTGCCGCCGGATAAAGGAACTCGGTCCGGAGGATTTAAAAATCATCGCCACGACCGGTGCCGTTGACGCCGTCGACGCAGGGCGGGCCCGGAAAGCCGGTGCGGATGACTATGTGGTCAAGACAATTGACTACGCATACGTCGTCGAGGCGGTTCAAAAAGTCGTCAAGGGAACGCCATGAGAATTCCCGTTCAGAAGAAAAACAACGCCGCGCGCGATCGCGCGCGGCCGGATCAAAATCCGGAAGAGGAAATCGCGCATCTCCGAAAAGAACTGGGCGACATGGAATGGGCCTGCCGGAAAACCAACGACGGGATAAAAATCCTCTACAAAGATCTTGAGTGGAAAAATGAAGAGCTGAAGAAACTGGACAAACTCCGATCCAAATTCGTTTCAACGGTATCGCACGAACTGCGGACGCCCCTGGCCATCATCATTCAGGCCATCGAGAATTTGCTGGCCGGCGCGTTTGGCCCGGTGCCGGAAAAGCAACGGCTCTGGCTCGATCGCATCAACGAAAATGCGGAGCATTTGAGCGGGCTTCTGGCGGAAATACTGGACCTCTCAAAACTGGAAAACGGAAAAGAGGAACGAAAGCTCGAACGTTTTGACATGAGCGATCTTGTCCGGCATTGCGTCGACAATATGCAACCGCTGGCCCAAAAGAAAAACATTTCCCTTCTTCTTGAGATACCGCCGGCGTCTCCCACGGTCTGGGCGTCGTCCCGTCAGTTGTTCCAGGTAATGACGAATTTAATGGGAAACGCGCTGAAGTTTAGCCCCGCCGGCGGGAAGATCACGGTCGCGTTTGAAGAAGACAAATCAACCGTTCGCGTGTCCGTGACCGACACGGGGCCGGGCATCAGCGCCGAGGATTTGAAAAAGATTTTTGATCCCTTTGTCCAGGTGGAAAACGATTCATCGGAGAACGTGTCGACAAAGGGAATTGGACTCGGCCTTACCATTTGCCGGGAAATTGTCCATTTGCACAAAGGGCGGATATGGGCCGAAAGCGAACCGGGCCATGGAAGCCGTTTTGTATTTGAAATTCCGCGGGAGAGCCAATGACGATTATGGACTTCAGCAAAAAGAAAAAAATTCTTGTCGTGGAGGATGAAGTCCAGCTTGCGGAAGGCCTGGAGGCCCGGCTTCATCTCGAAGGCTATCAGGTTATAAGAGCGGCCAACGGAAAAGAGGGTGTCGATCAGGCGCGCTCGCAGCAACCGGATCTTGTGATCATGGATCTCATGATGCCCAAAGTGAACGGGTTTGACGCCTGCCAGATGATCAAATCGGACGATCGAACCAAAAAAATCCCGGTGCTGATTCTCACCGCGATGCAGACGCTTGGCGCCACGGACGACGCGTTTCACGCCGGAGCCGATGCGTTTCTCCCCAAACCCTACAACAGCGAACGCCTGCTGGAAAAAGTCCGCAGACTGCTGGATTCCTAGAGAGGACGAAAATGAAAAAGAAAATCCTGTTCGTGGAGGACGACCCGGTGGATCAGGCGGCCATCAAACGATATTTGGAACAGGGAAAATTTCCCCATGAGTACGACATCGCGAATTCGGTTAAAGAAGCCACGCGCCGCCTTGGCCTTCAGAAATACGATGTCGTCGTGGTGGATTTCAATCTCGGCGACGGCACCTGCTTCGACGTTTTCAACGCCCTGGAGGAAACGCCCTTTATCATCGTCACGGGAGGCGGATCGGAAGACATCGCGGTGGAAGCCATGAAATGCGGCGCGTCGGATTATCTCGTCAAGGATATGGACCGCGGCTATTTGACCCTTTTGCCCTCCGTGATCAACTCGTCAATCGAAACCCGCGAAACGGAGCAGACGCTGAAAATGCTTCTCGCCGCCATGGGAAGCATTCCCGACAGCGTTTATATCACGGACAGCAACGCCAACATTGTTTACGTCAACAGCGCCTTCACAAAAACCTATGGCTATGGAAAAAGCGAAATTATCGGCCAGGCGGGCGGCATTCTGGCGGGCGAAAAATCAAAGGAGCGCGAAGCGGAATCCGGAGAAGAGGATGTCACGCACAAAAGAAAAGATGGCACGACCTTCCCGGCGCTTCTGTCAAAATCGGCCATAAAGAATTCCCGGGGTGTGGAGACAAACAGAATAACGGTCGTGCATGACATGTCGGAAAGAAAAAAACTGGAACTCGCGCTGGAAGAAGCCATTGAAAAGTATTCGCTCCTGCTCGATCAAATCGAGAACAAGAATTTCCAGCTTGAAAAAACCAAGAGAGAGCTTGAGAAGAACATCCAAAATTTCAAAGCCGCCTACGAGAAACTGGCAGCGGCTCCCATGTAAGAGGTGCCTATGCAACCAGTCAACACGGACATGCTCGAAATATTGCTTGTGGAGGACGAAAAATTTCACCAGATAATGGCCAGAAAGTTTCTGGACAAGGGAGACTTCCATTATCGTCTTCACACCGCCGTGGATGGAGAAGAGGCGCTGGACTTTCTCCATCGACGGGGTGGACGCGTGAACTCTCCGAGACCGGACCTTATTCTTCTCGATTTGGGATTGCCCAAGATCAATGGAAGCGACGTCTTCGATCGAATCAAGAAAGATCCCGATCTTAAGCAAATCCCGGTCATTGTCCTCACCGGCGCCGATCTTGATCAGTTGCCGCGGGACTTCGCCGCCGTTCCCGGCAGCTACTGCTTCACCAAGTGGATGGAAATGAAAAACTTCATGGCGTTGATCAAAACCGTGCAGGCATACCGGGCGACCTTCTCCAAGAAAGCCGCTTAAACTGTTCCCACCCAAGATTCCTTCAATCCCCCCCTCCCATTGAACTGATCTCACGTCTCGTTTTTACGAGCCGTGTTAACGAATTGTTAAACGCGAATTCAGAATAGGGTTCGTTGAGCTGATTTCATTCCCGCCATTAACTTAATCCATGAAGAGCCATCGGACGTCATCCGGAATTTTGATGGAGCGACTGGCGCCGCTCATTTGTGGATGTGCCATCTGCACGTCGGTCGGCGGCTGCGCCAGTTCAAGAGTCGCGGTCGTCAAAAACTGGTTGCAGCAACCGTCCGACCGCGTCGCCGTGATCCCTTTCAGGGGAGAAGAACCGCTGGGAGATATTTTCACGGACGCCCTTGTGGCCGAATTGATCAATTCCGGATTTTCCGTCATGGAACGCTCGGAATTGATGCGAATAATTAAAGAACAAACCCTTCAATACACGGGAGCCATTGATCCTCTCACCGCGTCAAAAATGGGACAGCTCGCCGGAGTGGATTTTGTGGTTCTTGGTTATGTCACAACACGGCCGGTCGTCCCTCTTCTCGAATGGCTTTTGGGCGATGGAGAAGAGGAAACCCAGATCGACAACGTCAGCTTGAGGTGGGTGAACGTTCAAACCGGACAAATTGCGGTGTGCGCATCCGTTCACAATTCGCGTGAGGGAACAGCGGAAACAATTGCCAGGAGAATCACCCAATTGCTGGACAAAAAAATCCAAACGATCGCGCGGGCGTTGGAACATGATCACTTTTCTCATGCGGGAGCGGCGTATGTCTACAAAGCGCGATAACAAAAAATGTCCGACGAAAAGTATTGGGAAAATAAGGCCCGCGCGCAATCTTGTCTTGATCGCCGCGTTGCTGCTGACCGGAACGGCTTCTTACTCGGAACCTCCCTTCCCCATGAATCCGGCCCCGGCGACGACTCCTCAGGCAACTCCAGCGGCGAAGAGCAACAATCAGGAATCCCCGAGAAAAGTTTATGCGCTGCCCGACCGGGAAGCGATGAAACAACTTCTCTCGGATAAGGAAACCGTGGCTTATATCGCCAATGCCATCGGCGCCAGTGGAATGGGGACCGGCCGGCCGGACCCTGTTCTTATGCGAATGCTCCAGGAAAATGCGGCTCAAGCCCAATATTCCGTCGCGGCGCCGGAAGAAAAAGTCGCGGAACGGAAAGATGAGCCCGTCAAATAGATCGATACCGCTGAGCCTCCTATTTCTGTGCTCGGTCTATGGCGCCGCCTCCGCTGATCCGTCACGAGCCGATCCACCGGATCAGCCCCTGGGGATCAGAGGAACTGTTGATACTTTCAACAAGGCCTTCACGTTCATGTGGGAACCCGTAACGCAAACGGCCTCGGGGGTCCCCCTCACGAATCTCGCGGGATACAACATTTACCGTCGTGCCACCCCGGGAGACGTCCCTGAGAAAATAAATTCCTATGTCGTCCCGATCGTGGCGTTCGGAGACCGCATGAACGGGCAAACGTTTTATTATTCCGTTCGCGCCGTTGATACGGACGGCAATGAATCGGCCGAGTCGCTTCTGGTCGATTCGAGCGAAAACGCCAACGTGATTTTTCTGGCGGGCGATGGACGCACGAGCCTTGTTCTTCCCCAGACAATTAACGATCTGCTCCAGCCTTCCCACAACAAATACGGTGTGCCGCTGGCGCTTCGCCTGAAAGAAGATCCCGCCGCAACCCCCAACGTCGTCCGCAATCTGGAATTTCAATTCCTGAGAGGAGACACCAAACAGGAAGTGTCGGATATTTCTTTTTCCCAGGCCGACGCCGATATTCAAATCAGTTATGAAGTGATCAATGGAGAGGTGCCGCTCGAAAACGCTCCGGCCGGAGAGAATGGGCAGGACACGAAAACAGTTTCACCGGATCAACTCACGCTGTACTGGTACAACGGGAGCAACTGGATCAGGCTGGGCGGCGTTAACGACAAATCCGGCCAGGTCGTCAGCGTCAAATCCTCACAGCTCGGACGTTACCAGCTTCGCGCCGATCTTCCCTCCTCCGATCTCGCTCTCAACAAAGCCAATATTTATCCCTCTCTTTTTACGCCCAATGGCGACGGTTTTAACGATCGGGTTTACATGGTTCTTGAGAACCCGAACAACGCGTCGCTGCGTGGAGATATTTACGATCTTTTTGGCCGCCATGTCGCCACGCTTGCGCCGCCCACGTTAACAGCGGGCACGGCCTCCACGCTGACGTGGGATGGAAAAACCAATGCGGGATCCGTTACGCCAAGCGGGCTTTACGTTTACCGGATCCAGGGCGACGGCAGAACGATCACGGGAACCATCTCGGTGGCGCGATGAAAAAACCGTGGCTGTTCCTCGCCGCTTTGTTGGCCATATCCGAAAAGAGTCCGGCGGCCATGGAGGGACTTGGGGTGAGCGCCAGATCCGTCGGTATGGCCGACGCTTTTTCCGCCGTGGCGGATGACTCGAGCGCCATCCTTCATAATCCGGCCGGCCTCACGCAACTGCGCGAGACCGCCTTGTCGGTCCAATCCGCAAATTTCCTTGGCGGCTTAACCAACAAATCCAATGTCGACACGAATTCGCTGGCCCTCGTTCATCCCGTCAACGAAGGACAAAGGGGAGTGGTTGGATTTTTCTACCAGAATTTCAAAGCCAGCTCTTATTTCACCGATCAAACGTTCTATTTGAGTTATGCAAAAAATCTGTCTTCACAAGCATTCGGCATGCCGGGACGCTGGTCGGTCGGAGGGAACATCAAGCGATTCACAAGAAAATATGAACCGGATCAATACACGGAAAATGCGATCGATGACAGCGGCATGGGCACCGGCGTTCCCGACCCCTTGTTCGCGACCAATGGTTTTTCAAAAACAGTTTATTCCGCGGATGCGGGCCTCCTGTATCAATTCGGCGAAAAAAATAGAAACAATCTGGGTTTGTCCATCAGCAATCTGAATCGGCCCGATATTTCCCTCGGAAAAGATGGCGACCGGGTTCCGCTCATGAATCGCGCCGGTCTCGCCAGGAAATACGACTGGGGACTTCTTTCCATGGAAATCCGGAAAGTGAACCGGCTGTCAAACGAATCGGATTCGGAGATAGCCTTGGGCGGCGAACGGAGAATTGCCTTGCCTCACATCGGATCGCTTGGCCTGCGCGGCGGCTATTCGGAGGGCACGCGCGGATTTCGAAATGTATCCGCCGGGATTTCATTCGGAGGACCGATATTCACCCTGGATTACGCTTTTCAATTCCCCCTTGGAGATTTCTCGGGCAACGGTGAAAACAACGTCGTGGCCCTTTCATTCAATTTTGGAACCGGCAAAAGCGGAAATGCCTCGGCGAGCCATTCGTCATCGGGAAAGCTGGCCGGCGGCGCCAGAGAAATTTTCCCAATCCCGCCGACGGACAATTCAAACCAGGCCAATCCCCTCTACGGGGATTCGCTTAACCACTATCTCGCTCGCAAGGCCGACGGCGCTTCCATCCAGGAACGGCTGAAACTCCTTGAGGATTTGTATCTGAAATCCGGCTCAGAGAAAACCCACATGATTTGGCTCGCGCAAGAACTGGGAGCGCTCGGGCGACCTTAGCGATCGAATCGGAAACGGTGCGCCGCCCGCGGCAATCAGGCGGATTCCAGCCGGACGCGAATGGGAAGGACCATGACGTTGAGACCGTTGAACAAAAGCTTTCGCTGCAGCGCAAACGACGTCTGGTTGTGCAAAAAACGATTCCACAACGTTTCCTCCTCGAACACGAGTTGTCCCGTGAAAAACATTTTCTTGGGCCATTTAAACTTCACGCTGTGGCACAATTTTTCCAACCCTTCGTTCACGTCCGTCTCGAGCATCATCAACGATTCCGCGTAGAAGCCCATCTTGTTCGCAAGCTCCACATACCGATCCAAATCCTTCCGGAGGGATTGCTGGAACTCGATCATCTCCGGCACGCCGCGAAAACGATCCGTGTCGATGACGCCCACCGAGAGAAAAATCAAATTTTTGAAATGGCCGGGAAACGACTTCAGAATCTCGAGAAACGAATGAATTCCCATCCCGTTGTAGGCCGTCACCATCAAAATCGCGGTCGGCCGATCTGGCTGCTTCACGACCGGAGGCGTGTTGTCCGGAAGCGGAAAGCCGATGAGGATCTCATCCAGATGCCGAAGCGCGGCGGCAATTCGAAGATAATGATGATGCACCCAGAAACAAAACCCGATAAATCCGCCGGTGATCAGCAGCGTCACCCACCCGCCTTCTTCAAACTTGATGATCACGGTGACGATCAGTATTCCACCCGTGAGAATCAGGCCTGCGATATTGACGCTGATTCTTCTTATCCATCGCGACCCTTTTGTTTTCAGACAATGGCGCACCATTCCAAGCTGGGAGAGAAAGAAAGTAATAAAAACATTGATGCTGTACATGACGATCAGCACGCGCACCGACGCGTGCGTATAGAAAAGCACCGCCAAAACGGCCAGGCCGATGACGAAGACGCCGTCCTTGATGACCAGGCGATCGCTCAAGTTCTTGAATCGGCGCGGAAGCCATCCGTCGATGGCCATGTTCGACATGACGCGCGGCCCTCCCAAAAATCCGGCCTGCGCCGCCACCAGCAAAAGCGCTCCCTCCGAAAGCAGGGTGACCAGAAAAAAAAGAGGGCCGCCCACAGGCCAGCGATCGGTCAAATGATGAATCAAACTCGCGTTCAGGGTTTGGCCTGGCACTTTGTGAATCCCGTTAAGAAGATAGTTCACCAGAATGCCGCCGGCCGTAAAGGCGAGCGAGGTCGACATGTACCGCATGGTGCGTTTGCCCGTGAGCACGCGCGGCTCGCGCAATATCTGCAATCCGTTGCTGACGGCTTCGATTCCGGTGAACGTACCGGCCCCCAGACAAAACGCCCGCATAAAAATAAAAGCCATCGCGAGGAAACCGATGTTGTCGATGCCCTGCCTTGTTTCCGTCACGGTGTCGACGATCATCCCGTGCAAACCCGATCCGTGCGAAAAAATACCGTAGACGATGATGAAGGTATGCGTGATCACAAACGTCAGGAAAATGGGCGTCAGCACAACCACGGATTCTTTCATCCCGCGCAAATTGAGAGTCAACAGAAGAAGCAGAAGAAGAATGGCGGTAACAAATTTGTACGCAGCCCAGTGAGACGGGAAAATACTGAAGAGCGCGTCGACGCAGGAGGCGATGGAGATGGCGACGGTCAGAACGTAGTCGACGAGAAGAGCGCACCCGGAAACAACACCCGGGACCGGACCGATGAGTTTCGTCGCGACGAGATATCCCCCGCCGCCCGACGGAAAAAGCTCAATGATCTGGGCGTAACTGGCGGAAAGAATAAAAACGGTGATCGCGACGGCGATGGCCAGAAAAATTCCCAGGTGCGTGTAGCGGCCCAGCGTCAGAAACGCCTCCTCGGGGCCATAACAGGACGAACTCAATCCATCGGCGCCCAATCCGATCCAGGCAAAGAAGGCGATGAGCGAGAGATCGTGGAAGATGCGGGGATCCAGCGGGTTCTTCGGTTTCCCCAGGATAAATTCTTTTATTCGTTCAGCCATAAACCGTCAAAAAATTTTTTCGCTGGTCATCTCAAATTAATTCCGCTTGGGCTTTTTCTTCGTCGAACGAAAAGGCGAGGATGACGGCCTTCGCCATCTCCGCCATCGGCTTCTTGTATTGACGGCTGCTTCGTCGAAGCAAATTGTAAGCCTCCTCTTCTTTCAGGTTCTTTTTCTCGATCAACAATGCCTTGGCTTGATCGATCACCTTTCTGTTCTCCCGTTCTGTTTGCGCCAATTCGTTTTCGTCGCGCCATCGGCGATTCTGAATGGCCTGAGCCGCCTGGTTGGCCAGCGTCTTAAGAAGTGTGATTTCCTTTTCCGTAAAAGAATGCCGTTCACTCGTATAACTGTTAAGGACACCGAGAACGCGCTTTCCAATGTGGATCGGAACCGAAATAAGAGAGACAAGCCCTTCCGTCCGCGTTATTTCGGGGAATCGTCCCCGTTCCTCTTTCTGGATGTCGAATACCTCCATGGGCTTTCTTTCCCGGATCACGCGCCCCGCTAGACCTTCCCACATTTTCATGATGACGCTCGATGTGTCCGTGAAATAGAGACCGGCACCGTAGACCGCGCTGGTATGAAGCTCTTTCCTCTCCTCATCAATGATCATCAGCGAACACAATTTTAAATCCAGCAATTTCGCGGTCACTGAAACGATCAGCTGAAAAATATCCTGGAGACATCTCTCCAGCAGGAGACTTTCGCTGATCTGCCAGAAGGCGTTGATCGTGCTGCAAGGGGTGGAATTGTTTTTCATAAAAGAAAGCAGAGGAAGATGGGCGCCGGTGGGCGCGTCATCTTCCTCTGCGTTTCCTGCACATCGATGGCTAAAGAGCCAAGTCTCCCGACTCGCCGGTGCGAATCCGCACGGCGTCGTCGACGGGGAAAACAAAAATCTTCCCGTCTCCGACCGCTCCACTCCGACAGACTTCCGTGATGGCCTCGACCAATTTCTTGACCTGGCTGTCCGGCACAATGAGTTCAATCCGGACTTTCGAGATGAAATACTCCTTGTACTCGACGCCCCGGAACTGATGGTTGATGCCGCGTTGCTTTCCGTGCCCCTTGATCTCGCTGACCATGATGCCCGGATAGCCGACTTTGTCCAATTCGGCCTTCAGGACTTCCATCTTGTCGGGACGAATAATGGCTTCGATCTTTTTCATAATTTCTCCTTACACGCTCTTGGGATACGCTTCCAGCCCGTGCTGGTCGATGTCGAAGCCGGACAGTTCGCCCTCTTTGGAAACGCGGAGCAAGTTGACGGCGTTGAGCGCTTTAAACATCACCATGGCCGTGATAAACGTGGCCGCGCAGACAATGAAGCTGCCGATGCATTGCGCGATGAGCACTTTCATGCCGCCGCCGTAGAACAAGCCGGTGAGAGCGTCGGCCGAACCGGCCACGACCGAAGGGACCCCCGTCGGGCTCGACCCCGCCGCGGAGTATTCACCGCTGGCGAAGAAGCCGAGCGATATCGTTCCCCAAATGCCGCACACCGCGTGAACGGGCCACGCGCCGACGGGATCGTCGATGCGCATGTACTCGAGCAAATCCGTCGCGAGGACGACGAGCACGCCCGCCACCAACCCAATGACGATGGAGCCGGCATTGCTAACCCAATAGCACGGACAGGTGATGGCCACGAGACCGGCGAGAGAGCCGTTGATGATGGAAATCACGTCCCATTTTTTGGTTCTCACGTAGATCCAAAAAACGGCGGCGATACCACCGGCGCACGCGGCGAGCGTGGTGTTGGCCGCCACACGGGCGACGCCGACGTTGTCCATGATCGAGAGTGTCGAGCAGGGATTGAAGCCGTACCAGCCGAACCACAGGATCAGGGCGCCAATGACGGCGATGACGAGATTGTGAGGAAGCATCGGCTCGCCGCCGTCCCGTTTGAACTTGCGACCCAGCCGCGGTCCCAGCGCCAGCGCGCCGGCGATGGCGACCCATCCGCCAATGGAGTGCACAACGGTTGACCCCGCGAAATCATGAAAGTTCATTCCGAGGCTCTCCAGGAAACCGCCCGGCGATCCCATCGTGGCGAGGAATCCGTCCGGACCCCAGCACCAGTGGCCAAACACCGGGTAGATAACGCCCGAGACGCCGATGGAATAAAGGACGTCGCCGATGAACAGCGTTCGTCCCACCATGGCGCCCGAACAGATCGTCGACGCGCAGTCGGCGAAGGCGAACTGGAAGAGGAAATGCGCCAGGATCGGAATGCCCGTCGACCCGTACGTCGCCAGCAGATTGACACCGCTCATGAAGAACAGACTTTTGGTCGGATCTCCCGGCAGATGCCAGCCGAAGAAGGCGTTGCCTCCGCCGAACATGATGGCGAAGCCAAACGCCCAGTGCAGAATTCCGCAAACGCACGTATCGAACATACATTCGACCAGCACGTTGACGGTTTCACGATCGCGACAGAAGCCGGCTTCAAGCATGGTGAAGCCCGCCTGCATGCCGAACACGAGGAACCCGCCCAGCAGAACCCACGCGGTATTGATCGGGTTGACGTAGGGAGGTGGATCGGTGGGCGCCGGAGCCGCCGGCGCTGGAGCGGCGGCCGCCGGAGCGGCGCTCGCTGCGGGAGCGGCCACGGCCGCCGGTTCGTCCGCCCACGCTTTGGCGCTCTTATGACCAAAGTACGTTGAGGCGAGGAAAATCCCACCCAACACCAGGACCACGGCGGCCATCTTTCCACCCAGGATCGTAAAATACATTTTCCGGTCTTGAGGGTTTTTCATCATTTCAAGAAA
>Ga0206886_1077_pt1 | contig 21210 bp, 15 predicted proteins | sample Alteio_BWOrgHeat_92_FD_152952 | JGI IMG/M metagenome (GOLD analysis project Ga0206886, IMG submission 152952) | Enriched cells from forest soil in Barre Woods Harvard Forest LTER site, Petersham, Massachusetts, United States - Alteio_BWOrgHeat_Nextera2 ... | reverse complement strand
ATCACAAGCTCGGTCGTGGTACCGGAATTGTCACGGCTCTTGGCAAGATTTCCCACTACCGGCAGCGCATCAAGCGGCGGCACGCCGGTATCGGTGTTGGTCGAGCTATCCTGCATCAACCCGCCCATCACCGCGATTTCGCCGGAATGGAGCTGCAAAACGGAATCCATCTCGCGCACCGCTAGCACTGGAATTTGCGATTCAATCGGCGTGGCAACATTGGCAATGGCGGCGTTGAGATCGATCGATGGATCATTCGCCTGACCCACCACGCGCGAGATCGTCGGGCGCAATGTCATCGTCACGCGGTCATGATCCACATCGATGGAAGGCTGCACTGTCATCACCAGGCCCACCGGCACCGTATGTGGTGTGCTTGTGTAAACCGGATTGGTTGTGACCGCCGATCCGTTGGCGTTGGTCACTGTGGTGAACTGCGCCTGCGTGACAAAATAAACTTGATTAGTCGCCACTTTCAGCACGGCGGTTTGATTGTTCAGCACCGTCACGCGCGGGGCAGAGAGCACACGCGTTGTGCCAAAAGTGCGCACGAGATTCAAAATGCCGGAGAAATCATGCGTATCGATGGCAGCTGTCAGCACACCCGAAGTTGCCGTGGTTGGTGTGGTGAAAGGTGGGGAGGCCGCTGCCGCGCCAAACCGCGCCGCTGCATTGAAGGCACCACCAAATAACGTGCGCCAGTCAATACCGCTTTTAAATGTATCATCGAGTTCAACCTCGATTACGCGCGCATCTATCAAAACTTGCGCATAAGCCTTGCGCTTCAGTTTATGAAAATAATCATCGATCACATGCTGCTGGCGGCTATTGCCAAACACCGTCACCATGCCGGATTGCCGGTTTATGCTGTAAGTGCCAGTCCCGTTTTTTGCACCCGAGGAAGCAAGAATTTGCGATAGCGATTTGTCCACCTCACTCCAGAAATCGGCTTCCGAAGCTGCCGAGATTTTCGAAGTGGAGTTATTTTCGTCGCCCGTATGGCTCGTCGAGCTATTGCCGCCACTCGCTCCATTAATGCCGCCGGTGTTGGTCACATCGGAATCGAACACGTTGGTCGCGATTGAAACCTGACTACTGGCTTTGCGAGCCAGGCTAAGATAATCCAGTTGATAAGTTTCTTGATAGGCATCATCCGGCTCGATATGGATGAACGCGCCTTCGGATGTCGCGCGCAAATTGGCCAGCATGCAGATGCGTTTCAGCACTTGATCGAACGGTTGATTATGCGCCGTAAAGATAATGCCGCCACTCACGCGCTGATCGAGCTCGAGATTTACACCCGCTTCGCGTGCCAACTCGATCAACACATCCCGCAACGGCATGCTGTCAGTGACGGTGACGCTGACCAACTTTCCGCTACCGGGCACGGTTGGCGGCGGTGGCGCGGCTTGCGATTGCATGGCGGGGATCGGCGGCGCGATGGATTCCGAACCATCCGCATTCTCCTCGCCGCGATGGCGGAGATGGAGATAATCGCTGCGTTCAAGTCCGGCGGCGGGGTCGATTTGGTTGTCGCCGGGGAACGGATTCAGATCCGAACACGATTGCAACAAGCCAAGAACCGCAACCATAAGTAGCGGCCGAAGATAGATTTCGTGCTTCATGTTTTTCTTGTTTTGAAACCGAAAGGGAGAAGTCTTGAGGGCGGGTGTAGCGTCAGTCGCTGGAAGGTACGGCCGTATGCGGCCGCGTTTCTTGCGTTTTTTCAGTCACTTGTCAAAGGTCTTTATGTGAAAAGATTAAGTTATTGAATCTGTGGATATTCTACGCCCCAAAAAAACAACCCCTGCGCCGGAGCCGTCGGGCCACCAGCTTTTCGGTCGTGGGCGGCGAGGGCGGTTTTGAAATCGTCGAGGTTCCATTGTCCGGTTCCCACCAAAGCAAGCGTGCCGACCATGTTGCGCACTTGATGATAAAGAAACGAACGCGCGCGCGTTTCGAAAGTGATCAAATCGCCATCGCGCACGACCAGAAGTTTATCCAAGGTTTTGATCGGCGAGTTAGCCTGGCATTCGCTCGCGCGGAAGGTGGAGAAATCATGCTGGCCGATTAAAATGTTTGCTGCCTCCTGCATCGCCTCAATCGCAAGAGGTTTCGCCATATGCCAAACAAAATCTACGAGAAGGGCAGCCGGCGCGCGGCGATTGAGAATTTGATAACGATAGCTGCGCGCCTGTGCGCTGAAGCGCGCATGAAATTCTTCGCTCACGCTTTCAACGTCCAGCACGGCGATGCGATGCGGCTTCACATGAAAATTGAGTGCATCGCGCACGACATCGGCACTCGTTTCCTTGACGATATCCGCATGCGCTACCTGTGCCCGCGCATGCACGCCCGCATCCGTACGCCCGGCAACATGCAGTGTTACGCGCTCGCCGGAAAATTTCTCAATCGCCTCTTCCAGAGCCTGCTGCACCGAAAGCCCATTATTCTGCCGCTGCCAGCCGCAAAAGGCCGTGCCATCATATTCGATGGTGAGTTTCCACCTCATGAATGAGCACTCTTTAAATGAACACCATCCCGGCGCAAGCCGGGACCCAGAGAATATCTCAACAAGAAATACCAGTACGAATTGTATTTGACTGAACAACAGGAAAGAATTCGTTCCAGCGGTGCGTACGGATAGGAACTCTGGGTCCCGGCTTGCGCCGGGATGGTGTTTATTGAAATATTGTTCATAAAAACCGATGTCCTGCTGACAATCGCAACCCCCGCAAAAGCGAAGCCCCATCCGTCGTATTCTTCCCGCTGCGCTGTATTTTTAAAAGCCTCAATGCATCGTGCCCGCAAGCCACAGTAAATTGATCATCAATAAGGGTGCCGGGCGTTCCAGAACCCGCTACAACCGCCGCCGTCAGAACTTTCACCTGTTCCTCGCCCAGCATAAAGAAACATCCCGGCCAGGGTTGCATCGCGCGAACTTGCCACTCGATCTCCACTGCCGGCTTGTTCCAGTCAATCCGTCCATTCTCGCGTGAGAGTTTGGGCGCGAGTGTGACATCACTTTCTTTTTGTGGCGTAGGTACAAGCGTTTTTGCGGAAAGCTTGGCAAGCGCATCTACCGCAAGCCCACCGCCCCTGTCAAACAGCGTGTGATAGAGTTCACCGCCGGTTACCTTTGTCGGCATTGGCACTCGTTCCTGCAAAAGGATCGGGCCACTATCCATGCCGGCTCCCATTTTTATAATCGTGGTTCCCGTTTCCCTGTCGCCCGCCAGCATGGCGTGCTGCACAGGCGCGGCCCCGCGCCAGCGTGGCAGGAGCGAAACGTGAATATTGATGCAGCCAAGCTTGGGCGCATCGAGAATGGCTTGCGGCAGCAGCAAGCCGTAGCCGGCAACGACTGCCGCATCCAGCTGTAATTCCGCAAATTTCTTCTGCTCGGCTTCATCGCGCAGCGTTTTCGGCGTACGAACCTCAATGCCCAGTTCTTCGGCGGCCAGATGAACAGGCGATTTTTGCAAAGCCTGCCCGCGTCCCGCCGGTCGTGGCGGTTGCGAGTAAACGGCCACCACCTCATGCCCCGCTTTCACCAAAGTGCGCAAAGGAGACACAACAAAATCGGGCGTGCCCATAAAGGCGAGGCGGAGTTTAGACATATTAATCCTCTATGGCATTCCCACAGTCGTCATCCCGGAAAACTTTCTCTTCGGATCGCCGTAGCGCAGCGAAGGCGAGGCGAAAGAAAGTTGATCCGGGACCCAGTTACGCGTTCAGCAAGATTGTTCTAGCGGAGAACATAACTGGGTCCCGGATAAATTTTCTTTCGCTACGCGAAGAGAAAATTTTCCGGGATGACGCTATAAAAGATGCTCATCCTTCAGCCGTTGAGCCTTCTCAACCTTGCGTTCGATCATGCTGCGTTTGAGCTTGGAGAGATGATCGATAAAAAGTACGCCGTTCAGATGATCGATTTCATGTTGAATGCACTGGCTCAGCAAATCTTCCGCTTCCAGTTCCTGCTTCTTGCCCGAGCGGTCGAGATAGTTGAGGCGAATGCGCTTCGGCCGCGTTACATCGGCAAACTGGCCGGGAATTGAAAGGCAGCCCTCATTATAAGTGAACGTATCCTCCGGATCGCGCCAGGTGATTTCCGGGTTGGCCATGAGCAGGGCCTTGGTCCCGTTACGCTCCTCCGAAACATCAACCGTGATCACCCGCTCCAGCGCACCAACCTGATTGGCGGCGAGGCCGATGCCGTGGCCCTTATACATGCTCTCCAGCATATCATCCATAAACTGCGCCACGCGTTTATCAACGGCGCCAACCGGCTTCGCCGTCTCGCGCAGAACCGGGTCGGGAATGATGCGTATGGGGATACGGGTCATAAATACATCATCGCAAATTTTGGTTAATTTTCAACCTATTGATTATTTTACAGAATGGGCAGCAAAAAACCCGAATTATTTTCGCAATTTGTATGATAAAAACAATCTCTGGATACATGAATTTAGAGTGATATTTCATCTCAACATTAGGATTGCTTATGTCAATAAACACCGCCCATTGGACTGATAAACAGGTTTCAGAATTTTGTCAGCCATTGATGGATGAAGCGCTCGATAAGCTTGGCGATAAAAACAGGCTTTCCGTAGTGGCGACTACCTTCTTTCTGAATCCAAAAGAATTGGGCTGCACAACAGAACCAAGTTCTATGGAACCCGCCATTCATCGTAAATTACGCAGCATTTTACCTAGGGACTTGGTCGAAGCGCTTCCGCCCACCATGGCCCGCGGTTTTATGGGATTAGCAGACTTAGGCTTTTCTGATGGAACAAATTTTCACCTCGTTTTATCAAGACCCGATGACGAAGCTGCCTTAGCTCGAACAATATATAAAAGAACAAACATTACGCCCGATGATCTTGTCACGGATCCTACAGCCAAATCTTTTGGGTACGATAACCTCGATCTAATGAGTCGAATTTTCCAAGTATTCAATTGTTTGCCTAATGGTGGATTGGCACGTGTAAAGGCTCTGGGTGGTCTCAATCTTGTAAAATACAGAAGCACTCTAGGTGCGCGGCGCAAATATCTCGAAAATGGTGGAGATACAGAAATCATCACCATCCATGAGGCGGCCGCTCATGTGGGCGCGTTTACAACCGGCAAGATTTCGCACGAGTATATGGGATTTATGAGAGACTTTGAATTTAGTGATAAGGCCGTTGAATTTGTTTATGGCAGAATTCTTAATCGGTTAGTCGAAAAAGGCTACACCACCAAGGAATCAAAAGAAGGGATCAGCATATACGCATCTACGCCCGTTCAAAATTTGCTTGTCGGATTAAGTGAGCTGTTGGATGGTTACGAAAATCAAATTTCCGCATCAGGTGGCACGCGGTTCTCTGCTTTTCACACAGGGATATCGCTTGGTGAAGCTGATGAACGCATCAAAGAGAGGGTGGGAATGCTTTCTGGTGAAGAATTTATCGAAACGACTGAACATTTTATCGTGTATCAAGCATTGAAAGGTTTGAAAACTTTAATGGGCGAAAATACAATGAAATATATGCCAGAGAGAAATGCTGGTTCTTATGATCGCATCAACAAACTTTTGACCCATAGATATTCGTAAACTAAATAATTTTCAGGAGACCAAATTATCCCACGATGCGGTTATCTTAACCTTTTAAGCCGCATCTTCCTTAGCCTCCGGCTCCTCATTTGCAATAGCCGACAACCCCCGCGGCTGCGCATCAATCGGCTCGATCGCTTCCGGCAGCATCTTGCCGTCTTTGCCTGCGCCATATTCCCGTAACTTGCGGGCCTTGCCGAGCACATTCTTTTCGAGGCTGCCGATTAGTTGATTGTAGGCCGCCAACCCCCCGGCCAGCTTGTCGCCGAGTGAGGTGATATGGTTCGTCATGCTGACCAGCGCCCCATAAAGCTCGCCGCCTAGCGCGCCAACTTTGCGGGCATTCTCGCGTAGACTTTCCTGCCGCCAACCGTAAGCCACCGTGCGCAGCAGTGCGATCAACGTCATCGGCGTCGCCAAAACCACTTTTTGCGCGATGCTGTAATCCATCAGCTCCGGCTCACTATCCAGCGCCGCGCTGAGGAAATGGTCGCCCGGCATGAACAGCACCACAAATTCCGGCGTGCCTTCGATCTGTTCCCAATAGGCTTTCGCGCCAAGTACCTTCACATGCTCGCGCACATGTCGCGCATGCTGCTTCATCGCCGCTTGCCGCCCGGCCTCATCCACGCATTGTGTAGCGTCCATAAAAGCTGCCAGCGGCACTTTGCTATCGACCACAATGCAGCGATTACCCGGCAAATGAACAATCACATCCGGCCGCAGCGCGCCATCGGCGATGGATTGCTGCAGCGTGAAATCCTTGGCATGCGCTGACATCCCCGTCATTTCCAGAATGCGCTTCAGCTGCATTTCGCCCCAGCGCCCACGTGAGGTTGGCGTGCGCAGGGCTTGCAATAGCTGGCTGGTCTCGCCACGCAATTGCTGATGCGTCTCGCGCGAAGCCTGGACGGTCTCCAGCAATTCCCGATAGGCACCCTCGCGTTTCACTTCCAGCGCGTGCAAATGCTCGCCCATTTTTTGCAGCGACTCTTTCACCGGCTTAACCATCTCATCGATAGCGGTGGTTTTTTTATCCAGCGTGGCAGCTGCCGCCTGTTCGCTTTGCTTCAACCGGCTTTCGGCCAGCTGCAGGAAAGTTTCGTTGCTTTGCCGCAGGCTATCGGCCGCAATAGCCTTGAATTTGTCAGTCCAGCCTTGCTGGGATGTGCGCCCGATCAGCCAAACGGCAGCACCGCCAAGGCCAAGACCGGTCACAAAAGCGAGCAGGGGGGCAATAAAGTCAGACATTCCCGAATCTTATCACAACTCCAATTGTGGCAAGAAGAATTCGATTTATCCTTAAATTTCAGTCCATTTAAGGCGTTTCCGCGTCTTTCCGCCGCACAGATCATACATATTTTTTATGAAATTAGGGCCCACCCTATAGCTATGGATTCCGAACTGCACGTCCCAGAAGAAGCACAGGAATACGACCCCACCATCCATGAGCACAAGATGGATGAGGGCGTTCGCGGGTTGCTGTCCTATCTCATCCGTCAATCCGAGCGCACCGCCAAGCCACTCAGTATTCATGCCTATACCGACCGCACTCATTTGCGAGAGACCATTCGCTCCAATCTCGCCCCGCTCATTCCGCCGAGATACAAGAAGGCAGCCAACCTCCTCTATGATCGTATCGAAAAACTGGCCGATCCGGTGTTGATCGATAGCCACCCCACCGCGCTCATCCGCATGGTTATTAATATTTCCAACCAACCGGTTGTTGATCGTCTTACGCCGGATGCACCCGCAGCTTACGCAGTCATGAACATCGAGAACGGCACAGTACGCCATCGTGCCGTTCTGGCGAAAGATATTCAAGGCATCGATCCGGAGCTGGACGAAGTTCCCGCCGGCGCCGCTATTCTTATCCAGCCTGCCGATCCGCCGCCAACCGATCGCAGCACGCAGGAAAACAAGCCCGGCGGCAATCATTACATGTTCAATCGAAGCGAACTGAATGAGATCGGCGAACACAATGCAGAACTACTGCGCCGCGGACAGCCGCTCAGTGGCTTTAAGGAAAACAATAAAGGGGCACCCACAGATACAGCCGCCGAAGATATCGCCCTGGCAACGGGCGCTGTCGGTGTCGCAGCGGCCTTGGCCCATAATCGCCGTCAGGAAGAGTTTTTCAAAAAACGGCGCGAGGACGATGAACGTTTCCGCCGCGAGACGGAACGCAACAGCGCGTTCTTCGAAAATAAAAAACGCGAAGAGGAAACATTCTTTCGCAACAAGGAAGCCGAAGAGCGTCGCAGGCAGACGCTCGATTACGAAACCCGTTTGCGCGAAGATGTCGAAGCCGATAACGCAGTTGCCGCGGCCATCGCCAGTATCGAGGCCACCTTCGGCCTAATCCATCAGCGTGAGGGGGCAATCGCCGCGCATCCACACGATTCTTCCGAGCTTGCTGTGTTCGGCGGCGAAGTCGGTGCATTAAGCCGCTTCTTGGCCAGTGGGCGCGGTAGCGCCGCCTTGCGCGATCGCGCCGCTATCGACGTACAGAAAGCCCATGAATTGGGCGCAGAATTCCGGCACATTCAGCAGGACGAAGCCGCCGCCGAAACCGCAACTGCTACAAATGCCGCAAATAACGCGGCCCTTAAAAAAGCCAGCGATCAGAGCGCCGAAGCAGCTGCGATTGCCACATTCGAAACCGAACTGGCGCGTGTCAGGCAGAATGAATGGATTGATCGGTTAAACCCACAGGAATCGCCCGATGTCGCTGCGTTAAGGGCTGCCGAAGCCGGTCTTGCCGGATTTCCCGATGATGATGCTCTCGGCGCGCGCGCCGGCGCTGATTTCGAATTAGGACGCGAAGAATTAGGCGCCGTCATGCAGCCTGAAAGCGCGGCGCAATCCGAAGCCTTGCGCAATAAGGTGGCGCTGGAACCAGCCGAACTGGCGGCCAAAGCTCAAGAAGCGCGCGCCGCCATGGCAGTGGAAGCGGAAACGCAGCGCACTGAAGCCACCGCCAAAGCGCAGGAAGAAACTGCGACGGTTACGGCAGAAGCTCAGACCGTCCAGCAAGAAGCCGTCGCCGAAGTCGCACGAACAAACGCCGAAACGCGCACCGAAGAAGCTCAAACCGCACTTGGCGAGCGCCGCGAAACAACCCGGCAGGCACAGGAACAGGCACTCGCCAATATAGCAGAGATTGCCCATAGAAACGCTGACGCCCGCGCCGAACAAGCAGAAACCATGCTCGCCGAGCGCCGCGAAATTACCCGCCAGGCGCAGGAACAGGCACATGCGGATACTGAAGAAGTTGCCAGGAAAGGCACCGAAGTTCGCGGAGAGTTGGCAAACGAAGCTCTAGCCGAGCGCGCATTTTCAGGAGGCCCAACAGCTGATGTGTCAGCAACGCCTCAACAGCCATCCGAAAGGGCCGAGGCAACCAATTTCATCCGCGAACAGGCGGAAGAAAAGATGGCTGAAGGCGTTAAGGAAGAAGTTGCTCGTCCCATTCGGGAAATGGAACCAACAACAGAAAATAGATCGACCGTTCAATCTGATACGCATCATGCAGCCGAACCAGTCTCGGAGCACAAGCCGGAATCTGGCGAACAGTCTACCGAAAGAAGAGGGGATGCCAATCCGCTCCGTGAGGAAATCGAAGGGCATATGATATTGGCGGCCCAGGAAGAAGTAGCCCGTCCCATTCAGGAGATGCAAACCACACTGCAAGGTACGACAGCACATCATGATCAATCAGCAGGTGAGGCCGCAACAGCACCGCCGTATCAGGAAGTAAAAGCTGAAGCACATAATCAACCACAGCAATCTTCCGAGAGAGACGAAGAACGTCCACTGCATGAGGCAATCGAAGAGCATATGGCTACGGCCACGCAGGAACAAATCGCTGAGCCCATCAAGAATATGGAACCGACAGTTCAGACAGCCACCCATGCTGGAGGTGTTGAACAGACGCCGCCGGAAACGCCTACGCGTCCGGAAGTGCCCGAGGCGCCACATGAGCCGGGCCAGGTAGAAGAACAACCTGGCGATGTGCCAGAGCAACCAATTCCATCTCGCACGCCGGATCAACCTTCAACGCCAGCGCAACCGGAAGTTCCTCCACCTGAGCCGATCAAAGTCGGAAAGGGGCCTCTGCATGAGGAGCAAGCTGAACAGAACCACCTCATTCGCGAAGAAATTGGTGAACAAATGCTACAAGCCACACAAAACGAAGTCGCACGCCTCATTCAGGAGATGCAACCAACCCTTCCCGCTGAAATGGCTGGCAATCAGCCGCAAAATCCGGAAATGCCTCCACCCACCACACCGGAAATGCCGCATCAACCGGCAACGCCTGAACAGCCACCACCCGCTCCCGAAACACCGCGCCCGGCCGAACCGCCAACCCAAACTCCATCACCCACCGAAGTTCCCCAGCAGCCGGAGGTTACCCCCACCAGTAAGCCGGAAGCCCATGACGGCCAACAGGGACAGTCGCATATGGTACGCGATGAGGTCGGCGAGCAAATAATGGCTTCATCGGCGCAGCCTTCAACAACGCCACCCACAGCCGAGATGCCAGAGCAACCTATTACGAGCGAAGCTCAGGCCCAAGCCGAGCCGATTACGGCGGAACAAAGAGGCGAGACTATCAAAGCTGAGGATCGCGACACAGTTTCCGATACCGATCATGAGCACGCGAAAAAAGAAACATCGCAAGTAGGGGAAATAATCCTCACCGATTATGCGGTGAAAAAAGCCTTTGAACCAGCCGCACAAGCTCCACAATCACCCCCGCCACCCCCACAAACCGTCCAGCAAAGAAAAAGCGTGGCAAAAGCGGAAAAAGAACTAGCCGAGGCCGGCGCGCTGCGTCATGGCACTGATTTCGTCACCGAACATGATGGCCGCGAAACGGAAGGTTTGCGGCGTTTGCAGAAGCAAACGAAAGCCGCATCGTCGCCGCGCCGTGCGATCCAAAAACGTTCACGCCTCGCCAAGCCCGCGAAGCCGGCTAAAGTAATAAAAGCTCCGGCCCCGAAAAAAACCCAACAGGTCGCAAAGACGTCGGCGCGCAGGCAACCGAATAAACAGTCTGTTGTCCGTCACTCCCGGCCGATACCGGTTAAGAAGAAAGCACCACCGCAGTCGGCCACCCAAAAACCGGCCCAAAAGCGTATCCAGGCCCAGGGACTCCCCAAACCCGCGCGTTCCACCTCATTACCTGAGCCGCAACCCGAATAAACCGCACTCGTGGCAGCGTTTGCGTTCGGCGGCGAATGCCGGTAATGTCGTTTCAACTTCCCATGATAGACAAAACGCCATCTTTTCCGCGCGCCACGAGGGCTTGATTCTTGTCCGTCCTCGCTGACATCGGCGTCGTTTTCATGCTCATTCTGCTCAACGGCTTTTTCGCCATGTCGGAGCTGGCGCTCGTTTCTGCGCGCCGTGGGCGGCTCAAGCAATTGGCGATTGAGGGACATTCCGGCGCGCGCCGCGCCATGCATTTAACCGAGGATCCCGCCTCCTTCCTCTCCATCGTGCAGACCGGCATGACGCTGAACAGCGTATTAGCCGGCGCCTTCAGCGGCGCCACCCTGGCCGATCCCTTTGCCATTTATCTCAACACTATTTCCTGGATCGCGCCCTATGGTGAGCCGGCTGCCATCGGCATCGTGGTGGCTGGCGTGACCTATTTCAATCTCGTGATCGGCGAATTGCTGCCCAAACATATCGGTCTGGCTTTTGCCGAACCTATTGCGATGAATGTCGCTCTCTTGATGAATATTTTCGCCAAGGTAGCCATGCCGGTGGTCTGGATACTACGGCGGTCGACCCACCTTTTGCTTACTATAACGGGTTTCGGTGACATGGAATCCTCTCCGGTCACGGAAGAAGAAGTTAAACATCTCATTGCCGAAGGTGCCGAAGCGGGCTTTATTAAACCAGCCGAAAAAGCGATGCTCGATCGCGTCATGCGTTTGGCCGATCGCACCGTCCGTACGATCATGACACCCCGTCTCGATATGGTCTGGCTTGGCTCCGAAGATCCTCCGCATGAGCATCGCAAAGCCATTCGCGCCAGCGGGTATAGCCGTTTTCCCGTGGCGCGCGGCGATCTTGAGGAAATTCTCGGCGTCGTACATGCCAAGGATATCCTCAACGCCCATTTCGATGGCCATGTGCTCGCACTCAAAACACTGATGCGCCCCGCGTTGATTGTGCCGGATAGCACACCGGTGCTCCGTTTGCTCGATCAGTTCAAACAGTCCGGCCAGCATATCGCGGTCGTAGCCGATGAATATGGCAGCATCCAGGGGCTGGTTTCCGTTACCGACATCGTCGAATCCATCACCGGCGAATTGCCGGAAGCGGGCGATATCTCCGGCAAGCCTGTGAAGCGCGCGGATGGCAGCTGGCTGATCGATGGCATGATGCCCATCGATGAAGTCGAAAATCTGATCGGCGTACGCAATATGAAAGGCGAGGGGGATTTCCATACTCTTGCCGGATTCGTGGTCGACCATCTGCGCCGCATTCCGGTAGCAGGCGATCATTTCGAATGGGAAAATGCGCGATTCGAAGTTGTTGATATGGATAGTCGTCGCGTCGATAAAGTTTTAGTCTATCCTCCCACGGCCCCCTCTCGAACAGATCCCCAATGAACGAACCACTTCGCCAAAACCAATCCTCCGTCGAAAAACCGATTGAAGATCGGCTTAAGGTGCTGGAAGAAAGCGTGCGGATTCTCGGCGCCTACAATCAAAGTTTGAGCACAAGCCTCTCGCATGTCGTCGAGCAGTTGAAGAATGCCTACAGCCTGGCCGACTGGGTCTCGCGTACCAGCCGCAAGGCAGAAAACTATCAATCTTTGCAAGCCTTGATGCAGGCTTCGAAAATTTTTCCCAAATCACGTTCGGTCATGTTCGTGAGCAAGGGCTATTTCGGCGATAATGCCAAATATGCCTTTATCGCTTTCTGCGAATATGCGCGCGACAAGGAAATCGCCGTGCACTATCTCACCGACGATCCAAAACAGCGCGATATGCTGATCGCGGCCGGTTTACCAGCACTTCTGGCTGATCCTGCCGGTTGGTCGGCCGACGATATCCGCGCACTGTTCAGCACCAAGGTGGTTGTTCTGAACGATAATTTTCACGCCACCGCTCTTAAGAACCATAAAGCTTTCGGCATGCTGCATGGAGCCAAAACCATTCAGATGTGGCACGGCATTCCCGTAAAAGACATTGGCCTGCGTCATCTGTTGCGCTCCGATGGCGTGTTGCTGGAGGAGTTGATCGCCTCGGCGGGCCCGTATGATGTCTTCGCGGCCCCCGGCGCCGCCGCGCGCGAGGAATGGTCCCGACTATTCTCGTTCAGTGATTTCGCTCCCACCGGTTACCCCCGCAACGATGTGCTGTTCCGCGAGCCGTCCGATCTCGATATGCTCAATGTCGATCGCGATACCTACGGCCTTTTCAAAGTGGCCCAGCGCAACGGCAAGCCCACCATCCTTTACGGCCCAACCTACCGCGACGATCAAGCCTCCGGCTGGCTAACCAAAGCGCGCGTCGGTGCCATAGCCAATCATGCGCGCATGAAGGGCTATGTTTTCGCCGTCAATCTGCATCCTTTTGAGCAACACAACATCGAAGAATTCCGTAAACTTTATCCCGGCGTTTCTTTCGTGGCGCCGGGTACGGATGTGTATCCCATCGTACGGCATGCCTCGATCCTGATCAGCGATTATTCCTCGCTCGCCTTCGATTATCTGCTGCTCGACCGCCCGCTGATTTTCTATCGCCCCGATCACGATTATTACGTAAAGCACGCACGTGGTTTAATCGAAGGCCGCGTGAACATGACACCCGGCGCCGTGACCACCAACATCGATCAACTTATTCCCGCCATAGACGCCGCCGTAACCTTCACCCGTGAACCAGCCACCGACCCCCACGCAACCGCCCGCCGCGAGTTACGTGCAAAACTGTTCGACCATGTGGATGGTAGAGCGGGGGAGAGGTTGTGTGAGGTTATTATGCGGCAGGTTGAGGCGGAATAAACCACCCTCGTCATCCCGGAAAACTTTCTCTTCGGCTGGCGTAGCGCAGCGAAGCCGGGCGAAAGAAAGTTTATCTGGGATGACGATTACGTTAATTAACTCCTCTATCGTGATGTCTATCGCTTTTCAACCAATCGTAATGCTTAATCACATAACCTGGCGCAACACCGGCTGCTTCGGGCGTAAGTTTAGCCACATCGGAAATTATGGTTTCTGCCAGAGGATTTAAAAATCTTCCGGAAGTAATACTTGTCTGGCCCAACAATAATCCTAGTGTGGTGGCTATATTGGTAGGGCTATAGCCTCTTTTGGCATACGGTTCGGCTGCCGCAGCTTCAAGACCGCGCCGGGTTGTAATTTGTTCTTCGGTCTCAGCGAGAGCCTTTCTTAGCGCTTTGTATCTATTGCTGGCAAAAAGCGGATATCTGGCGAGAGGGCCGTCACGAAGCGTCCGTGGATTGTCTATTTTTTCCACCTCGAGAATCTCTCTTAGCGTGGAGCGGGCTCTATGCAATCGGCTTTTTAAGGTTCCTGTCGGACAACCGGTAATTTCCGCAGCGGCTTCGTAGGGTATTTCTTCAATGGCGAACATAATAATCGCGTCCCTCTGCTCCGGAGGTAACTGCTTTAACGCTGTATCAAGTTCGCGAAGAGCCAGCTTGTCCTCGTGGTCGGCCCGCACTGAAATATTGGGAATGTCCTCGAGATTGCATAATTCCCGACCGTCATTTCTGATATCAATATAGCGATGGACCATTATCTTGGAGGACCATTTCGAAAAACTTGTGCCCGGAACGAAAGTATCCGCCGCGGCCAAAGCTCGTTGAGCCACATCCTGCACCAAATCGGCCGCTTTGACGGGATCCCTGGTCATACCCAGCGCCCAAATGCGCCATTTCGGCAGAAACTCAACGACTAATTCCGGAACGGTTTTTTCCATATGATTCAATCAAAATGCTGGAGTGTATATTTTGCCAATTTATAAAGGCCGATAATGCTTTCAACAAGCCAAAACACCCTTTGATTAACATTCAGCTTTTGAAGATTACCCTCGCACGCACCTTCACATAAACTCCCCGTCGCATACTCAATTGCGCTTCGCCATCGCCATACTGGCCAAGCCATTTGATAAATTCTGGCCGCCAAAGGCCAGTCAATTGATTATTAATGTTAAACAGCTCTGTTAACTATTAACCTTTCTAGTAAAAAAGCATTTTTAAGCCACTATCGCCAAATAAAAAATTTTACTTTCATGACTTTGCGACTATTATTGCGGCTGAGGAAGATTGAATATTTTTTTTTAATTATCGGAAGGAGAGCGTCATGAGTGGTTTGTTTCTTGGTCCAGAGCGTGATACAGGTAGCCGTGAACCGTGGGATTCTGGCTACCACATTGATTCTAGGGTCGTGCACAAAAGAGATCTGAAACCTCTCGCGTGGTTAGTAATAATTGGTGGTGCTCTTACTGTTGGCGCTTATGGAATAAGTCGACTTGATAGAGCATCCGCCCCCAGCACAAATCAACCTGCATCGCCAGCTATACCTGCGCAGGTAGGCGCGCAATCTCAATCAGTACCTGCCGTACAAACTGCCTTCCGCTGTGCGGTCTCTGTAGACGGCGGTCGGACTATAATAGATTTAGGCCCTCTGCCTCCGGAGAAATGCGGAGCAGCAGCTGCCCAAGCGCGGCATGGTTTAGGGACCAACTAACGGAAGACTAAACATAGCAAGCTCGTGCCCGCTGTCTTTATCGGGCACGAGTGCGAGTGGCGGTTTGGTTTTGGTCAGTTGGGTTAGAAATACCGCCCAGCTTTTGCAATAGGTCTAATATTAACTCGCCCTGACCTTCACATAACTCCCCGGCGCGTCCTCAATTGCGTTTTGCGCCTCGCGTGCAGGCACTTCGCCATCGCCATATTGCGCCAGCCACTTAATCCATTCCGGCCACCAGGAACCCGTATTCTGCGCCGCGCCCTTAAACCAGTTTTCTGGATCGGGCGGGCAGCTATCGTTAGTCCAGTAGCCATATTTGTTTGCCGCTGGCGGATTGATAATGCCTGCAATATGGCCGGAGCCCGCCAGCACAAATTTCACCGGGCCTTTATATAGCTGCGTCGCCGCATAGGTCGAATGCCAGGGGGCGATGTGATCGTCGCGCGTCGAGAGCAGGAAGGCGGGCGTATCGATCGTGCTCAAATCCAGTGGCACGCCTTTCATCGCAATGCCGCCCGGCACAACCAGTTTGTTCTGCAAATACATCCGGCGCAGATAGAAACTATGCATGCGCGCGGGCAGGTTGGTGGAATCCGAATTCCAGTAAAGAATATCAAACGGAAACGGTTCCTTGCCGAGCAGATAATTATTAATCACAAACGACCAGATCAAATCATTCGCGCGCAGCAAGTTAAACGTCGTGCTCATGGAGGCGGCTTCGAGATAGCCTTTTTCCGCCATCCGGCCTTCAATCGCTGAAATCTGTTCATCATCGATGAAAACGCCAAGATCGCCCGGCTCCGAAAAGTCTGTGAGGGCCACAAGGAACGTGGCACTTTTCGGTTTCGGCAAATCATGCGGCGCATCGGGCAGCGCCTTAAGATAAGCCAGTGTCATCGAAAGCAAAGTGCCGCCGATGCAATAGCCGAGAATATTCACCTCTTCTTCGCCCGTCGCGCGATGTACTTCGCGCATCGCCGTCAGCGCCCCGCTTTCCATATAATCGTCGAAACCAGTGTTGGCGTTGCGTTCATCCGGGTTAACCCACGAAATGCAAAAAACCGTGTGCCCTTGCTCGACCAGATAACGAATGAACGAATTTTTCTCGCGCAAATCGAGAATGTAATATTTATTGATCCATGGCGGAATGATGAGCAGGGGTGTGCGCTGCATATTCGGCGTCAGCGGCGCATACTGGATCAGCTGCATCAATTCATTCTGAAAAACCACTTTGCCGGGCGTAATTGCGATATTCTCGCCAACCGTAAAGGCTTTCGGGTCGCTCATGCTGATGCGCAATTGCCCATTGCCGCGTTCCAGATCGCCCAGCAAATTCTCAAGCCCCTTCACCAGATTTTCGCCGCTGCTTTCGAAGGTGGCGCGCAACACTTCAGGATTGGTCATCCAGAAATTGCTCGGCGCGATCGCATCCACCATCTGGCTGGTATAGAAATCGATCTTATGGGCCAGCTTCGGGTCCAGCCCCTCGGTTTCCTTGCGCACCAGACTGTTCACCCATCCGGAAGTCAGCAGGTAGGATTGCTTGATGAAATCGAACAGCCAGATATTTTGCCAGGCTTCATCCTGAAAACGTTTGTCACCCGGCACCGGCGATACCACCGGCTCGGATGGCTTGCCCTGCAACCGCGCAAACATCGATTGCCAAAGCTTCACATATCCCTGCCACAGCGACATCTGCGCATCGGCGAACAGCACCGGATCGTGCAGGATCTTGTCGGTTAATCCAAAGAAAGCTGCGCCCAGATGCGCCGGATCGGGCGCGCCCGCCATCCGGCCCGGCATCTCGCCATTGCGTGAGAGAAAATCGGCCACCAGTTTCTGGCTGCGCTCGGCAATACGGAACAAAGTGCGCGGCCATTCCGCCGGATCGAATGATTTTTTCTTTTGTTCTTCTTTCTTCCGCTGGGCCTCTTCTTTTTTCCGTACCCGTTCTCTGGCAATAACAACGGACTGCTTTAAGGCTTCAAGGTGAGGCGGCAAAGGCTCGGCGGCCGGAGGCGATTCGATTTTTTCCTTCGGCCCTTGCGCAAGCTTCATCTCCATCACCGAACGCAGTGCAGCGATGGTTTCCAGCGATCTTGCAATCGCCTTGCGCGGCTTTGGCTTTTGAGTATCGTCTGTTATGGTCATGGGATGAAGCGGCAGGTGAGGCGACGCAGGTAATAGCATGAAACCAAATCCAAAATCAGCCAAAAGTAGATCCTCCTCCCCGTTCTTACGGGGAGGACGCAAAAACTTGGGCTTGCCCTCCTTGGCAAGCCTTAGTTTTTGCTGGTGGGGCCTCTTGGCGATGAGCCTGACCGGCTGCGACCGCATCAACTGGCCCCATATCTACGGCCCCGATGAGGTGCCGCAAAGCGTGCGCGATGCTGATCGCCCGGTTCCTTCTATGCAGCCAACTCCGACCGATACCGCGTATCCCCGGGTGGGCGATGTGCCCTCTCACCCCAAAACCTTCAGTTCTCAATCCGATATCGATAAAACCAAGCAGCAAATGGATCAGGATAGGGAAGAGGCGGAGATATTGAAGCGGCAAGTGCAAAATCCAACCGTGCCTTAACGGTGGAGACGGAATTACCGCGTCCTCTCCCCTTGCGGGAGAGGTTGCAAAAACTTAGGCTTAGCCTTCTTGCTAAGCCTTAGTTTTTGCTGGTGAGGGGTGGTCTCTCCACAGGAAACCGGTTTCTTGCCGAGAGACAACCCCTCACCAAGTTTTTCTAAGCGTTATCCGCGAAGGGTGGATAACGCTAAGAAAAACTATCCTCTCCCGCAGGGGGAGAGGAACGCAGTTAGCTAAAAGGCCACTAGAATGCTCAACATCGCCATAGCAGGTCTCGGAACAGTTGGAGCCGGCGTTGTCCGTATGCTCCGGGCGAATACAGAGCTCATCACCGCCCGTGCCGGAAAACCAATCACGATCAAAGCCGTTAGCGCCCGCGACAAGAACAAAAAACGTGATTGCGATCTGCACGGTATCGAATGGGTCGATGATCCGCGCAAGCTCGCCCAAATGCCCGGTATCGATGTGGTGGTCGAACTCATCGGCGGCGCCAGCGACCCGGCGCGAGAACTCGCCGAAGCCACACTGAATAACGGCAAACATCTCGTGACCGCCAACAAAGCACTGCTCGCCACACATGGCACAGCCCTCGCGCAGCTTGCCGAGAAAAACAAAAAACAATTATCCTACGAAGCTTCTGTCGCTGGCGGCATCCCCATAATAAAAACCATGCGCGAGGCGCTGGCGGGCAACCGCATCACTTCCGTGCGCGGCATCCTCAACGGCACTTGCAACTATATCCTCACCCGCATGGGCCAATCCGGCCTCGCTTTCGACGCCGCGCTGAAGGAAGCCCAGCAAAAAGGCTATGCCGAGGCCGATCCCTCCGCCGATATCGACGGCCACGATACCGCCCATAAAATAGCAATCCTCGCCGCGCTGGCTTTTGGTGCAGCACCCGATGCCGCTTCTGTTACCGTCGCCGGCATTCGGAATATCGAGCCGGTCGATCTGCAATTCGCCGAGGAATTTTCTTCGCGCATCCGCTTGCTCGGCATCGCGCGCCTTATGGATGGCAAGCTTGAGCAACATGTCTGCCCCGTGCTGGTGCCGAAAAGCCTGCCGCTAGCCCAAGTCAGCGGCGCCTTAAACGCTGTCATGCTGCAAGGCGATTTCGCCGGCGATCTGATGCTTGAAGGGCAGGGGGCCGGTTCCGATCCCACAGCCAGTTCGGTCGTCTCCGACATCATCGATATCGCGCGCGGCAATTTTACGCACGCTTTCGGCGTGCCCGCCTCAAAACTCAAAAAGCTCGATAAAGCCGCCGCGCAATCCACGCAGCGCTATTATATACGCCTCAAGGTGAAGGATAAGCCCGGCGTGGTCGCCGATATCTCAGCCGTGCTGCGCGACGAGGCCATCTCGATTGAATCCCTCCTGCAGCGCGGCCGCTCGGCAACGGATTCCGTCTCCGTCGTCATCATTACCCACCCCGCCCGCAGCGACGCCATCCACCGCGCCGCCGACAAAATCGCCCGGGTGGGTACGGTGGTCGAGAAGCCCTGTTTATTGCCGATTGAGGAATGAATTGGCAGGCCGAAACGATTAATATATAACGTCATCCCGGAAAACTTTCTCTTCGGATCGCCGAAGCGTAGCGTAGGCTAGACGAAAGAAAGTTGATCCGGGACCTAGTTACGCTTTCAGCGAGCAAGGTGTAGCGGAGAACATAACTGGGTCCCGGATAAATTTTCTTTCGCTACGCGAAGAGAAAATTTTCCGGGATGACGATAAAATTAATATTTAGGAGATAATAATGCGCATCGAAGACGCCTACATGGACAGAAACCTCGCCGTCGAAGTTGTGCGGGTTACCGAAGCTGCCGCCCTCGCTTGTTCGCTGGTCGTTGGCCGCGGCGATGAGAAGCTGGCCGATCAGATGGCCGTGAATGCCATGCGCAGCGCGCTGAATTCCGTTTACATCGAAGGTACCGTCGTCATCGGCGAAGGCGAGCGTGATGAAGCGCCGATGCTCTATATCGGCGAGAAAGTCGGCATGGGCAAAGGCCCGAAAGTCGATATCGCGCTTGATCCGCTCGAAGGCACGACCATCACCGCAACCGGCGGCCCGAACGCGCTGGCCGTTATCGCCATGGCGGAAGCCGGTGGCTTTCTGCATGCCCCCGATGTGTATATGGACAAAATCGCCGTCGGCGGTGGTTTGCCGAAAGGCGTGATCGATCTTGATGCCAGCCCGGCCGAAAATCTCAAAAACCTGGCCAAGGCCAAAGGTGCTGAACTTTCCGAATTGCTGGTCTGCATTCTGGAACGTCCACGCCACAAAGAACTCATCGCCAAGGTCCGCGAAACCGGCGCACGCATCATGCTGATCGGCGATGGTGATGTCTCCGGTGTGATCGCCACATCCCAGCCCGATAGCGGCGTCGATATGTATATCGGCTCCGGCGGCGCGCCTGAAGGCGTGCTGGCGGCCGCCGCTCTCCAGTGCATCGGCGGCCAGATGCAAGGCCGCCTGCTATTTCGCAACGATGATGAAAAAGGCCGCGCCGCCAAAGCGGGCATCAAGGATCTCAACCGTAAATACGAAATGAACGATCTCGCCCACGGCGACGTCATGTTCGCCGCCACCGGCGTAACCACAGGCGCCATGCTAAAAGGCGTAAGGCGTTTCGCCGGCGGCGCCATAACGCACTCCGTCGTCATGCGCTCCAAATCCGGCACCGTGCGCTACATCGAAGCGCAGCATAATTTCAGACGGAAGCCACTGAAAGAAGCGACGAAATAAATGAATTTATTGAAAAGGCCATCGTCACTTCTGTTGATTATAAGCGCGATCCTTTTTGGGCTAAGCCTCGCCTTTAATGGTTTCTGTTTGGGTCAGGATAATTGTTGGCCTGGTTGGGGCATCCTCATTATGGGTGCCATGGGTGTGATGGGGCTAAAAGGCAACCTGGCATGGCTTGCTAACCCATTATTAGGGGCGTGTTGGGGAAATGTTTTTTATATAAATCGGAAAAATGCTGTCTTGTTGAGCTGCTGCGCGCTGGCGTTTAGCATAATGCCTTTCCTTGGCTTCAGCGTGACCACTTCGGAAAGTGGTACCAATTATGAGCATATCAGCGAATACGGCCTCGGTTACTGGTTGTGGCTGGGAAGCATAGTGATGGCATGTGTTGCGGCATTTCTGACAAAATCCAGGATTGGTTGAGCACTAAGAATCTTTGATTTTAGAGAACGACGCTACAACAGGCATACCCTCCCCTCGCGGGAGGGTCGAATTTTTTCGCCCCCTTTGGCGAAAAAATTCGGGGAGGGGGTGGCCATGGAGAA
>Ga0206886_1076_pt1 | contig 21257 bp, 15 predicted proteins | sample Alteio_BWOrgHeat_92_FD_152952 | JGI IMG/M metagenome (GOLD analysis project Ga0206886, IMG submission 152952) | Enriched cells from forest soil in Barre Woods Harvard Forest LTER site, Petersham, Massachusetts, United States - Alteio_BWOrgHeat_Nextera2 ... | reverse complement strand
GCGGAACGGGTATATCATGCGGACAAGGAAAATTATATAGTAGAAGAGCAAAACGACAGGTACGGTTATCCTTTTCCTGCTTTCAGGGGTGCGGGATTGTTCAAAGCCTGTTTTTGCCCACAGAAGAAAACAGTATTTGGCATCAACAAGGAAACACAGGACGTATATAATGCCGATGTACTAAAAGGCCTGATTGCAAAAACGGTGATTACCCGCAAATTTGAGGAAATAGTAGGCGAGAAAAAATACAGCATACATACCCACAGCGTAGCACAGACCGAAGCTGAAAAAACATTATACAAAACCCTCCTTACTTCATTTTTGCAGGTATGCTATGACTTTTACACGACTACAGGGAATGCGAGGAAGGAAGCAGCCTTACGTCTGATACGGCAGATTAAAGCCCTGATAAAAGCTACCTCCGTTCCGCACCTGATGCCCCATTATGCAGGCAGCGAATTGCCAAACAAATATAGCAAGGTTATAGGGTTGGCGCAGGACTGGCAAGCGGAACGGGTGGCTATCGGCACTATATTCAAATCGGCGGCAAATGATTATTTCTGCCAGTTGCAAAAATGGTTCCCGACCCGCAGGTTGTTTTATATAGATGGTGAATGCAGTATCCGCAGGCGCAGGAAGATATTAGAGGACTTTAAACGCTCCGTGAACGGGATATTGGTATGCACCCAACAATCCCTTAAATCATCGGTAAATATTCCCTACTGCAACAAATGTATCATAGAGAGCCTGCAATGGAACATACCCAAAATGAGCCAGTTCTATTTCCGCTTTATCCGCTTTGACAGCGTAAAACATACACAGGTACATTTTGTGAACTATGAGAACACCATTGAGTTAAACCTTTTGGCTCTGCTGATGGCTAAAGAAAAGCTGAACGATTTTATCAAGACGACCAATGTAGCCAGTACCGAAAGCATTTATCAGGAGTTTGGGGTTGACCTCAATATACTGGACATGCTGATACAAAAAGAATACGATAGTGAAGGTAAGCTCTATTTGAGTTGGGGCAAACAAAACATGATTATGCAACATTAAAACCAAAGGATATGACAACTAATTTTTTTCAGGAAATCGCAGCCTTGCAGGTGCAAGGCGATTGGAAAATGACCATCAGCACGGGTACAGGTAATGAAATGATTGTTTCCCTGCTGCTCACCAATGAAAAGGTTGGTGATGATGCCCGAAAGCTGATACCACCAATGATATTTAAAGGCACGGCACAGGAGATAGACGAGGCTTTTTTTACGAGCATTGAAGCCCCCGCCAAACAGACCGCCAGCTTGTTTGCCAACATGGAGCAATACATGAAAGGCGTGGAAGAAGCAAAGCTGCAATCCAAAATGGAACAGGGCAGGGAGAGCAAAGAGCGCAAGGAGAAAGACGAACGCAAAAAGAAATATGAAGCCCTGATAAAAAAAGTGGATGAACTGGAAGAAGCCAAGAAATATCAGGAAGCTATTGCCTGCCTGCCGAAAGAAAAAGATTATCCCGAACAGGCAGAAGAAATAAAGAAGCGGTTAGAAATCCTGCGCCAAAAGAACGGACAGTTAACGCTTATGTAAAGAATGTTTAACGACAAAACAGAAGAATTATGTTAGTAGCAAACAGCCTTGAAAGGGTATTTTATTTCGATGATAACGGGCAGGATATAAAGCTGTCCGACCCTGATAACAGGTTAAGCCCCGAAGCGGTGCTTAACTTCTATTCCAATACATACCCAATACTGACCACCGCCAAGATAGACGGGCCTGAAATCAGTAATGATGAAGTGCAGTATCGTTTTGCATCTACCATTGGCACTAAAGGATAAGGATATGAGCAGGCAGAAAAACGCAAGAGTAATAGAACCGATAAAAAATTATAGTGAAGTATGGCAACTGCATCAAAACTTAGGACAAATCGCAGGCTACCTCGACAGGCTGCCCGACAGCGCAGAGATAAGGAAAAGGAAACACAAATCCGCACCGCTGAATTTAACGGATATGGTTTTCTGAAGACTGGCTTTCAGCCGTTAACAGATACCATACATGAGGAGTTGAAATGTGCAGGCAAGATAGAAAGGGAGTTTTCTAATTCCCTTTCCAACCTTGCAGCCTTGTATGGCTTTCAGCCATTAGATGTAACGGGCAAGGTTTTTCCTTACAATATCCTGTTAGCTTACCGTCATGCGGTAGAGCAGGTAAAAAAAATAAACCCTCATTTACAGTTAATCATTATTCAGGACAAGGAACATGCAGCCTGTCTTGCCACAGCAAAGCAAATGGACACGGCCGCAACCCTGTATTATGTTCCTGTAAGACCGCTATACGAACTGTTACAGGATAGGAGTAATAAGAAATCAGCCGAATTGCTTTTATCCGTTTATACCTATCTGTACCAAGTAGCAGGCATCCCATATTACAGGGATAGCAGCAGCTATATGTACTATACCTATGAAATGATGGAAGAATGGGTAAAAGACAACCCCACCGATTGGGACGTGGACGATTTTACAGCGCAGGTTTCCTGCTTTAACAGCCTGTCTTACTATGGCGATATAATAAAGCGCAAAATCCATAACCCATACAACCTGCAACAGTTTGAAAAAAGAGTGCGCAGTTATATGCCTGCTACAACTGATGAAGATAGGTTACATGAACTAAGTAGGAAATTTCTAACCCTTTATCAGCAGTTTCCCAACCGTTCTATAATGGATAATATCCACGACCGTATTATAGAGCCACAGAAGGATGAACGGATATACCCTGACCAGTACATTTCTTTCTATTGGGATTATAAAGATTGCCTGTACCAATCCCTCTTTGAAACAGTAAACATGGAACTACAGGAAAAGGAGGTAACGGAAGAACCTTTATCTATTCAGCTATTCGATAGACCACAGGAAAAGATACAGACCCACGAAATGGAATTTGAAATCCGTTTTTTTGATTTGTTACACGAACTAAACGATTTGCTATGAATAATATCACAGGGTTATTTACAGACATATACCTGCCTGAAAAAGCATTAATCATATACAGGTCATTAAAGCCCGAAGCTGCACAGGTATATGTTGAAGCCTACGACATGGACACCAACGGCTGCCCGATCAATGCGCATCCGTTAGACACACAGGAAAGTGCTTTACTGGCGCAGGCTCTTGACCGTAGTGAAGAATTGAAACGGGATTTTTTAACGCCAAAGGGATTATTGCCTGAAAAGGTGCTTACCATCAATCCAAGCTATAACGGCTATGCCATTTGGTACACGCCACAACAGGAGGTAAACCTGTTCTTTATTAAGGATTTGACAATTCCCAATGGTAAGGCAAAAATCCCCGCTCTGCTTTGGAAAGCAACCAAAGAGCGGCTTTATGTTTATGCTTTAAAGACCACAAAGAAACCAACGGATAAAACAGCCTTATACCATGCTCCTTTTTTCAACGTCCATGAAAATGGTAATGTCTGCATGGGAACGGTGGATATAGAAATAGAAAGCCATTGCTTTTTAGAGGATTTTATCAGGCAATGGGAAACTTACTTTTTTGACAGCTATTTCAGCCACTTGATAGGCGGTCATAATTCCGTTGGCTGCAATATTGTTCAGCTATGGCAGGAACAGGTAAATACAAACAGGTGTTTCCCAAACGAGGTATTGAAAAAGAGTAGCGTAACAATTAAAGACCTAATCAGATGAACAAGCCAACAGTCCACTTTGCGGATAAATACATGATGCAGCCGACTAATCCGATAAGCGTAAATCTAATCGGGGCAGGTGGCACAGGCAGCCAGGTCTTAACAGCACTTGCCCGCATCAATCACTCTCTGAATGCGCTGGAACATGCAGGACTGTCAGTAAGGGTATTTGATGATGATATAGTAACCGAAGCTAATCGTGGCAGGCAACTATTTACTACGGCTGAATTAGGATTGAATAAAGGCGTAGCCCTGATAAACCGTATTAACAGGTTCTTCGGTACGAACTGGAAAGCTATAACTTCCAAATTTGGAAAAGATACATTAGCCTGTTATCCGCAGTACATGGCAAACATTACCATCAGCTGTGTAGATAGTGTTGGTGCAAGGTTTGAAATAGCCGATGTACTAAGCAGACTTGAAAATAGTACAGACCTGAATAAGGCTTTATACTGGATGGATTTTGGCAACAGCAGGTACACTGGGCAAGTGGTGCTATCTACAGTTCAACCTATTAAACAGCCTGCATCTAAAAAATATCAACCTGTAGATACGATGCCTTTTGTAACGGATGAATTTAAAACGCTGTTACAGCAAGCAGACAAGGACGATACACCAAGCTGTTCACTTGCGGAAGCCCTGACCAAGCAGGATTTGTTTATTAATTCAAGCCTTGCGAATTTAGGAGCGTCTTTATTATGGCAGCTATTCAGGGAGGGAATGACTGAAAATAGGGGCTTTTTCCATAATATTAAAGAGTTCCGAACACAGCCAATAAAAGTCTGAAAATCATATTATAAAAACATCAAAACTTCTTCTTTGTCAGGCGCAACAAAGAAGAAGCAAGAAAATGCTAAAGAATTTTAAAAGCGGCACATTAGACAAATCATTTACTATTTTTAAACCAACTCAATAATTATGGCTACCAAAACAAGACCAACAACGCAAGGGCAGATTTGCATAATAACCAATCCACTACCGGACGAAAATCCCGTCGAAACATACATTATAACTGAAGACCTATCCGAGTGCAGTGATGATAAGATCACTTATGTTGTCAGTATAACAGATTTGCAGAGAAACATTGCAACCCCAAACTTAGCACCTCGTAAAGCAATTAAAATATCAGAACTAAGTGTTGTCGCCAAAGATATAACCAGCTATGTGAACTCTTGGAACGAACAATAGTATTTACTAAAAACATTTGTATAAGCAGGTCTTGACCTGCTTTTTTTATGAAAATTCACCTGTTAACAAAAATGCTTGTATATTGGCATTTAAGTCACATGAAATGGACATTAAAATCAAGATAGGCATAGCTATTAAAGAAACTCGCGAAAGGAAAAAACTCACTCAAGCGGAACTTGCAACCATTTCTGACATTGATAGAACTTTTATTAGCCATGTGGAAAATGGCAGTCGTAATATTTCAATGGAAACATTGGAAAAACTGTTGAAAGGGTTGGATACAACTTTTAAAGATTTTTTCAGGAAGAGGATTTTTAATTAATAATTTTCTACGGACAAATGAGATATTTGGAATGGAATAATTGTATCGCAGACTATTTTTTCAACACTGAAAACAGTGGCTCAGATATCTATTTATACATCACAAAGGCAGATATTCTTAACATTGCCAAACCGTATTTTAATGGTGAAACTGAAGATGAGATTTGGACTGATTTTTTGAATAAAATAAAAGGCGGCTTACCTGGTTCTACTTCACATCGCTACATAATTGACAAAGCTATTCACGCATATAATGAATGGACGAGACCTGGGCTTAAATCAATTGAAGGTGTAGAAATAAGGTTTCCTCTTTATATTAACTACTTGGTTTTTTTGATTTTGCCTTTAATCGAAATTCAGGGGAAATACAATGCAAATAATTACTACGACAGATTAGAAGACTTTTTAAAGACGAATAATATTAACCAAAATTTACGTAATCGGTTGAGCGAAATTGAAGCTCTTTGGGCTGATATAGCTAATTGGGCTAATTCTGTTAATAATGGCGAGAAAGGAATTTTCAGACTTAAACATTTTATTCATCAGAATTGGATTTATGTTGGAAAGATTTTTTCTCAGTGTGTATTTCCGCCAAGAGCAATTAAAAAATTACCGGAGCTATTTCTTCAAGCTGGAATGATTCCTGATTCCACGTATGCAGGAAGTGACATTAAAAAATATCTATTGCAATATGGAGGATCAATTTTGCTACTTCCTAATAGTGTAATTGACACGATAAAAAAAAGTGACGTAAATGAATTAGGGCAATCAATCATAGACATAGCGAGGAGAGAATATGGTAAATGGTCGGGAGAATCCCACTCAATTGATGAAACTGGATTTCTCGCCCGGACAAAAAGGAATTTTATTTCTTCAAGGATTTACTTGCAATTACAATTATTTCATAGCTCTGGAAGAGTTGAATTTTCTTTTAGAATGAAGTCCACAATCGAATTTGCGGAGGATTTGAGTTTTAATGGCATTGAAATACTGGAAGAAAAAGCTGGTTATTCAAGAACGTTGAATTTGCCTTTCAGGGAGTCGTTTCAACTAAAAGATGATTTTAACAAGTGGATTGCAAAATTTGAAGACAAAGATGTACGCCTATTTATTAGTGCCGGTTCATTTCAATTCAGCACGGATTATTGGCTTGAAACTGATACATTATCAAAGACCAATTGGATGTATTTGTTTTGCAAGAACATAAAACGAGATACGATAATAAATTGGGGAAGAAATTATTGTTCAAAATTTGAAGATGAAACTGATTATGAAAATATGCCTTCAGGTTATTCTCTTTTTAGATTTCTAAACCCGACAGAAGGCATTGATGATATCCCAGTATTGACAATTATTAAGGACAAATCTGTCCAATTAACTTCCGCGTTGGCGACTGATTTTAGAACGTTTACGAATGATTTTTTACCGGAGGTTGAAATAATTAATTCAGATGGAACAGAAAAAATTTATTTGGAATATAAAAACACCAAGGAGAAGCATCTTTTAAAGAAAAAGCTGTCTGTTGCAAATCGGTGGATATTGCCAACGGATATTGCCCTTTATTCTGACTTTAATATAAGCTCAGAAGGGGAAGTATTCTATGGGAATGAAACAACGTACAGGGTAATTACGTCAGATAATTCTGCACGGTTAATAGATAATAAGAAACTTCCAATGAGAGATTCCTTCGGGAGAATTAGCAATCAAAGTATCACTCATTATACTTTAGGAAGTAATACAATTGGGAGTGATTTGAAGAAGCAAGCTCTTTATGAGCATTTATTTAATAAGGGAAAAAACGAAGATATATTTTGTGGGATAAAAAAGACAGTTTATAATCATGCTGAAGGCAACATCTTGCTTTCATTTCTTTCTACAAAAAAAATCATATCTGCCCAAGAATTTTATTCAGCTTTCGAACTTTTATATTCAAAGTATTTTGGGTCCAAAAATCAAAATAACAATATTAATTATTCTAAAGTCAAAAAAGCATCTTTAAACTTTTTTGATTATTTAGGCTATTTGGACTATGAGTATGAAACGAAGTCTATAGTAGTAAATCCACCCCAATTAATTTTTCTGCCAGTAAATAAAGGAAGGAAATTGCTGCTAATTGGCGGAAGGGACGCAGCACTTGTAAATACAATAATTGAAATAGCACCCAAGTATGATCTGGAAGTTGAAATAACGAAACAGATATTATCCAATGAGGATATGCTTTTGCCGGATGCAATTACGATTAAAGCTTTCGGAAGCGCCAAAGAAGGTTTTGGAGAAAAAAATTTAATAGCGTTCGCAAAGGAAATAGAAGTCCTGTTTTATCCGGAAGAATTGGTGCAAGTGAGTTTACAACATTTCTGTAGTGGTATCGATGAATACGAAAAAGTATTACTTGCTGAAAAAGAAACCACATTAACTTATGAAGATTGGGCCAGATATGTTTTCAATCCTGATACGTTGCAATTTGATAAATCTTTTTCTGAAAATTTCGATAAAGGCTTGACGTTGATAGAATATCGTCTAAGGCCTTGGGAGTTTCATCACCGTCTTTGGATTAATCAAAAATGTTACGATGTTGATAAAAATTGGGGAAGATATTTAGTATTGAAACATAAGAGGAAAAATGTTATTCTTTATGACAGAAACAAAGAAAAGGTTGCAATTCCGCTTGGAATGCCATTGCCGAGATTATTAGCAGAGTCAATAATGTTATTAAGCGGTCTGGCTCCTATTTACATGGGGATTGATGATAGAGCCTACCGTTTGTACGAAAACATTCCAAGTATCTTTATTCAAAATTTATTTGACAAGTTAAGGCAAAAGACTATTGACCATAATTTTTAATATTCAATATGAAAGATCCAATTGGTTCATTTGAAACGATAAAAGAGAACTTTATCCGCTATGTAGAAACAGCCTTCGGAACAAGATTCGAAGGTATTGAGAAAGAGCGTTATGCTTTACTTAATTTCGACAAAGTTCTATATCGTAAGCCGTGGATTGAGCCTTTGCCAGATTACATTTCGAGTAACAAGCACATTGGAGATTTGACCCTTGATGATTTAGGCAATGCCCTAAACTCATCAGAAGCAAGAATATTTAAAGAACTCGTAACAACCGGATTGTTCCCATCTTTTGCAAAACTTCATTCTCATCAAGCGGAAATGCTAAAAGAAACTTTGATGGGTAATAATTGCATCATCACGTCAGGAACTGGTTCTGGAAAAACGGAATCGTTTTTACTTCCACTTTTTGCACAACTTTCAAAAGAGCTTGCAAATTGGCAGTCACCAAATGAAAAGCCAGCAAGTGTAAACACCTGGTGGAAACCAACTACAGAAAGGGGATTAACTCCAAACCAAATTGTAAATTCAAATAATTTCACATTAAGTCCTTTAGTACAGCAAAGGCAACATGAAAAAAGACCAGCTGGTGTAAGAGCGCTAATTCTTTATCCAATGAATGCTTTGGTTGAAGACCAAATGAGCCGTTTAAGAAAAGCCCTTGACTCGGACGATACACGAAATTGGTTAGATATAAATGCAAAAGGGAACGCGATATTTTTCGGTAGGTATAACGGAAGTTCTCCTATTGCCGGGGAATTGAGAAAAATAAAAGAAGATGGGACGGTTGCTGTCAATATAAAAAAGGTAAATCAGCTTAAAGATCGATTAAAGCAAATCGAAATTGACGCAAACAAGGTTAACGAGTACATTCAACAAAACAATATTACCGGTAACGATGCAAAAGACTTGAAATCATTTTTTCAAAGACTTGATGGCTCTGAAATGCGTTGCAGGTTTGATATGCAGTTAGCGCCTCCTGATATTATGATCACCAACTATTCGATGTTGAGTATAATGCTTATGCGAACAGTTGATTCTGGAATTTTTGAACAAACTAAGAGTTGGCTTTCTTGTGAAGATTTGGCTCCAGAAGAAAGAGAATTAGAAAAAAAGAAACGAGTTTTTCATTTAGTTATCGACGAATTACATCTATATAGAGGTACGCAAGGTACGGAGGTGGCTTACTTACTAAAGCTTGTTCTTAACAGGTTAGGCTTGCATCCTTATCACGATCAATTACGTATACTTGCTTCGAGCGCATCCCTTGAAGCGGGTGATCAAGACAGCGTAAAATTTTTGGAAGACTTTTTTGGAGTTGATAATTCTATTAAGCCTTTCAAAATTATTGAAGGAAGGAATAACCCAGTTGAGGCAGTTTTAGATTCAGATAAAAAATTACCAATTACCCCATTTAAAGAGATTGCAGCGGCATTTGATATTGCCAATGGGGATATTTCCAAACCAAATTTCATTTCTGCTTGTGAAAATTGTTCAAATCTAATTGAAGCAGAATTCAATTTTTCTGAAACAGGAAGTGGAATTGAAAAATTGCTGACAGTTGTTTCAAATATTTCCCTAAGGCTAAAGGAGCGCTTGTACGCTCCTTGTGCAATAACAGAAGATGGCATAATAAAACACAAAGCAGTTTGTACAATGCGTGCAAATGGTGATGATGGGACAGGTAATTATTTTGCAGAAACAATTTTTGACAAACCAAGAACTCAAGAAGAATTACAAGATGCGTTAAGGGGGTTGCTAATTGCAAGAGCATTATTTGATGAATCACAATTTAAAAATATCGTAATTCCTGAAGATAGAAAACTACCCAGATTTAGATTTCATTATTTCTTTCGGAATATCGAAGGGATGTGGGCATCTGTTAAAGCAGATGACATAGATAACTTGGATTTTAATGATAGAGAAAGGACAGCAGGGAAGCTATATTCAACCACACGTATAAATTCAGAAGCAGGTAATAGGGTATTGGAATTATTATATTGCGATAATTGTGGAACAACACTTTTTGGTGGCAGTAGATTAGTTACCACTAATGAATCAGGGATAAGTTCATTTGAATTACTCCCAATAAGCCCAAATATAGAAGGGATACCTGAAAAAACGCCTGCCAAATTAGTAGAGAAAAGAAGTTATCAAGAATATGCGATTTTTTGGGTTTCGGGCAATCAAACATTTGATCCAGCAAATTGTGAACCTCCGATAAATCAAAACAGTTTTTGGCGGCAAACAACATCAAATGGGTATAATCAAAATGATTATGAAGCTGAATGGATTGAAGGATCACTAAATTGCGTTTCTGGTGACATCGATTTCTCTCATGATAAAGCCAATCGGGATCCTTCAATATGGATTAAAGGCTATTATTTTTCAATTACAGGTAATGTTAATGGAATTACGCAAGACATAGCTCTACCCAATGCAATCGGCGATATAAGTACTGTTGAAACTCATCGAGCCTTGCCAAATGTTTGCCCTAATTGTGGCATTAATCACTCAAGACATACAAACGCTTCCCGAAAACAGAAAACAACTTCAATACGTGGATTCAGAACGGGTTTTGCTAAGACAACTCAAATGTTCGCAAAAGAATTGATGTATCAGTTACCAGATAGTGAAACACAAAGAAAATTAGTTGTTTTTTCTGATAGCAGGGAGGATGCGGCACAAGTAGCAAATGGGATTGAAAGAAATCACTTTACTGATTTAGTCAGAGAAATTTTAGTTGATGAATTACATAAAAAAGTTTTGGCAAGAAATAATATTTTAATTGCCATTGAGTCAAACGATATAACTAAAGTTGAAAGGTATAAAATTGAAAACAATAGTGAATTTGTCAATATTGAAGGGCTTATTGAACTCGCGAGTTTACCAGGAACTAATCCTTTAATAGTAGAACAAAGAAATATTGCAGTTAGCCAACTCGACAAAATCCGTCAGAAAATTTTCAGTGTTAGAGAATTAGTTGACATCACGAATTCTGTAAATCTTGCTCCACTGATTAGCCACCTGGTTAGTTTAGGTATTAATCCAGGAGGAAACGATATTACAATTCAAACAAGGTTATTGAACTCCCAATTTGTTCCCTGGTACAATCTAATTGATTTTACAAATTATCAATGGGCAGCTGGTGCAGACCAGACATTCATTAACGATTTGAAAGAAGGTGCTTTTAGTAATCTTGCAACCATGTTTTTTGGGTCTCTTTTTTATTCGTTTGAATCTTCCGCTTTAGGATATTTAACAATAAATCCTAACCTGCAGGAAATAACAGATCAAGCAACTAATCTGTCTCTTGTAAGAGATGAGTTCTTACAAATATTAAACTCAACAATCAGAATATTAGGAGACAAGAATAAACACAATAAAAACGACTATGAATTCCCTTCTGGTCCCCCTTTCAATTTTACTGATTATGGTAGATTTCCAAGCCAGGTTAGAAGGTATATACGAGCGGTAGCAAACAGATTATCAAAAACAGAAAATGAGTTAGGAGCAGCAGTTTTCAATACGCTTTCCACATGTAGGCTATTGAATGGTGTTACAGGTGTTATTATCGAGGAGTTATTTGTTAAAGTGGCAAATGCAACTGATAACGTCTGGACAAGTACACGCGGAAGCAGACCCCACTTACACCTAAGTGGAGGCATTTGTACTTATTCTTTGTCACAATTAAATACACTACCTGACAAGATATGCAATGATATTTGGGAGAAGAACTATTTGTCTTATAATGCGATCAAACAACATCGTTCCCCAATCCGGTTACATTGTGAAGAACTAACAGGGCAAACAGATGATCAGTTTGAAAGACAGAGACATTTTAGAAACATTATTTTACCTGATGAAGGCATCGAACAGGTTAAGGCAATTGATTTACTAAGCGTGACGACAACTTTAGAAGTAGGGGTTGATATTGGAGCGCTGCAAGCTGTTATGTTAGGTAATATGCCTCCTCAAAGATTTAACTATCAACAGCGGGTTGGACGGGCTGGACGAAGAGGGCAGGCATATTCAATAATTCTAACGTTTTGTAGAGGTAGAAGCCATGACGAATTTTATTTTTCAAACCCTCAAAAGATTACCGGAGACGCGCCGCCAACACCTTTTTTGACGATGGGCCGAGAAAGAATTTTCAAAAGGTTGCTGGCTAAAGAAATCCTACGTAGGGCATATGTCGTTATTCCGACAAATGTGAACAATAATGAAGATAAGTCCAGTGTTCACGGAGAATTTGGTGCTGTGGATAATTGGGCCACTTATAAAGATCAAATAATCGCTTGGATTAATACTAACAAAATCCAAATTCAAGAAGTTACTGATGCACTTATTACTCCTGAGTTACTCACGCACCGTAATGAATTTATTAACTGGGTTTGTGATGTGACTACAGGAAATGGTTTAATTGGAAAATCGCAAAATGTAGTAACTAATGAAGAAATCGCAAGCGATGATATTTCAGAGAAGCTGGCAGAAGGTGGTATACTTCCAATGTTTGGCATGCCGACTACAGTTAAAAATTTATATCATGGAATAAGCAGGAATTTGGAGCCCCTTGCTATTGATCGGTCACAATCAATGGCCATATATGAATTTGCCCCTGGAGCACAAAAGACAAAAGACAAGGCAATTCATTCTGTAATTGGATTTACCAGTGACATTATCTGCACAAAAATCAGAGGCGTTGACACAGTAACTAATGCAAGAAATGCCAATAATCTGCCTTTCTCCATGAACCGGTGGTTTATACGCTGCAGGTCTTGCGGCCTATTTAAAACTTATTCCGAGCTTGACAAAACTACGCTTGATATTTCCAATCATTTTGATACCTGTCCAAATTGCGGAGAAACAAGCGTAGAGAAGTATCAAAAGCCGGAGATGCTAAAGGCACCAAAGGCATACAGGACCAATCTTTCTATGGGGAGTGATATGAAAGACGATTCAGAATTTCTTCTTTCTCGTCCACCCATATTTGCGGAAAATGTTGAAGACCTAAATAACCCCGATACACCAATAATTGAAGGTAATGCAGAATTGTTGATTACTGACAAAGATGTCACATGGAGGGTTAATACTAATTCTGATAACTTTTTTACAGGATCTTTAGCAAATACTCAAAATTTTTTCCCATTCTCACAACCATTCCGGTTCACACAGCAATGGATAGCTCAAAATGTGATTGATAATAATCAAGCTAATCCATTTGATGAGAATGGATATTCATATAGAATCTATCCGGAAGGCCTGCAAGAACGTATCGCTTTAGCGAGTAATAAAAAGACTGAGATATTCAGAATAGCACCAGTAAACGTCCCTTTGGAACTCAATTTAAACATGTTCTCAATGGATTTCGACCTGCCTTTCGTCAAAGCACAAGCTAATGGGGTAAGGTCTGGATATTACTCAGCTGCTTTTTTATTGCAGAGAATATTGGCCGATAAATTGGACATTGATCCTACAGAAATCGAGATTGCAGATATTGTAAAACGTGAATTGGTAGAGAATTCCGTAATTAAAAGATATGTATCTGAAATCATTCTTACGGATGAATTGGCGAACGGATCCGGATTTGTCAGGTATTTGTACAATAAGTTTCCCGACCTGTTAGCTGAAGCAATGAATCCTTCAGATGCCCAGTCATATTTGGGAAAGATCCATTCGGTACACCATCAAGGGAACTGTAAAGATGCATGTTATGAATGTTTGAAGGTTTATAGAAACATGAATTATCATAGCCTTCTTGACTGGCGCTTGGGGCTATCAATGTTGCGTGTCTTAAGCGATGATACATATACATGTGGTGCAGATGGAAATTTTACAGATCATGTTGAACTAAAGGGGTGGCTTGAATTTGCGACAGGTTTGAGAAATAGTTTTGCAAGTAGTTTTGGAATGAAGACAACTGAAGAAATACAAGGGTTGCCTATCATTAAGTGGCATGCAAAGGATAAAAATGTAATAATGTTAGTTCATCCGTTTTGGGATATGAGGAATTTGAGAGTTGCCAACTGGATTGCAGAAATAAAACTTGAATTAGATGATTACGTCAGAAGCAAAAACGGTAAGTTAAGCATTGTAGATACGTTCAATTTACATCGCAGACCAGGATGGTGTTATGAAAAATTAGTAAGAAACGGATGAGAAAAGTAGGGAAAATAGAATATAAAAAAATTGCCAGGATTTCTCCAAGCCAATTTTATTCAATGACAAATTGTGCTTACAAATCATTGCTTGCGGAAGCATTCGATAAAAAACCTTTATTGCCGATTTCCCCCAATGCCTATTTGGGAACCGTGTTGCATAAAATGTTGGAGTTGATTTCAAAAAAAGAAATAAAAACTGACATTGAATTTAATGAGAGATTTGAAGCAGAAATACTTCTAATAGAAAAGGAACTAAAACAAACAGGCTATGACATTTTCGTTCCACTCTATATGAATGTAAGGGATTTTGGGATAAAGAAAATTCAACTAAAAAAACATCTGAAAGGTGCCGCTGTACAATCTAACCAATCGGGAAACATAAAATTTATTCCTGAACAATGGTTTGAATCAAAAGATAAGACAATCGGTGGAAAAATTGATTTAATAATTGAATCTGAGAATGAGATTGAAATTATTGATTTTAAAACAGGGGCGATAACCGAAGACATTTTTGACGATAATGGAGAGTCCTATCAAGATATAAAACGGGAGTATCAAAGACAGTTAAAACTTTATGCTTATCTCTTTTATGACTGCACCGGTAAATACCCTACAAAACTAAGTTTAGTTGATTTAAGTAAACAAAAGTTTAACGTTGAATTTTCTAAGCAAGAATGTGACATGATTTTTCAAGAAGCTAAAGCTTTGCTTATTAAAACCAATAACAGCATTGACAATGCCATATTTCATGCAAACCCCAGTGAATCTAATTGTAAGTATTGCCTCTATAGACCGGCTTGCTCTTTTTATTTTCAGCACTTTAAAGGGAACAATTCATTAAATGATGTTTGCGGTTTTATTATAGGTGTAATTAAATATCAGAATGGAAATGTTTCAATATTTATAAGGAATGAAAACAACAAAATTACTATCACTGGATTTTCAGCGGATAAATATGAATATTTCAATAGCAATCTAAATAAACAAATCAGTCTTTTCAATTTACGCAAAGAAGCTACTGAATTTATTTACTCTGTAATCAAGACAACAGCAGTTTATGAGTGTTAAAAATGGACATAAAATTCCTGTTCTGTCTTTTTATTCTGGCGGAGGATTTTTAGATATGGGGTTTGAAATGGCTGGCTTTGAAATTGTCTGGACAAATGAGGTTGAAGAGGCATTTGTTAAGCTTCACTCAGCCGGAATAACTTCATGGCGAAAATCAAAGGGGAATGGAATTAAGGCGGAAATTTTCAATAAAAAGTCTATAGTTGAGGTTTCATCAGAGGAGATTGTTGCTGAAGCATTTCCCAAAGGTGTTCCCAAACATTTTGGGATTATCGGAGGGCCACCCTGCCAGGATTTTAGCATCAATGGAAATATGGAAGGATTTGAAGGAGAGCGTGGAAAACTTACCATTCTATATTTTGATAAAATACTCGATTTGCGACCGACGTTTTTTGTTATGGAAAATGTTACAGGCCTAACCAAAAGTAAATCTACAAAAGAGCATTTAGCCAAATTACTCAAAAGGGTGGAGAAAGAATATTACATAGATCATGAGATATTAAATGCTTTAGATTTTGGCGTACCACAGCATAGAGAACGGGTTTTTTTTATCGGAATACGAAAAGATAAAATTCATGAAAAGCACATTAAAAAAAATATTGCGGGACAATGGTTTAGTTGGCCAATAAATAAAAAATATAAAAATGCAGCAACAAAATATAATTGGCCTACTCCGGTTCCTTTTGGAAAACAATTGACCAATAAGGAATTGCCTATAGAATTATGTGTAGAAAGCTGCCTTGTTCCGACACGTCAAATGAATCAAATAAGTAATTCAAATGAGTTCTTCAATTTATACTTAGATGCTGAAGTGTTAAGTGCAATAAAAGAAGGTGAAACCAACCGACCATCATTTAAGCGCTTACACCGTTTTAAATATAGTCCCACAGCTTGTTATGGGAATAATGAAGTTCATTTGCACCCATATAAACATAGAAGGCTTTCAGTTAGGGAAACTTTAAGAATACAAGGAGTTCCTGACACCTATATATTACCGCCTGAATTACCTTTGTCAAAAAAGTTTAAGATGATTGGTAACGGAGTACCTGTTCCGTTAGCAAGAGCAGTAGCTACGGCTCTAAAAAACTTTATGAAAAGGAAAAAAGTGACTTCATTTAGAAAATAATGGATATTTGGTCTAAACAGAAAAGAAGTGAAGTGATGAGTAAGATCCGGGGCAAGAATACTAAACCGGAAATTACTTTACGGTCTCAACTGTTTAAAGCAGGGTTCAGATTTAGGATTCATCAAAAGAATTTACCTGGCAAGCCCGATATTGTGTTATCCAAATATAAAACAGCAATTTTTGTACATGGATGTTTTTGGCACTATCATAAGGATTGTCGTGAAGGACGTATTCCAGACACAAATTCAAAATTTTGGAAAGATAAGCTTTCTAAGAATGTAGATAGAGACGCCAAATATGAACAAGAACTTTTATCACAAGGATGGAAAGTTATAATAGTATGGGAATGTGAAATCGAAAAGCATATGGATAATCTATTACCAAAGCTTATAACCGCTTTAAAAGCTGATTTGCCAATAACTAACACATAAAGAATAGAGACATTGCTATCCCATCTTTGCTAACTTCTGTTTTAGCAATTGCATATCATCACTGACCTTTCTGTCCAAAATCTTGGCATAATGCTGAGTCATTTTAATGTTTTTGTGACCTAACATTTTACTTACAGATTCTATAGGTACGCCATTGCTAAGGGTAACAGTAGTAGCAAAAGTGTGCCTGGCTATGTGGAAGGTAAGAATTTTACTTATCCCACATACATCTGCAATTTCTTTTAAGTAGGAATTCATTTTTTGATTGCTTAATACCGGAAGTAATCTGTCCTCATTCACACATTGCGGATGATCATTATACTTATCCACTATCTCTTTGGCGATAGGCAACAATGGAATTCTTGAAGCCGTTTCTGTCTTTTGCCTTTGAGTAAATATCCATTGGTCACCGTCCAACCCTTTGGCAATTTCCGAACGCTTTAGTTTTTTTACGTCAGCATAAGCTAATCCAGTAAAGCAACAGAATAAGAATATATCTCTAACCTGGCTGAGGCGGTCAGTGACGAAAGCCTTTGCCGCCATCGTCTGTAATTCGTCTTCAGACAGGAAGCCCCTTATTACATCCTTTTTGGTCATTTTAAATCCCAGGAACGGGTCTTTCTGCAACCAACCATTCCTGATGCAGATGTTCACAATTTTTCTGAAATTCCCTATGTATTTAATGGTTGTGTTGTGATTACAGCTCCTTACACTTTTTAGCCAAAATTCGTAATCACTTACAAATTCGAAATTCAATTTCTGAATGTCTAAATCGGAGACTTTATACTTCCAGCTCAGGAATGACTTAGTATGGTCCAATGAGGTCTTATACCGCTCCAAAGTGGCAGCAGAAAAATCTTTACCTATCAACTGTGCCACTTGGTCATTATGATGCTGGAATACTTCACACAACATTCGTGGACGGTCATTTATTCCTAACCATTTTTCTTTAAAGGTTTCAAGAGTTAGTTCCTTGTTACTTTGAATAATATCTTTTTGATATGTATAGACTTTACTTCGTAAAGTATCCAGGTAGGCGTTAATACTTCTTGCCTCTTCAGTATTGCCTTTCATTTTGCCTGCGGCAGATGACCATTTTGTCGCGTCAACGTAGCGTTGCGTACTTACCTCAAATCTGCTGCCATTGATGGTCACCCGCAAATAAATTGGGACTAAATTTTCTGTTGTCTTTTTTGCGCTCTTGCCGTAAAAAAGAATGCTGATTCTCGTTTCCATTTGCTTCTGTTTTAAGAGTTATACAATTTACTTAATAATTGCCTTTATTAAGTCCTCTTTAATCGCGTGAAAGCCTTATTTAACAAGGCTTTCAGAGTAATTCGGTTACCCAAGATTTTCTTTGGTTCGGGTAACCGAATTTATCCCGTGCGGTTTGAGCATAATTGAACTACTTTGAACAGGGCAAAAACAAAAAAGCCCGTAAAATCAACGTTTTACGGGCTTTTGAGCGACTTTGGTATTGATACTGGCGGAGAGAGAGGGATTCGAACCCCCGGACCTTTGACAGTCAACGGTTTTCAAGACCGCCGCATTCGACCGCTCTGCCATCTCTCCGGGCGCAAAATTAGATAAGCAGGCCGATTTTCAAAAAAAAATTTATAACAAGCGTATATTTCCCAAAAACATGTTAAAAGAACCGCTTACTGTAACTTTACAAAACCCGCATTAAATAAGGCACGTAAGTATGAGTATTAAAACCAAAAAAATGTACCGCACACTCAAAACATCCATGTTGCTGTTATTTTCAGCAATACAATTCAGCGCCTGCGCACAAAACGATAAATACGAACAGACAAAAACATTCAAACAGATGAACAACACACAACCAACAAGCACCAACCACAAGCAGGAAGTAGCCACTTTTGGGGCCGGATGCTTTTGGTGCACAGAAGCACAGTTTCAGCAATTAAAGGGAGTAGATAAAGTAGAATCAGGTTTCAGTGGTGGCACCACCTCAAATCCTACATATAAGCAAGTATGCACGGGTGAAACAGGTCATGCCGAAGTTTGTAATATTTATTACGATCCTTCTGTAATTTCTTTTGATGAATTGCTCGCTGCGTTTTGGACTTGTCATGACCCCACCCAGCTCAACAGACAAGGTAATGATGTAGGAACCCAATATCGCTCTGTCATATTTTACCACAACGATGAGCAAAGAAAAAAAGCAGAAGAGTATAAGAAAAAGCTGAATGATGAACATGCATGGGACAAACCGGTAGTTACAGAGATATCTCCATTCACAGTTTTTTATAAAGCAGAAGACTACCATCAAAACTACTTTAATGAAAATGGTGAGCAACCCTACTGCCAGTTTGTAGTAAGGCCCAAAGTAGATAAGTTTAAAAAGGTTTTTAAAGACAAACTAAAGAAATAAGCTAAATAATAAATCCCCTCAGCAATAGCGAGGGGATTTTAGTGCGGCAGAAGAGATTCGAACTCTCACGCCCGTTACAGGCGCTACCACCTCAAAGTAGTGCGTCTACCAGTTTCGCCACCGCCGCATCGAGGGATTGCAAAAGTAACAAGAAAACGGTAAACATAAAAAGCTCTTTTAGAGGTTGAGTGTTATCTTCTCAATACGATCCTGAAGGTAGTACCCTTGCCTACTTCAGATTGTTTTACAAATAAGGAGCCATGGTGGTATTTCTCAATAATTCGTTTCGATAATGAAAGCCCGAGCCCCCATCCTCTTTTCTTAGTTGTAAAACCAGGGTTGAAAACTTTTTTTATTAAATGCTTGGGAATGCCTTTCCCGTTATCTTTAATATCTATGTATATTGTATGTACCGTATTCACAACACTTATCTCTATTACTCCGCTTCCAGCCATAGCATCTAAAGCATTTTTTATCATGTTTTCAATTACCCAGTCAAATAGTGCAGCACTTAAACTCACACTAATAATATCTTCTTTCGCTAATAATTTTATGCTCACTTTATGCGGAGCACGTTTCTGCATATAATCCACCATATTCCTCAAGCGTTCAATAAGGTTTTCTTCTACTAATTGTGGAGAGCTGCCTACCTTACCAAATCGGTCTGCAACTAATTTCAACCTGTCAATATCCTTCTGCATTTCCGTTACAGCCATATCATTCACCGGGTGTTCTTTCAATAATTCTACCCATGCTTCCATAGAGCTCAGTGGTGTTCCCAACTGGTGTGCCGTTTCTTTTGACAACCCAACCCATACCTGGTTTTGTATAGAGCGGTGTGCTGAACTCAATGCTATTAATACAACAACAAGGAAAAGAATAATAATAGCTAATTGCACGTATGGGAAGTATCTCAATTGGGTTAATAGGTAGGATTCTCCGTAATACACATAGTTTTTGCCAGCTCCGAAATCAGAAACAATAGGAGCATGTTTCGACTTATATTCAGTTAGTTTATCATTAAATAGTTTTTTGGTATCCCTGGTTTTGGTCGTATCTACATTTCTATTACCAATTATATTACCTTTTTCATCGGTGAGTATAAATGGGATGGTTTTATCTTCAAATACAATATTGCTGATAAAAGAAAGATAAGGATCTCTGTTCGATGTATCCGTGCTCAGCATTTTAATGCCTGCTACCACCTGCTCAATTTTAAGCTTTTCCTCATTACCAAGTTTCGCTGCAAGGCGATTGGTATACAGCAGCGTTGCCCCCACTATAAACAGTGCTACTAATATCAGATAAGTTTTCCAATTAATGTATTGCCTCATAAGTTGGCTTTAAACGCTCTGTAAGTTAAAAATATTATGATTTTGATTGAATAACTATTATTTTTGCGGGCGGTAATTTCTCCTTCATGGATATAAAAAACGAATATAACGAGCACATAGTAGATAATGAAGCGGACATTGAGTTGGATAAACCATCAAAATCACGCTTTTTGTTCCTGCTTTTCTTCTTTGGATATTTCATTTTCGCCTGGGCTGGTTGCTACAATTTGTATCAGCACCACTACGAGAAAAATGATAAAATAACTGTTCCGGATAATACCCTGTACGATCCAAAATATAAATAATCCCGCAGTACAAGAATGATTGTCTGCCCCCACGATACTGCTGTTGTTATATTAAGCTATAATGGCAGAAAGTGGCACGAGTTGTTTTTACCTAAAATTGTTGAACAAGCCAAAGATGGTTATGATGTAATTGTAGTCGACAATGCATCTACAGACGATACGTATCAGTATCTTATCGATAATTTTCCAACAATACAAACAATTCAGATAGCAGTAAACCATGGTTTTGCAAATGGCTATCATAATGCACTAAAACAAATACAGGCAAAGTATTACATACTGCTTAGTTCCGATTTCGAAGTTACAGACGGATGGTTCCCTCCCCTTGTAAAAGCAATGAATGCTGACACCTCACTCGGTGCTTGTCAGCCTAAAATACGTTATTGGCGT
>Ga0206886_1075_pt1 | contig 21553 bp, 21 predicted proteins | sample Alteio_BWOrgHeat_92_FD_152952 | JGI IMG/M metagenome (GOLD analysis project Ga0206886, IMG submission 152952) | Enriched cells from forest soil in Barre Woods Harvard Forest LTER site, Petersham, Massachusetts, United States - Alteio_BWOrgHeat_Nextera2 ... | reverse complement strand
GTAAAAACAAGGGATATTTTTTTAATTATCTTTGATTTTAAGGAGGCGATACTATGTTTGAAGACGATTACCAAGAAGAGGGATCGAGATCGATGGATGAGTTGCTGCAGAGGTATGAAGATGTAAAACAAGGGCATGCGGTAAGCATGATGGACGAGGAAGATTTTGAGCGGATAGTAGAATACTATTTTCAAAACAATAATGAAGAACAGGCGTTGCTTGCCTGTGAAATAGCCCGTACGTACTACCCGTTTTCCGCATCTATATTATTAATGAAGGCCGAAATACTGACCCAGGCCCAGAAATACGGACAAGCACTAAAAGCACTGGACGATATGGAGCAGTATGACCAGCATAACCTAGACGCTGTATTGCTACGCTCGGATATATTGCTGGGACAATTCAAATACGACCAGGCAGCATTATTATTAGAACAAAAGAGTAAAGAATTTGAAAGCAAGGAGCTGATAGAAATATTATTAGAGCTGAGTGATGTATATGACGAGTGTGAAGAGTTTGACGCCGTATTTGATACACTAAAACGTGTAATAGCTATTGACAGGCGCAATGAAGAGGCACTGCAGAAAATTTGTTTCTGGGGCGAATTTACAGGACGGCTGGAAGAGAGTGTGCACATACACGAACAACTGACAGAAGAAGATCCGTATAATGCATTGGCATGGTTTAACCTGGGAGCAGCTTACCAGGGGCTGAAGTTGTTTGAAAAATCTATCGATGCCTATGAATATTGTGTAGCCGTAGATGAGAAGTTTGAATTTGCTTACCGCAATATGGCTGATGCTTATATGCGGTTGAAGTGGTACCAAAAAGCGCTGGATGCTCTTGAAAAACATTTGGAAATAGGCAAACCTGAAGATGTGATATATGAAGCGATGGGATTTTGCTATGAAAAGCAAAAAGATTTTCCAAAAGCAAGACATTATTACAGGCAGGCGTCGCAACTGAGCCCGCAGGATCATGGTATTTTTTATAAGATAGGCGAAACATACAGCCGCGAAATGCAGTGGGAAAAGGCAGTGAAGGCTTATTCTGTTGCGCTACACCTTGATAAAAACAATGCTTCTTATTGCATGGCTATTGGCAACTGCCTGATGGAAATGGGTGTGAACAGCGAAGCCTTAGTATGCTATTTGAACGCGGTGCGGCTGAAGCCGGGAAATAAAAGCACCTGGATAGCACTAGTACGCGGATTGTATATCACAGGCTATTTTGAAGAAGGCCTGACACAGATAGAAGTTGCGAAGGAACATTGCGGTGATAAAGCAGATTTCAGGTATTTTCAATCGGCACTGCTTTTTGAATCGGGAAAGACAAAGGAAGCGATGCTGCAACTGGAAAAAGCGCTGAGCATGTCTACTGCAAAGCTGAAAATATTTTTCTATCATTAAGAACACACTCCGTAACTTCTATTTACAAAATTACGGAATTATTAATAAACCAATATTATACTGCTATTCCGATGCCACAAAGGCAGTATGCTTAGCGTCTTCAACGCAATTTTACGTCTTATTATATGCAACAAATAACTGAACTTTACGTTAAGATACATATCTATGAAACACTTCTCTATTTATACTATAGCTCTTGCACTCTTAATGGGTCTGCTTGTTTCATGTTCTAAAAGCAGTAACAACCCCACAAAAACAAATATCAATCTCAGCGATACCACTTTATCAGTTACACAGGCTTATACCACAGGCAAGTGGAAAATTATATATGCAACCGGTGGTTTTATAAATCAACAAATAACTTTTCCTAATTCTTATCTTACAATAAGTAAAGATTCTCTCTTAAACACCAACAACGATACCATTGCATACCACCTTCCTATCACATGGGTAAGAGGCAGTTTCTATGCAGACTCAGCTTTTGTAATAACAAATAGTAATTATGGTATAGATTATATAGCACTTTCAATTACCAACGATACGCTTATGCTCAGTGATAATCACACCGAAGCTTTATCGTACAGGCTTATAAAAGCTAACTAATAATAATTGTCATTGCGAGGAACGAAGCAACCTCGCGAAATATAAATCTCAGTTTATCCTTTTAAAATAGTTGGCCAAAAATTACCTCTCTGTGCAACTTGTGATACAATTACAAATACATCTCCAAAAGAGTTTAATGCAGTCAATAAATATAAACAAACCATATTTAATACTACAATCCCCCCATCCTATAAATCTTAGTCCAGACACCCCACCTTCGGCATTCTTTTTGATATATAGTTTATATGAACCTTGAAAATGAAAATATGACGGTATACAATAGAATTCAAAAATATCCTATGTCTTATTTACATCCCCTCCCGAAGTTCGGGACCCCTCCTTCCGCTTTTATAAATATTTCCTTCCCCACAGGCACTAAAACCCATACAACCCTTTATTGTAGCATCTTATTATAGTTTTCCTATACGGAAGTAGTAGGAAATAAGCGGAAGTATGCGGAAGCAAAACGGAACCTAAATGAAAACGCCGCATCAAATTTCTTAATTCTTAATTCCAAATTCCTGACAAACCAAGCTTATTTTTGCACAGCTTTTAAATAACATATTTTTACTTTTTACTTTTGAATTTTAAACATGCCCGACTTATACATACATAATTCTTATACCCGCAAGAAAGAAAAATTCGAGCCACTCACACCAGGTCATGTCGGATTATATGTCTGCGGTCCTACTGTGTCAGGCGAGAGCCACCTCGGCCATGCACGCCCTTATATCACTTTCGACCTCGTTACACGTTATCTAAAACATATTGGTTATAAAGTGCGTTATGTACGCAATATTACTGACGCAGGTCACTTTGAAGAAGAAGGCCGTGAGGCAGTAGACAAAGTGGATGTAAAAGCAAAGCTCGAAAAACTGGAACCTATGGAACTGGTGCAGAAATACACCAACCTGTTTCATAAAGGCATGTATTTGTTCAATTGCGAAGACCCCACTATAGAACCAACTGCTACCGGCCATATCATCGAACAAATAAACATGATCGAAGATATTATTGCAAAAGGATATGCTTACGAAGTGAATGGCTCTGTGTATTTCGATGTAAAAAAATATGCGCAACACTATCCTTATGGAAAATTGAGCGGACGTGTTTTGGAAGATCTATTAGAAACTACCCGCGACCTCGACGGGCAGGATGAGAAAAGAAATAAAGTAGATTTTGCTTTATGGAAAAAAGCACCACCCGAACATATCATGCGTTGGAAAAGCCCATGGGGAGAAGGTTTCCCGGGTTGGCATATCGAATGCTCTGCTATGAGCAGCAAATATCTCGGTGAAACTTTTGATATACACGGGGGCGGAATGGATCTGCTCTTTCCGCATCACGAAAGTGAAATAGCACAATCTACTATTGCACATGGCCATCCGCCTGTTCGTTACTGGATGCATAATAATATGATCACTATCAACGGCAAGAAAATGGGTAAGAGCTATAACAATGTTATCAAGCTTAGCGAGCTCTTTAGCGGTAATCACCCAATGCTGGAGCAGGCTTATCATCCCATGGTCATACGTTTTTATATTTTGCAAACGCATTATCGCAGTACACTCGATTTTAGTAACGAAGCATTGCAGGCATCAGAAAAAGCATTACGTCGTTTATGGGAAGCATACGAAGTATTGCAAAAATTAAATGTCGGCACTAACAGTACTCCTTCAGATGCTGCATTAGATGGGCAGGTACGTAAATGGTGCGCAGAATGCGAAGAGTTTATGTGTGACGACCTGAATACGGCAAAAGTGATTGCAAACCTCTTCGAGTTGGCGCCGGTTATAAATGGCATCAAGGGCGGCCAAATAAAAGCAGATGCAATAAGTGCATCCACATATCAGTTATTAAAAGACACTTTTAAAACCTGGCTCGAAGATGTGCTGGGCATGAAACCGCTTGCAGTACAGCAATCCAATAAACTGGACCAGGCATTGCAGGTGTTAATAGATATCAGGAAAGAGGCACGTGCCCGTAAAGACTTTGCAACCAGTGACCAGGTAAGAAACAAACTCGCTGAGGCAGGTATATTATTAAAAGATGAAAAAGACGGTAGCGTTTCTTACACTATAGAATAAAACAATAATTGCCCCGACCTTCAGGTCGGGGATTAATAAAAAGAGAAGATTGGCTTTAGCCAAAATAAATAAAGGTCGCATCTCATGGTCTTACGACTTATGCCTTACGACTAAACAAACAAATGAAAAAACTTCCATTACTACTACGTTATCTCAGGGGGCACAGCTCCCAGGTGACATTGTATTTTATTACCAACCTGCTTGCCATAGTTTTTTCTCTTTTTACATTCACTATGCTGGCTCCTGCGGTAACGGTATTATTTGGTGCGGCCGATAAACCAAATCTTACTGCGGCTTCGGGCCTGATGGACAAATTAAAATACTTCCTCAACAGCACTATACTCAACCACGATAAGATGACATCGTTGTTATACATCATTATCATTGTTATCACTGCCACTATTCTAAAAAATTTATTTCTCTATATCTCCGTCTATATTCTCAATCCTCTGCGCAACATGATTTTGCGCAAATTGAGAAACGATCTGTTTACGAAAGTATTATCACTACCCATTGGTTTCTTCACCGAAGAGCGTAAAGGTGACCTTGTCTCTAAAATGACAAATGATATCAATGAGGTAGAGCTTTCTATCATGAGCATACTGGAAGTGTTCATACGCGAACCGCTTACAATTTTGCTCACCATCACGGCAATGATCATCATTAGCCCGCAGCTTACTTTATTTCTCATTGCCATTTTACCATTTGCAGGCCTAATTATTGGCAGACTGGGTAAGTCTATGAAACGCCCGTCAAACCTGGCGCAGGAACAGCTCGCCCATATGATGGGTGTAATGGACGAAACACTGGCTGGCATGCGTGTGGTAAAGGCTTTTAATGCCGAGCGCAATCAGCATTTAAAATTTACGGGTATTAACAATAAACTCTTTCGTTTTAAAAATAAAATAGCCGCTCGTCGTGAACTCGCATCACCATTATCTGAAACACTGGGTATTATCATTGTCTGTGTAATATTATGGTATGGTGGTAAACTTATTTTCTCCAATCATACATCATTAACAGGCCCTACGTTTGTTGCCTATATTGGTTTGTTCTCGCAGCTCATCACACCGTTTAAAAACCTGTCCAACGCTTTTTACAATGTGCAGAAAGGTACTGCTGCTTTGGAGCGTATTGAAGGTTTGCTGAAGACTGAAAACACAGTGGTTGAAATACCTAATGCTACACCAATAAAAGAATTCAAAAATAGTATCCAATTAAAGAATGTACACTTTTCTTACGGCGAAAGAAAAATACTGGATGGCATTGATCTTGAAATAAAGAAAGGCAAAACCATTGCATTAGTAGGTTCATCAGGCTCAGGAAAATCTACATTGGTCGATCTTATTCCCCGCTTTCATGATGTGGCAAGTGGTCAAATATTGATTGACGGTGTAAATGTAAGAGAACTAAAACTCGACGATCTTCGCAGGCTTATGGGTGTGGTTAGCCAGGATCCTATTTTGTTTAACGACACTATTTACAATAATATAACACTTGGTACTGGTGGCGCTACGCAACAGCGTGTTGAAGAAGCCGCACGCATTGCTCACGCACATGATTTTATCATGCAAAAGGAAAGTGGTTATGAAACAGAAGTAGGCGACCGGGGCACACGTCTTAGTGGTGGTGAGCGCCAGCGTATTACCATTGCCCGTGCAGTGCTCAAAAATCCGCCAATATTAATTTTAGATGAAGCCACTTCTTCTTTAGATACCGAAAGTGAGCGCCTGGTGCAGGATGCAATTAATGGCCTTATGCAAAACCGTACCTGTATTGTCATTGCTCACAGGCTTTCTACTGTAAAACATGCCGATGAGATCATTGTATTAAGTCACGGAAAAATCGTAGAGCGCGGCACTCATGCTTCTCTCCTTTCGCATGATGGTATGTATAAAAAACTCGTAGAATTACAGCAGGTAAAATAGATACGGTATATTTGTAGCGCAATGAAGGATCCCAAAAAAATATTAGTTACAGGCGGCGCAGGCTATATCGGCGGTCATACGATTGCAGACCTCATGGCCAATGGCTTCGACATCATTTCGGTTGACGACTTATCACGTGGCAGCATGCGCATGTTGCATGGAATAGAAAAGATTACAGGCCGTAAGGTGAAGAATTATAAAGTAGATCTCTGCAACCTCGAGGATACAGAAGCGATCTTCACTGAAAATCCTGGTATAGCGGGCATCATACATTTCGCTGCTTACAAATCTGTTCCCGAATCTGTTAGAGAACCGTTGAAATATTTCAGAAATAATATCAATTCTCTGGTGAATGTATTGCAATGTGCCAGGGAGAATAATATCAATCATTTTGTTTTTTCTTCTTCTTGCTCAGTTTATGGTAATGCTGAAAAACTCCCTGTGAGTGAGGATGCACCGCAGCGGGAAGCAGAATCTCCATATGCACGCACCAAGCAAATGGGAGAAAATATCTGTAAAGATTTTTCTGTACCCACCAGAAAATTTAATGTTACCCTGCTCAGGTACTTCAACCCCGTGGGTGCGCACCCCTCAGCCATGATTGGTGAATTGCAGCTAATACCCGAAAACCTTGTACCGGTTATAACCCAAACAGCTATCGGCAAACGTAAGGATATGCAGATATTCGGCAATGATTATCCTACGCGTGACGGTACTTGTGTTCGTGATTATATACATGTTATGGACATTGCCAACGCGCATACCAAAGCATTACAATACATGATAAGCGAAAAAAATACAGAACGCTGTGAAGTATTTAATTTGGGTTCGGGTAATGGCGTTACGGTATTAGAACTCATAAATGCATTCGAAAAAGTATCAGGCCAAAAACTGAATTACAAAGTAGGTGCACGTCGCCCGGGCGATGTAGTGGAAGTATATGCCAACAATGATAAAGCGCGTAAGATATTGGGCTGGGAAGCTAAATATAGTTTAGATGAAATGATGGACACTGCGTGGCGCTGGGAGTTGGAAATGAAAAAAGAAATGGAAGCCGCTAAACTTAATTAACTATTCAACCTATCAACTATCCCAGGTCTATCTCCGTATTATCACCAATATTCAGGCTTTGGCTCAATCCGCGCACATATGCATCGCTGCCTATGATCGAGTTATTCAATACCACTTCTTCCAGCTCAGCATAGGCGCCGATAATAGAATCCTTGATGATGGATGAATGAATAGTAGTATGCTCACCAATAGTAACGTTGGGGCCTATTATGGAGTGTTGGATATTACAACCATCGGCAATACTTACTGGTGGTATGATTACAGTTCCTTCATAGGAAGGTATTTTTTGCTTACTGTCTTCTGCCATTTGCTTTAATAGAATAGCATTGGTAGACAATAAACTTTCTTTCTTTCCGCAATCAAACCAATTATTTACCCTGAACGCCTTGAACTTAATTCCATTCTCTATCATTTGTTCCAGCGCACTTGTCAGGTGGTATTCACCATCCTCATCAGTGCGATCATGCAGATGCTTGCTCAACGCGCTATAGAGCGCCTGTGTTTCTTTTATATAGTACACACCCACCATCGCCATATTGCTCTTGGGAATCAATGGCTTTTCTACTACACGCATCACCACATCTTTATCATCCAGTTCGGCTACGCCAAAGCTCCTCGGATCATCTACTTTGCGTACACCGATTTCTGATGTATTGCTATTCAATATACTCTTCACATTATAATCGCATACCGTATCTCCCAGCACTATGATCACTTCTTCATCTCCTACAGCGTCTTTTGTCAGCCATATAGCGTGGCCGGTCCCGCGGCGATCATTTTGTGTAATAAGTGTATAAGAAAGTTTGGGGTATGTTTTGGCTATATAGCGTTGTATCTTTTCACCGAGATAACCTATCACGAATACGAACTCTGTTACACCCGCATCGAGTAATTGGTCAACGATGACACTCAAAATAGTCTTCCCGGCCAAAGGTATCAACGCCTTTGGCTGAGTGTAAGTAAGTGGGCGCAGCTTAGTTCCCGCACCGGCAACAGGTATAATAGCCTTCACAAAATTGAGTTTTGCAGCTCGAAAATAGTATAATCTTGGTTAATGGGGTAATTTGGCAGGTATCTTATACGTTAAGAATTAGTCCCTTATAGTAAGTTTTATAGGGTAGAGCATTACAGTCTTGTCCATCGGGGATATACTGCAATAAATATCTGTTATAGATATTATATCCCCAGAAAGAGTATTATTAAAGATAGTTTCTATCGTATCATCAAATTTATCACCCGCCACTTTTCTCGTAAGCATTACTTTATTATTTCTGATTACCTGGATGGTGAATTTTGTGATCAGGTATTTGAACGGGATATTTGTAGTAGTATGTGTTACACGAGGTAAGATGCCTGTTTGAGAAAGCAATATTTTCTTAGAGATATCGCCTTTATTTTTTCCTGCAACAAAGGCTTCCAATTCAGGTAAAGAAGCCTCCTGGCTATAACTGCATATTGTAAAACAGCAGGCAATTAACATTGTGATGATACCTTTCATAAAATCTTTCTACAGTTTCAATTATTAAATTGTCGAATTAACCTCTGCTTCTTCTCCGTACATCTGTCCCTGGTATTTCAATGATGGTGACACAATTAATTTTCCTAACCCCAACTCATTCCATTTCTTATCTACACTTACTATAGTGGCATCATCCGCAACAATAATATTTGGCCACGGCCTGTCAAACCCATCCAGTTCTTTTGTTTTGCGTGTGCCGTCAAAACCAATTACGGCTTTGTTCTTGTCATACATATGGTCGCGCTTCGGGTCCAGGTTATTGCAAAACCGCCATAGTGTGTCAGCAATATTATTTACATCAACTGTATATTCTACATACAATACCATTTTTATATAGTTCAGTTCAGGTAATTCGCATATGCGTTCATGCAATTCCTTAATATGATTTGGACGATCTTTTTTCACACTGATAAATAGTACAGGTATATCCCATTCTCTTACAAGCTTATCATTCACTCCTTTTATCTCACCAAATTGAGTTAATGAAACACCTCTTCTCCCCCTTGGAGAGCGTCCCGAAAATTCGGGAGAGGTGAGGTCGGCCTTCTCCTCTTCAAATTTTTTCGTTCCGTCTATACACATCTTGCCTCCGAATCCCAATCTGGAGCAGCTATGATCCAGCACATCCATAGGGCCTTGGCTAAAGTATATATCAGTCGCCGGATCCATGTTATCAAACACATACTTTGCCAAAGCTTTATAATTATCAAGCTTCACATCACCATCTGTCAACACCAGTATTTTGTTAAACATCATTTGCCCGGCTCCCCACATTGCATTCATCACTTTTTGTCCTTGTCCGGGGTAATCTTTTTCTATACTCGCTATCACCAAATTATGAAACACGCCCTCCACAGGCATATTCATATCTTTTATCTCAGGTACCATTGCCATTTTTATCGGTGTAAGGAAAATACGCTCGGTGGCTTTACCCAGCCATGCATCTTCCTGTGGAGGAATACCAACAATAGTTGCAGGATATACTGCATCTTTTCTATGCGTTATCGCTGTAACATGAAATTTAGGATACCAATCTGGTAAAGAATAGTAGCCTGTATGATCACCGAATGGACCTTCCCAGATAAGTTGATCGTCAGGGTCCACATAACCTTCAATAATAAAATCTGCATCTGCAGGCACTTCTATCTCAGGTTGTGTGAGACATTTTACAAGCTCTACTCTTTTTTTACGAAGAAAGCCCGCCAACATATATTCATCTACATTTTCAGGTAGTGGTGCGGTAGCTGCATAAGTAAATATCGGGTCACCACCCAAAGCCACTGCAACAGGCATGCGTTTATTTAGCTTCTTGTATTCATTAAAATGCTTAGCACTTACTTTATGTTTATGCCAGTGCATAGCAGTTAGCTTAGGGCCAAATACCTGCATACGATACATACCGATATTCCTTTGCCCTGTGTTAGGATCTTTGGTATGCACACTTGGTAACGTTAAAAATCTGCCGCCATCTTTAGGCCAGCACTTTAATACGGGTAATTTGTTCAGATCAGGTTGTTCCATTACTACCTGTTGACAAGTTCCGCGCCCATTCACTACTTTCGGCATCCATGATGCAAATTTGCTTAGCTCAGGTAGCATCGCCAATTTCTCAAGTATGCCATGTTTGGGTGCAGATAATGTTTTAAAAGCAGCCTCAATATCCCTGCTCACATCATCCATCTTATCTACGCCGAGTGCCATGCACATACGCTTTTCACTTCCCATGCTATTTATCAGCAACGGGAAATTGGTGCCTGTATTCTCAAACAGAAGTGCTTTATTTTTATCAGGTGTTTTACTTACACGGTCAGCTATCTCGGCTATTTCTAATATAGGGTCTACAAAGGTTTTTATCCTTACCAACTCACCTGCCTTTTCAAGTGTATCTATCCAATCTCTAAGTGAACGATGCATAAGCAAAGGTAAGAATTCTGCTCCCTGTGCGTTACATGCTGTTATCCGTTTTTTGTATATTACATGTACAATAAATACAACTATATGAAAAACCTCATAAAAATATTTGTGTTGGCGATATACCTTATTAGTTTCAATAGGGCAGGTGCGCAAACAGAAGTCACCTTTTATACAACTAAAGGCAGCTTTAAAGTTGCACTCACCGATACACTTACGCCTGTAACCGTAGATAGCTTTAAAGCCCGTGTTTCACAAAAGTTTTATGATGGATTAATTTTTCATCGTGTTATAGACGGTTTTGTAGTGCAAGGGGGCGATCCGCTCGGCACAGGTTTTGGCGGACCAGGCTACACGCTTCCTGATGAATTTAGCTCACCTCTTAAAAATATACAAGGCACAATAGCAATGGCCAATACCGGGATGCCACATTCTGGAGGTAGTCAGTTTTATTTTAACCTTGTTAATAACAGTTCACTTGATGGTAAGTATACGGTCTTTGGACAAGTGACTACCAACTTTACGGTTGTGCAAACAATAGGTCACGTGCCTGTTGACGCCAACAATAAACCATTAACTAATGTTTACATGGACAGTATCAGAATAACAAAACGTCTTGCGGTACCTAATCTTGAAAATAATATAGCAATCCATATTTCACCCAATCCATGCAATGGAATATGTAGTATTGATCTGCCTGCAGTTGCTACGAAAGTGGACATAGTAAATATAGAAGGAAAGGCAGTATACCATACTGAAGCTATGGGGATTATAAAAATAGATTTGCAAGACCAACCTAAGGGCCTCTACATAGTACACATTATCAATGAGAAGGGTGCCTTCGAAACGAAATTAGTTGTGCAATAAAAAGGGCGATAACTATCATTGAAAAAAGAACATCGTTTCTTTATTAATTTTGCTTCAAATAACTCCGTATGAAAAAGATATCTTTATTCCTTGTCTTTCTGTTTATATACACCGTTTCTTTTGCTCAAACGAAATATTATAAAGGTGAGTGGAGCAAAACAGGCACAAGCTATGTTTTCAAAGCTTTTGTAAAGCTCGAATTTAAGGGCAGTAAAATAGAAGGTGAAATACTCTGGACTATAGCCTTGGCCAACCAATTGGACAGTAGCATGGCTGCGTATTATAAAAATAAAATGAATCGTCTGGGTGTAGAAGTAATAAGCGGTGATTATAATGCTGTAACAAGAGACGTAAGTTTTGCTGGGGTTAGTAAAATAGATCCCGACAATATCATAGGGCTTGATATATATGCACTTAAATTATCCTCAGATGGCATTAAACTTTTTGGTAAAACAGAATCTGGTGGTACTGGGAAAGGCGTATTCTATGCTGTAGCTGCACCGGGTTCACAAGAAGAATATAAAACAATGAGAGAGAAAGTAAGACAATAGCTGGGATGTTGCGAATTCAAAAATGTTTATTGACGTGCATATTACTAATTTTGTCTTTGACAGCCTGTAATGAAAGAACAAAAGTATCTGCAAATAAAAGTCCCATTGCACAGGCTAGGACTGATAACGAATGGAATAAACATAAAATAGATTCTTGCTCCCGTTTATTAAAAACCGGAGACCTCGTGTTGAGAACAGGTGTAGAGGTAACCAGCTATATGCTGCGGCAAATGAACCTGTATAATAAAACATATTCACATAGCGGGCTGGTAATAGTGGAGAATGGCGTACCTTTTGTCTATCATAGTATAGGCGGAGAAGAAAACCCCAATGCGGTATTGCGAAAAGATCCTGTAAAAGTATTCTTTAATCCTGCTAATAATTTTGGCTTTGCTATTGCACGCTATGATATGGATGACAGCACTATAAATAAATTGGTTGAAACTGTGAAGCAATTCTATAAAGAAAAAAGAAAGTTTGACCTTGACTTTGACCTAAAGACAGATGATAAGCTATACTGCACAGAGTTTGTATATAAAGCTGTATTGCAAGCTACAGGCGATACGGCTTATATTAAAACAGTTACAGCATTCGGCCATACTTACGTAGGTGTTGACAATTTATTTATGAATAAGCATACCAGGATGATTTGTGAGGTAAAATTTAAGTAATACCTTTGCAACCTGCTACATAGTGCAACTATAATAGAATCGGGTTAATCAAAAAACATAGTATGAAAAAATTATTCTTCCCTGCTTTTGGATTGCTGGCATTAGCAATAGTATTTACCGGCTGTAATACTAATTCGCCGAAAGATGCAGCCCAGAAATGGCTCACAAGCTTCTATCATTTAGATTATGAAACAGCAAAGAAATATTCAACTGAGGAAACGAAAAATTTGTTGACAACAATAGAACAATTAAGGACACTGAACAGTGATTCTGAGAAACAACAAATGAAACAATTGAAAGTAGAAATAAAAGATGTGAAAGAAAAGGGCGATACTGCTATGGTTAGTTATACATTATCTGATAGTCCTAAAGAACAAAAGGTGAAACTGATAAAAATTCAGGGCAAATGGTTAGTAGCAAAAAGCAAACAAGATGATATGGGCGATGACAGCGATAATGACCAGCAACCACCTGCCTCGCCGGATTCTACTACAGCCCCAATGGCTGTAGATTCGACTGCGGCACCTAAGTAAAAGCAGGAACTGAAATAAAATTTTATAAAGGCTACTTCAATGGTAGCCTTTATTTTATCTTTAAGTTATGGCGTTGAATTATATATGGGCAGCATTTCTCATTATTGGGTTTATAGTAGCTGTATGCAAGGCTATATTCCTTGGAGAAACAGGTTTGCTGTCTGACATGATGAATGGCCTTTTTGACAGTGCCAAAACAGGTTTTGAAATTTCTATTGGCCTTACTGGGGTAATGAGTTTGTGGCTGGGCGTAATGAAAATAGGAGAAAAAGCTGGTGTTATCAAAGCTTTTTCAAAAGCGGTAGCTCCGCTGTTCCGTGTATTATTTCCCGGTATACCTAAGGAACATCCCGCTAATGGCAGCATGGTAATGAACTTGAGCGCTACTATGCTGGGCTTAGATAACGCAGCCACACCTCTCGGCCTGAAAGCTATGAGTGAACTACAAGAGCTAAACACAGAAAAAGATACAGCCAGCAATGCTCAAATTATGTTCCTGGTGCTGAATACAGCAGGTATCATGCTGATACCTACTACCATAATAGCTCTGAGGCAAACAATAGCTGTGCAACAACATCTGGTTGGGTTTAATGCGGCAGATATTTTTCTGCCAACACTTATCGCCACCTTTATTGCATTTATTTCAGGCATTATTATTGTATCCATATTCCAGCGGATCAATATTTTTAAATTACCGGTACTCATTTTCATTGCTGGTTTTTGTGGGCTGATAGCATTGCTACATTACAATTTATCAGGCATGCCGGCAGATGAAATGAATAAGGCTATGGGCGCCATTGGTAGCGGTGTTATACTCACCATCATTATTCTTTTTTTATGTGCGGGTCTGATCAAAAAACAAAATGTATATAATCATTTTATTGAAGGTGCAAAAGAAGGGTTCACAGTTGCCATTCGTATCATACCTTTCCTGGTGGCTATGCTGGTTGCTATCAGTGTGTTTCGCACATCTGGCTGCATGGATTATATTGTAAATGGCATAGGACATATTACTGCTTTCTTTGGATTAGATACCCGTTTTGTACCCGACCTGCCTATAGCATTGATGAAACCGCTCAGTGGTAGCGGATCACGTGGATTAATGGTAGACGTGATGAAAAATTATGGTGTGGCCTCTTTCCAGGGAAAGCTGGCAGCTGTAATACAAGGATCAACAGAAACCACCTTTTATGTATTAGCTGTATATTTTGGCAGTGTGCAGATAAAGAATACACGTTATGCATTGGCCGCAGGGCTGGCGGCAGATATAATAGGACTTATTGCAGCAATTGTGGTGGGGTATATGTTCTTTGGATGATCTTGAGAAACTCATGTCGTTTTCCTGGTAAGCCATTGCTGTACTTCAGGTGCAACATAGTCGTCCATTTTTTGCAATAATTCTTCAATAGAAGAACTAACTAATAACATCCGGTTCACCTCTTCGTTTAGAAATCCCTCACGAACCATACTGTCTGTAAGCGCCTGTAAAGAATCGTAATATCCATTTATGTTCAGCAAGCCGATAGGTTTTTGATGTAGACCCATCTGCCCCCATGTAAGCATTTCGAAAAGCTCGTCCATGGTGCCCCACCCCCCCGGCATAGTAATAACAGCATCGCTAAGTTCATGCATTTTAAGCTTGCGCTCATGCATGGTATTCACCTTTATTGTTTCAGTAAGTCCATGGTGCATGATCTCTTTGGTCTGCAAGAAAACAGGTATCACACCTATTACTTTTCCGCCATTTTCCAAAGCCCCTTCTGCAAGCGCGCCCATTAAGCCTATGCGCCCACCACCATAAATAATACGAATGTTTTTTTCTGCCAGCACTGTGCCTAATTCATAAGCAGCCTCCCGATATGTTTCATCATATCCTTCGCCCGAACCGCAGAAAACTACAACGCTCTTCATATATGTAATTCTATTTCCGTCAAATGTAATGGATGACAGCCTTTAAAAAAATTGTTTTTATTTGAAACGGGAGGAAAGGTATGTATAGTTATTTATGAAGCGCTTTGGTAATTTGCTCCACACCGATCATGATAACGGCTGAAATAACTGAATGTTTTGCATTATCAGTTGCCTGTGGCAATAAAGAATCAGGTTGGATGAGGGGGTTTGTAACGGCTATTGTGCCATTTCTGTATTGCTTAAATCCTGCAGACATTTCATCCCAATTGAATACCATCATGCAAACCATGTACAAAAGAACAGACCATAGTATGGACTTGCCAATGAAATATGTGATTCGCAAGGAATGTTTTTTCATAGTTTGATCTTTTCAATTATAAAATTCCGATATTTTATTGTTAATCAGCCTCCCTCAAACAGGGGGATTTTTAATCTTTTACAAAGGTAGCTGTTTTATTGCCAATTCTTACCCAATAGGTGCCTGCAGGCAGGGCACGTATATCCAGGTCCACTTTGGTGTTATTTCCAGAATTGGTTTTGCTCATACACTTCCCCATACTATTGTAAAGATATATAGTTGAGGTTGTGTTGTTTTCTTGTATTATAATAGTGATTTTGTCTTTAGCAGGGTTGGGATATACTTGTAAAGCAACCGTTTTATTATTGAAGACAGGAACGCTTGAAGGGCCACCGTTCATTAAACCCATCTTCATACCATTGCCAAAGCTGGTTACCCACATTTCATTAGTATTATAAGGGTTGAAATACACTCTTTCCGGTTGACGGAAAGGATAAGAACTAACAGAATCAAATACGGGTGAAGATGTGTTCATGTTATTGCTTACCCAAAGTCCTTGTGTTTCTGTAGTAAGGAATGCCTGACTTTTAGTTTGCGGATTGAAGGTAATAGAAGTAACACGATCGAATTGAGTGCCGGTAAGCTTTGTCCAGCTTGCACCGCGGTTGGTAGTTTTATATAACCCTCCTTGCCCGCTCGAAGTACTACCCCAATGCGTGAACACACAAGCATACCAGGTGTTTTGCAAGGTGTCTGACGGGTCCACAACAATATCTTTTGTCCAGTATTGCATATTTATATCGCTTGCATCTGTCCAGCTTGAAGTGCCAGGATCAAACAAAAATGCTCCTGAGCTTGCTGTAAATTGACCGCTGGTATTTATTCTTCCGGAGTAGGTGCACAATACTTTACTATCGTTCAACACCACTATACTTGCAGGGTGTCCTTCGGTGCGTGGCGGAGCAGGCAATTGTGTCCATGTACTACCTGCATGGGCACTAAGATTACTGGTCATCCATATGCCGCCAGCTAAGCCTGTACCTGCATGATTGATAACACTTGCGTACATTTTATTGGAATCATTGGGGTCAATAGCCAACCAAAAAATGGGATGATTGAACGAATGCAGAGTTGACCAATTAGCACCGTTATCAATCGAGTAATTTATTTTTCCGCTTGCATCTGAAGCGTCCAGTTGTGCATCTTTTAAACGTGTGCTTTGGTACATATCATGAATGCCTGAGGTGCTTGCAAAAATTGTTCCACCGGGTGTCAAAGCAATACGATAAGTAGAGTTTACACTCAATCCATTATACGTAAAGCCCCAGCTTTTACCACTATCTGCGCTACGAATGGCGCCTATATCGCTATACCCTGTCATCATTTGATCAGCGCTTTGCCAGGTAACTTGCCAGCAGGAGGTATTTTCCATGCCAATAGAATGATATACCTGTTGTTTGGGTGTAGCAGTATTCGCAGCATGCTGGTCCGCAATATTTACATAGGCCTGTTTCCAGTTAACGCCACCATCTGATGTTACATGTACAAATCCAAAATCACCAAACATTACTTTGTTAGAATTATAGGGTGCCACTTCTATTCCGAAGCAAGTTTGTCCCCAGCTCCAATTCTTATCACCATTGTAACCGCTCCAGCCTGTAGTTATATTTTGATTATTAGTTGTCTTAAAAACTTTATTCCATGTACTGCCACCGTCTGTAGATTTATATACAAGATTAGCACTCAGTGCAAGATCTTCACCTGCCAGGTAAATCGTATTAATATCGTTCCATGCCATACCTGTGTACATCACCCAATCATTTGAAAAAGTGAGCCCTGTGGATTTTGACGTCCAAGTTCCATTTGCATTATCCATGGTGTAAACTCCGGCAGCAATCCCTGAATTATCATAGGGCATGATGCCTGCATATACATCTACCCTAAGTGCAGTGATGCATATAAAACGTATAGTACTGCCCGTTTTTGCACCTGAGAAACTTAGTATCACCTGCCCTGGAGTAATACCTGAAGTGTTCATTCTGGAAAAAGAAGTACCGCCATTTGTAGAATAATATAGCCCCTGGCTGGTGCCTACATAAATATTAAGACTATCATAAAATACACCGCAAAGATTAATACCTACTGTAGAACTGGTATCGTTTACTATTGTTTGAAAACTTGTGCCACCATCATTCGTTATATAAATAGAGCCATAATCGCCCATTATCATTTGATTCTTGTTTTTGTAATTGGCATACATACCATATATCTCATTGCCTGCGGAATATGCAGCAAGTTTTGTCCATGTATTACCGCCGTTTGTTGTTTTTACAGGATAACCATTATTGCCATCATTAAAATTGCTGTATGCGGTATTAGCATCATTAGTAAATTCATAAGTGGATACATTGAGCGCCTGCAATTTGCTGTAATGTATTTGGTACCAAGTATTACCATAATCGGTGGAGTGAAACATCTCACTCATATCACAGGCTACATAAAATTCATTATCATTGGCAGGGTTTATCCTGGGGAAAAACATAGAACCACCTCCACCAACACCGCGTGCATGAAAGCTGGTAGGTTGCGCAATTGCGTTTATGCAAAAGAGGAATGATAATAATAGCGTGTAAATATGCTTCATACAAAAGTTTAGAGGTATAGAAAAGGGCGCAGGTGATAATATATAGACGTACAAAATACGAAATATGTTAGGTTAAAATACCGAGTTTGAATTATACATGCAAAAAAGCCCTTCAAATAATATTGAAGGGCTTTGTGTTTTAATGATCTAACTTAGTATGAATCAATTCCTTTGCTGTAAAAAACTAACAATTTTATCTCTTTCTACATCAGTTATTAATGCGCGGGTTTGCATATGCATACCTATGGTTTTCCACTGATCAGGAGAAAATGTTGAAGGAGAAGGTGTATTATGGCATCTTTGACAATTCTCGCCCCAAAGTTGTGCTCCTGATTTTGCGGCAACGGCCTTGCTGGCTACACAGCTATCAAATACACAAGCTACAGCAGCAAATGCTACTAAGATTGTTAAGAATATTTTATTAGTTATTGCTTTCATAAAATCAGTTTTAAAATTCAGTTGAAAATTGGAGGTAAAATTTATTATCAGTAGTTGAAGCTACTGTTACGCCAATTGCAGGATTATCATTTACGTTTGTATTGATGATTTCATAAGTAAATTTCAATACAGAACGCCAGCTTGTCCAGTAACAAATGCCAATATCGGTTTCGTTCACATTTTGTTGCCAGGCTGAGTTATCAGGTGTTATATAATTAGCGTAACGAAATGCCAGTTCAAAATTCTTCAATATTTTATTTTTCAAAAATGCAGGTCTTGCTGACACCTGTGCAAACAATGCTGTTGTAGTATTTGTAAAGCTGAAAGTTTGTGTAGAATCAGTTGGATTCGTATAATCCTGTTTGCTGATATTGATCATATTATATTGCCCCTTTACATTAAACAGAAACTTCTTAATTCTTTTTACATAAGAAAGATCTACCGCATACATATTAGTACTTGCATTTTTAAATACTGAGTTTGCATCACCTACATTACCAAACATACCAGAGATACCTACCTCAAGACTTGAATTTGAAAATGGTAACAATGCTAGTCGGCCTGTAACTGTCCTGTTATTATTATTATCAGTAACTCCAACACTTTGTATCGTTCCATCAGGTAATAGTTGCATGCCGTTGGTAAGACTCACATCATAACTCCATTTCATATTGCCCATTGGCAAACCACCTTCTACTTCAACACCAAAATCACTTGAAGGGGGCATACTTGATATACCTATCGGATCGCCTGCAATTTTATTTATCCAGCCTGCAGCAAGTCGTTTATTGTAAATACCAAATGGTAATACAAAATAGCCTGCCCTGATAATTAGGCCCGGTGCAGCAAAGTAAGAAACATCAGCCCAGTTAACACCAAGTGAATTACCGGTAAATGAGGGTTCAAATTCAAGTAGGACCTTATTGCTTTGCCTCCATAATAACATCGGGCTAAATTCAAAATGGTCAGCATCAGCCAGGCTGTTTGTGGTAGTAGTTACGCCACCTGCTTTGTTTTGATCATTAACATAACCGAATGTCATAAGGCCAACAACCATAAAATGACTATCACCTGATCTGTGTGATCTACTCTCTTCTTCCAATGCCTGCACTTTTGCAGATAATTGGGATACAGATGAATCTAATGATATCTGATCCTGGCAATAAGCATTATAATTAACTCCGCAGAGAAGTGTTAGCGTACTTAATAATATTGTTTGTACTTTTCTCATAACCATTATTTTTTAGGTTTTTTTGATAATGTGCGTATGTATGTTACCAACTGCCACACCTGTTCTTGCGGTAATGATCTGAAACTTGGCATGGGCCCCTTACCGGTAAATACTTTCCAGAATATAGCACCATCTGATTGGTTTTGAACTTTGGCGGAAGTGTGGTCGGCAGGCGGAACGGTTAACCCTGCAGAAGCTACTCCGTCACCCTTCCCTTTGTCGCCATGACATGCCACACAAAGGCTGGCATATAATACTTTACCCTGCACTATTGCTTTTTCATTACCCGCAAACGGATTCTTCATGGCATCAGCTGATGCAGGTGCTACAAACGCTGTTTGCTGGCTGTAACCTGTATTAGCTATGAACAGCATAACTAAAAACAAAACAGGCATTCTTTTACAGATATCCATATGTTGCTGATTTTTCTAAGTTAAAATGTGTTTCAGGTGAATAATAGATTAAAGTCTATCTCCCTTTTACGGGTGCAAGGTAGAAACGCTAAATGTCCATACCGATGACAAAAAGCATATGAAATGATGACAATTGTCATGTTTCTGCTAATTAAAATATGGCTACTTTAGCAGAAATAATTCATCTAAGTTCTTTGATGTATTTAAATACAATTAAAACCACTATAAAATGGGCACAAAACATGTTTTTATCATTTTGATCGGTACAATTTTTTTATTGTCCGCTTGCGGTTCTAACCAACAACCCACCTCCAATAATCAAAAAGACACTTCAGGTACACCAGCTGCCAATACGCCTGCTCCGGATAAAGGAGTAGGAAAGTTTACAGATGTAAAATTGACACACCCGCTTGACGAAACAATGGTTAAAAAAGGAGAAGCTATTTTTAATGTAAAATGTATGGCTTGCCATAAACTTACCGATGAAAAATTAGTTGGACCCGGCTGGAAAGGCATCACTGACAGAAGGACACCCGAATACATTATGAATTTCGTAACCAATACAGATGACATGCTGAATAAAGACCCTAATGCAAAAGCTTTATTGGAAGTATGTATGGTACGTATGCCTAATCAAAATCTTACCGACGATGAGGCGAGGGAAATACTGGAATTCATAAGAAGGAATGACGGTAAGAACTGATAATTATAACTTTTCAGCTTTGCAACTATATTTGGTAAACTGTAGCTGCTTTTCAATTACTTGTCTTTTGTATTTGTTTCATCTTTGAAATAAAGATGAATATTGCACCCAGGAATAGCCAAATACTTACTACCCAAAGAAGCCATGCATATACCTTACTGCTAAACCAAAGCATATTCCCCAATCCCTGAGTCATTAATATTACTTCGTTTATTATCACACCAGTTGCAAAAACGAGTATGCCTTTTTTTGTTAAGCTGTTTTGGGTATTTAAAATATTGGTTTGTAAAAGGTGTGCAAGAAGATACAATGTTGTAAAGCCTAGCAACACAAGATGTAAATACCCTATTATTACAGCCCTGTCTCCAAATACGAGTTTTCCAAGCCAGGGGATAACCGTACCCATTTGCAGAATTGTTTTTAACCCAAAGGCGATAATGGCGAGCAATCCAATAGTTCTGGCAAATGAATTGAGGTTTTTTATTTGACCCTTAATGTCTCTTAGGAATACAAAAAGCGCGATAAGTACCCAAATTAGTAGCACACAGCTGCCGAGGGCAATGAAATGAATAAAAACATTTTGAACGTGCCACAAATATGAAATGAACAGACTGGGCAAAATTGAAATTGAAATTGCTATTGCAAAGTATAAACTTGCCCTGGCTCCCTTTTCATTAAGGTCTTTGTGAATAAGATTAATGAAAAGCGAGAATACACCTAAAGCAAAGAAGCCGTTATATTGAAAATGTAGGTAAGTATAAATTG